>ERZ772958.975-NODE-975-length-12280-cov-7.430266_pt1 | contig 12280 bp, 13 predicted proteins | sample MGYA00580681_ERZ772958 | MGnify/ENA primary metagenome ERZ772958 (study PRJEB29015, sample SAMEA2738089) | human oral metagenome | biome: human oral; feature: human-associated habitat; material: saliva | place: China | collected 2275 ...
TTTTTGAAGGAAGTTTGCTATAATAAGACGGATGATAAGAAGGAGGTAAAATCATGAAATGGATTAAAAGTACAGTATTAATGGCGTTTCTATGCGTTTTATCTGCTTGTGGAAACGGCCTATCGACTCAGACGATTCAAGACCAAGTCGCAAGTGCCGAAGAGTCTGTTTCCAATTATCATATTACGGTGAAGAAATCAGATTATAAAGAGGGTTCGAAAACACCGAGCGCACAAACGGTTGCGAGTGCCAGTGCATGGAAAGATGGGACTGGATACGGCTCGAAAATCGATAAGACTGCAGGGAAGGTAACGAACCAACTTGAAGTCATTGCGGATGCCAATGTTGGCTTTATCCGTTACTACCAAGACAAGTGGGAACAAACCATTACGGCTGCCTCTAGTCTTCAAAACACGGTTGTTTTCCCTTATTCAAAGGTAATTCAGTTTACGAAAGAAATTCATCAACAAGTAGAATGGAAAAAGGCTTTCCTTGGTGGATACGAAAAATCGTACTCTGGAGATGACGAAGTCGTTCGTAAGGCGTTGACTTCGATTCTTGGGATTGCGACAACAGATATGTCTAAAGTTGACTTGAAAATTAAGACAGATGGCGCTGGAAATCTGATTACAAACGTTGAAATCAAGGTAACAGATGAAGGTGAACAAATGCGTAAAGAATATTCGATCGCGTACTTACAATTTAATGAACAACAAAAGAAAGCTTTGCCGCAATAGTGGTGAAGCTTTTTTCGTAAAATAAGCCGGTATGACTACAAAAAAGAGCGTATTTTTGTTACAATAGAAAAGAACAAAATATTGCGAGAAATGAAGAACATTTTGTAGACATGCGAGAGGGAGAATGCTTGCATTCTCCCTTTTTTTACAACAAGAAAACATGGAGGAAGAATATGGGACGTGTGATATCCGTTGCCAACCAAAAAGGTGGAGTTGGGAAGACAACTTCTACAGTGAGTTTGGCTGCAGCACTTGCCGTTCATGGCAAAAAAGTATTAATTATTGATAGTGACCCTCAAGGAAATGCGACGAGTGGTCTTGGCGTGCAAAAAGGAGAGCTAGAACAAGATGTCTATGATGTTTTAGTGAACCAAGTACCAATGGCTGATGTGATTGTACCGACAACACGCGAAAACTTGATGATTGCTCCTTCTACAATTCAGTTAGCGGGTGCCGAAATCGAGTTAACGAGTCAACCACGTCGTGAACAACGCTTGAAGGAAGCCGTGAAGAAGATTAAAGATGATTACGATTATATCTTTATCGACTGCCCACCTTCACTAGGGCATTTGACGATGAATGCTTTTACGGCTAGTGATACTGTCTTAATCCCTGTGCAATGTGAATACTATGCGCTTGAAGGATTGTCACAACTCATGAACACGATCACGATGGTTCGCAAGCACTTCAATCCTCACTTGAAGATTGAGGGCGTTCTTTTAACAATGTACGATGCGCGTACGAACTTAGGGAACGAAGTGAAAGACGATGTGATTAAGTATTTCCGTGAAAAAGTATATAAAACGATTATTCCTCGAAACGTACGTCTATCAGAGGCGCCAAGTTACGGACAAGCGATTGTCGACTACGATCCACGCTCACGTGGTGCTGAAGTGTACATGGAGTTAGCAAAGGAAGTGTTGGCACATGAGTAAAAATCAAAAAGGAAAAGGTCTTGGACGCGGTATTGATGCGCTCTTTATGAACGACTTGGATACCATCGATGCGCTAGAGCAAGTTCAAGATTCAGAACAAATTCAACAAATTGCTGTTTCAGAAATTCGCCCAAACCCATACCAACCTCGTAAAGAGTTTGATGAAGAGGGCTTAGCAGAATTAGCAGAATCGATTCGTCAAAATGGAGTCTTCCAACCAATCATCGTTCGTAAGTCAACAATTAAAGGCTACGAGCTAGTGGCTGGGGAACGTCGCTTGCGTGCGTCTAAATTAGCCGAGAAAGAAACAATTCCGGCGATCGTACGTGACTACTCTGAAGAAACCATGATTCAAATCGCGGTTGTTGAAAACTTACAACGTGAGAATTTGAAACCGTTAGATGAAGCCATGGCCTACCGCACATTGATGGATTCATTGAAATTAAAACAAGAAGAAGTGGCAAACCGTGTCGGCAAGAGCCGTTCATATGTAGCAAACTTCTTACGTTTATTAACGTTGCCGCAACCTGTACAAGAACTCGTTCAAAGCGGAGAGTTGTCTGCAGGACATGCACGTACATTACTTGGATTAAAAGACCAAACGAAAATCTTACCAGTCGCTAAAAAAGCGGTGAAGGAAGGCTTAACGGTTCGCGCGTTGGAACAACTCGTTCAATCGATCAATGAACCAGCCAAGAAAGTGGTTAAAAAAGTAGCGAAACCGAAGAAATCAATGTACATCATTGAGTCTGAAGAACGCTTGATGGATAAATTTGGAACAAGCGTGCAAATCGTCGAAAAAGGCGAGCGTGGAAAAATCGAGATTGAATACCTTTCTCAAAAGGATTTAACACGTATTTTAGAAGTATTAGAAATCGAATTAGACGATTAAAAAGGAGTCTGTATGAAAGCAGGAACAACGTATCAATTACACGATCATGTGGAAATGAAAAAGCCACACGCGTGCCAAACGAATTCCTGGGAAATCATCCGTATGGGGATGGACATTCGTATCAAGTGTGATCACTGTGGTCAAATGGTCCTAATGCCAAGACGGGAATTCGAGAAGAAGATGAAAAAGGTGACGATTTCTGTTGCCGAAGAAAACAAATAAAGAAAGAGTGTGACAAATGGCCTTAACAGCTGGAATCGTCGGCTTACCAAACGTTGGGAAGTCAACATTATTTAATGCAATTACAAAAGCAGGGGTCGAAGCAGCGAACTATCCGTTTGCGACGATTGACCCAAACGTCGGAGTGGTAGAAGTACCAGACCTTCGTTTACAAAAACTAACAGAATTAGTCAAACCAAAGAAAACTGTCCCAACGACATTTGAATTTACAGATATCGCGGGAATCGTTAAAGGGGCAAGCCGCGGGGAAGGTCTTGGAAATAAATTCCTAAGCCATATCCGTCAAGTAGATGCGATTTGCCAAGTGGTTCGTTGTTTTGAAGACGAAAATATTACACACGTGGCTGGGAAAGTTGACCCAATCGCCGATATCGAAACAATCAACCTAGAATTAGTGTTGGCCGACCTTGAGTCAGTGGACAAACGTATTGCTCGTGTGGCAAAAATTGCCAAAACAAAAGATAAAGATGCGGTTGCAGAACTAGCTGTCTTAGAAAAAATCAAACCGGTGTTAGAAGAAGGAAAATTAGCTCGTACGATTGAATTCACAGACGAAGAACTTCCAATCGTAAAAGGTTTATTCCTTTTAACAACAAAACCAATGCTTTACATCGCAAACATCTCTGAAGATGACGTGATGGAAGGCGGGCATAACCAATATGTGCAATTAGTAGAAGACTATGCTGCAAAAGAAGATGCAGAAGTCGTTGTGATTTGTGCGAAAATCGAAGAAGAGGTAGCCGAATTAGAGGAAGAAGAAAAACAAGCCTTCTTAGAAGAGATGGGAATTGAAGTTTCCGGATTAGATATCTTAATCCAAAAAGCATACCACTTATTAGGATTAGCGACTTACTTTACAGCGGGTGAACAAGAAGTGCGCGCGTGGACATTCCGCCGCGGCATGAAAGCTCCGCAATGTGCGGGAATCATTCACTCAGACTTCGAGCGTGGATTTATCCGTGCCGAAACAGTGGCCTATGCAGATCTACTTGAATACGGTAGTATGACGGCTGCGAAAGAAAACGGAAAAGTTCGTCAAGAAGGTAAAGAATATGTCGTGCAAGATGGCGACGTAATGCTCTTTAGATTTAATGTATAAGGTTATCGGAGGATTGTAGCATGTCAGAACAAAACGTACAAGAAGAAGTAGTAGTGTCAGTAGACGCTCTAAAAGCAGAATTAACAAATAAAAATGAACAATATATCTATCAATTAGAACGCGATTTAAAAGCAGCTGGATTTGACGAAGCGCAAATCGAAAAAGAATTATCAGTAATGCTTCCAGAAATCGTTGAAAAACAAAAAGCGGGCGTAACGGCTCGTCAATTGTTCGGTACGGTAACAGAACGCGTTCAATCAATCGTAGCAGGACCTGTTAAAGACCCAAATGCAAAATCACCAGACTGGCAAATTGCCCTTGATGGCGGATTATTGGTCGGCGGATTATTCGCTCTTGTGACTGGGGTTATGTTGATGTTAAACCCAAGTCAAGATACGCAACCAATGGGATTATTTACACTGTTGATTAACTTTATTGCAGGGGCATTTGTAATGCTTGCGATTTCTAAAAATGCACCGAAATTCGATAATCCAAAAGGACAACGTGGCTACATTCGTTATTTAGTCGTAAGTACGGTAGCGATGATTGCTTGGTTACTTTTAGTGGTGTTAAGCCAACAATACATTCCATCAGTGATTAATATTGTGATGAGTTACGAGTGGTACTTACTCATCGGGGCTGCGGCTCTTGCTGGTAAATTCTACTTGAAGAAGAAATTAAATATTGTCGGATCAGTAATGTAAGAAACGAAAACAATCTGTGTGACGGTGACGGCAAAGAGCTTCGTGGAAGTCGGCAGTCATCGCACACTTCTTTTATAGAGGTGAGTATATGAAACAAATGAAACGTTGGATAATCACGTTTTTATTAGGATTAGTTGCCTTTTTGGGACTCGGTACTACGGTTGATGCGAGAAGTTTAGTCGTTGATAAGTATGATATCGAAGCAAATATTTTAGAAAATGGGGACGTTCAGTTCTTCGAAACGATTACCTTCCAAGCGGATGGTGCGTATAACGGGGTCTTCTACAACTTGGATTACTCTGGTTTTGGAAAACCAACAGACGTCTATGCTTATTTAGAAACGAGCGAAGGGCGCCTGCAAATGAACCAGGATAATACTGGGAAAAAGGGAACGTATCAATTAACGGATAGCGGTTCGAAGATTCAGTTTAAAGTATTTTTCCCGTTCTCGAACTCGAAATTAAAAGTGACGTTCCAATATACGATTCCAAAACTCATTACGAACTACTTGGATACGGCCGAATTAAACCGTAAAGTAGTCGGAACAGAATGGGAAATCGACCAACGCAATATTACGGTGAAGGTGAATATCCCTGGAACAGCTTCAAGAGAAACGCTTCGTGCATGGGGACATGGCGCAGGCCAAAACGGGAATGTGCAAATTGCGAGCGACTATCGTTCAGTGACGCTCACGGCTCCTGAAAACAAGAGTGGAGATTTTGTGGAAGTTCATATGCTTTTCCCACAAACATTGACACATGCGAATACAAATGTGAAAAACGAAAAAGCGTTTGACCGTATCGTGGCCGAAGAGGAAAGGCTCATCAATGAAGCAAAAGCCCTTAAAACTACAGGATTCATCGGAATGATTGTAGGGTGGGTGCTGCTCGCCTTAAATATGATTTATGCTTTTGCGACAGGGTTCTTTGCCAACCGTAAGCGTCTTGCTCAGGTGCAACATATTCCAGATCATCTCTATGAACTTCCTGAAGATATTACGCCAGCCGTCATGAATCAGGCAGTTTACGGGAAAACAGATATGACCGATTTTAGCGCGACGGTGATGGACCTTGTTCGTAAGAAAGTCTTGAAGTTATCCGATACGGAGCCGTATACGATTACGCTTGTGGACGATACAAAAGAAATGCTTCGTCATGAAAAATTAGCACTTCATTTACTCTTTGAGGTTGTTGGCGGTGATAGCACAACGATTGAACTAGAGCAAGTGAAGAAGTATGCGAAAAATCATGCAACGACTTACTACAATGAATGTCAAAAATGGATGGGTGCTGTCGATACAGCTGCTGAGAAATACCGCGTCACACGTTTTGCTAAAGATGAACCTCAAGGACGTAGCGGATTCCCAGGATGCTTACTCGTCATCGTTGGTATTTTAACGATTGGAGCAGCCTACTTAACGAAGAATTTGAATTATTTATTGTGGAGTCTTGCAGCTTTACTCTGTGTCGTTGGACCGTTAACGCTGATCGGTACAGGAATTTTTGCCAACCGTCGTTCTCTTGAAGGGGAATTACGTTATCGTAAATGGCAAGCCTTTAAACAAATGCTAAAAGATCTCTCACCAATGAAGCGGATCGAAGATTTACCAAGTATTCAACTGTGGGATCACTTCCTTGTTTATGCTATCTCTTTAGGTGTAGCTGAACACGTGATTAAAGTGTTGAAGAAATTAATACCAGACCAATTACCAAACAGTGTGTTCTATTCAACTCAAAACGGAACAATTTACTATCCTGTTTCTGATTTTAATAGTACATTTACAAGCTCATATAACAGTGCAAATTCTTCTGTCAACGGAAGTAGCAACTCTGGTGGGTTCGGCGGAGGCTTCTCTGGCGGATCGAGCGGTGGTAGTGGTGGAGGATCCGGCGGTGGCGGATTCTAATCAAAGGAGAATTTATGTTAAACGAAATGATGCACAGACCAGTTGTCAAACCGGAACTGGTCGAGTACATGCGTTCAAGTCAACGCCGTTTTCCGGGGGACTTGGGTGAATTAGAAAATACAGCCAATGAATTAGGAATTCCAATTATTCCTCACGAAACAGCTGTGTTTCTAGATTTTATTGTTGGATTAACCCAACCAAAAAATATTTTAGAGATTGGGACGGCAATCGGATTCTCAGCGAGTTTGATGGCAACAGCTTCACCACAAGCAAAAGTCACAACCATTGACCGCTACGAATTGATGTATAGCCGTGCGAAAGCGAACTTTGAAAGACTAGGGTTGGCTGACCGTATTACGCAACTTGAAGGCGATGCGGCAGATATTTTACCAACGTTAGAACAAGGAAAATACGACTTCCTGTTTATGGACAGCGCCAAAGCCAAATACATCGAGTTCTTCCCCTACTGTATGGATGCACTTGAAGTTGGTGGCGTGCTAATGGTTGACGATATTTTCCAAGGAGGAACGATTTTAGAAGACGTGATGGAGCGCCCAAGACGCGTGCGTAAGATTCATCGTCGTCTCAATATGTTCCTTGATTTAGTCCAAAGCGACCCGACATTAAAATCAACCTTACTTCCGCTGGGTGACGGAGTGATTCTCATTCAAAAGATGGAAGAAAAAGATTTTAAATATATTTTAGAAGAGTTGTAAATTAATCATGGAAATCCCCATTGAAAAGTTTTACAATAAGAAGGATGACAAAAGAAAGGAAGTTTTACAATGACAGATAAAGTGCGTGTACGTTATGCACCAAGTCCAACAGGGCACTTACACATCGGGAATGCCCGTACAGCTCTATTTAACTATTTATTCGCGAGACATTATGGTGGAGAGTTCATCATCCGTATCGAGGATACTGACCGCAAGAGAAATCTTGAACACGGTGAAGAAAGCCAATTAGAAAACTTAAAATGGCTTGGAATGGATTGGGATGAAGGTCCAGACAAACCTGGTAAATACGGTCCATACCGTCAATCAGAACGTGAACACATTTATAATCCACTCATCGAGCAATTAATCGCCGAAGATAAAGCGTATAAATGCTACATGACAGAGGAAGAATTGGAAGCAGAACGTGAAGCGCAACGTGCTCGTGGCGAAATGCCGCACTACAGCGGTCAACACGCTCACTTAACACAAGAGCAACGTGACGCTTTTGAAGCAGAAGGACGCACTCCTGTTGTTCGTTTCCGTGTTCCAAAACAAGGAACTTACGCATTCGACGATATCGTTAAAGGCGACATTTCATTCGAATCAACAAGTGTCGGTGGCGACTTCGTTATCTTAAAACGTGACGGAATGCCAACTTACAACTTCGCCGTAGCAGTGGATGACCACTTCATGGAAATCACTCACGTTTTACGTGGAGATGACCATATTGCCAACACTCCAAAACAATTAATGATTTACGAAGCATTCGGTTGGGAACCACCACGTTTCGGACATATGACGTTAATCATTAATACGGAGACAGGTAAGAAATTATCAAAACGTGATGAATCAATTCTACAATTCATCGAACAATACAAAGACTTAGGTTACTTACCAGAAGCGATGTTCAACTTTATCGCGCTTCTAGGATGGTCTCCTCAAGGCGAGCATGAAATCTTCAGCCGTGAAGAATTCATCGAAATCTTTGACGAAAAACGTCTTGGTAAATCACCAGCAGCCTTCGATCCTAAGAAATTAGAATGGATTAACAACACATACGTGAAGAAAACTCCATTAGAAGAAGTGGCTGAAATGGCGATTGCTCAATTAAAAGAAGCAGGCATTGTAGCAGACGAAATTTCTCCTGAAGAACATGCATGGTTAGTAAAATTAGTGGCACTATACCACGACCAAATGAGCTACATGAATGAAATCGTTGAGTTATCAACTTTATTCTTCAGAAAAGACTTTGAAGTAGAAAACGACCAAGCGAAAGAAGTGCTTCAAGGCGAAACTGTTCCAACTGTATTGAACGCTTTTGTTGCGAAATTAGAAGCAATGGAAACTTTTGATGAGCCAAGTATTTTGGCAGCCATTAAAGAGGTTCAAAAGGAAACTGGTGTGAAGGGTAAAAACTTGTTTATGCCAATTCGTGTGGCGACAAGTGGACAAACACACGGGCCGGAGATCGGAAAGACGATCGAGTTGCTTGGAAGAGAACGCAGCATCGCACACATCCAAGCTGCACTTGCTCTTATTAAATAAAAGCTAACAGAAAGGGTTAACGCAAACTGCGTTAACTCTTTTTTTGTGCTTGAAAGTAGGAGAAAAAGGACCTAACGGTCCGATATACTCGAGATTCCCTCGGATGTCTTCATAATAGCGATAATGGGGTACCGGTTCGAGCCTATGGTCTCTCACCTTCAAAGCCTCAAAGTAGGAGTACGGAATAAATTCCTTACTCCTACTAATTCGCATTTAATACGATTCCCCATTACTGCTATTATAGAATCCGAGATTTTTCCGAATATCAGGCCTCAGGGGGAAGGATAAATAAAAAGGTTAATCCTTTCTTGAATAAGAGAGTGCAACGGGTGTGTGCATGCCACGTTCTCTGGCGCAGGAAAGGGAGAACAGGGAGTGTGAGCTCATAAGGGACGCAAATATGAATGCGCGGGGAAGGGAGAACAGGGAGTATGTGCTAGTAATGAACGCAAACAGGGAAGTGCTGGGAGGGGAAAAGAACGAAAAAGGCAATGAAAAAACGGATGTGGATTCATCCGTTTTGTTGTATTTTATGACAGAAGAAGGTGAGCGAGAGTAGGTCTGCGCTGCCTCCAGGGCTCAAGTTGCGCTCGATAAGGACGTTGTCGTAGTCTTCGAGTCGGTTTACGAGTTGCGCTTCTGTGAGGGTTTGTGCTTCTTCAAATAATTGTTGTGCTTCTTTTTGCACTTGTTTATACGCATCGATTCCACCGCGGTGAATAAGGTTTCCATCTTCGACAAAGGTCATTAGATATAGAAGAAGGAGTAAGTCGCGGTGACGTGGTGTGTGCGTGTCTAGTGTGTTGTAATAGTCGAGTGCTTTGGCAAGGCTTGGATAGCCTGTTGCTGCTTCGCCCCGAATGCCTGTGATGCCGTGTTCGACGTAGAGTTTTTCACCGTAAGAGAGGTGTTCTTTTTGGTCGAGGTTGGCAAAGTCCACTTCGATAAGGTGGCGCGTCATTAGGTGGCAGTAGTGCAAGGCTTCTGGAATGTTGCCATTCGTATAAGCGGTAGCCCCTAAGACGAGGGCAAAGGAGAAGTTGGCTCCTTTATGGGTATTGATATTGTTTGTGGCGGCCATCATCGCGTCTTCGGCTTGTTTTCCAAGGGCGCGAAGCTCGTTGAATAAGTCGAGTGGAGTGCCGTTGTGGCGGCCTCCTGCTTCGGCATAGGCCAGTAAATAAGGACGGAGCGCAATGATACTTTGATAGAAGGTTTCTGTTGTCATATCCTTATGAGCCCCGTTAGAAATAGGGTCCACTAGGCCGGGCTTTGGCGCGAGATTTACTTCTTGTAGAAGGGCATCTGTGGCCACTTTTGCTAAAAACTCAGGATTAATCAATGTGTAATTTCTCCATTTGTTTCAAAATAAATTGTAATGAGCGATCTAAGTGTTCATGAGTAATGAGCGTGATTTGTTCCACGTCGTTATTGAGCATCCCGCGATAGATGAGTTTGTGTTCCTCGAGTGCTTTTGTACGGCGTTCTGAAGAACGAATCGATAAGTCGCGGAAGTAAATAACGTATGTACGTAATTCAAATACGATTTCTTTTAGACGCGTCATCTGGCATTTTTCGTAGATGAAATCATTGAAAGTCGTGAAGTTCGCAAGTACTTCATCGACTCTGTCTTCGTTGTTGAGACGTTCGCATTCTTCGATGATGCCGTTCAACTCTTTGAAGTCTTCTTCCGTCATGAGTTTCATCGCATTGATTGTCGCTAATGTGTCGAGTGATTTTCTAATTTCGTAAATTTCATGGGCATCTTTAATGGAAATTCCTTTTACGATGACACCAATCTTAGGAATGTGCTCTACTAGGTGCTCTTTGGTTAATTCATTAAGAGCGTAGCGAATAGGTGTACGGCTAATGTTTAACTCAGTCGAAAATTCTTTTTCGTTAATACGCGTACCTGCAGGGATTTCTCCTAAGATAATCGTTTTACGAAATGCTTCGTAGAGCGAAATTTTAAGAGGTTTGTTTTGGGTAATATCTAAATTTTTCTTTACCGCTTGGATAATCGCTGACATAGTAGCCTCCTGGAAATTTTAGTAAATATTAGAATAAGTATAAACGAAATAAAGGTAAAATGCACAAAAAAAGACTTGTTAGGCTAGGCCTGAACAAGTCTTTTTCACAAATTCAATTGTTTAATTATTGTGCTACATATAATGGCATGTGACCCATTAATACGATTGTTACAACGAAGATTACGAAGATAACAGCTGCGTATTTAGCTGATTCTTTTTGCCATTCACCCATGTCTAATCCTGTTAGACGTAATAGTAAGTAGATGAACGCTACTAATGGGCTTAATAAGTGGAATGCTTGACCCATTAATGAAGCTAATGCCATTTGCATATCAGTGAAGCCGTATTGACGTCCAACTTCAGCGAATGGAATTAATACTCCGTAGTAGAATCCGTCGTTTGTTAAGAAGAATGTACCAGGTACTGAGATAATTGCAATAATTAATGACCAGAATCCTGCTAATTCTTTAGGAATGATTTTAACGATACTTTCTGTTAAAGCAGTCGCCATTCCAGTTCCTTGGAATAATCCCATGAATACTCCGGCAGCAAATACTAGTAATACTACTTGTACTGCGTCCCCAGCGTTGTCCCCGATACGTTTAGATTGAGCTTTTAAGTCTGGGTAGTTGATCATTAAGGCTAAACCTGTACCAACTAAGAATAATACAACTGGTTTCACTTCGATTGAATTGATGAATGAACCAGCAACTAACCAACCGATTAATACGATTGTTAAGATAGCGTTGATTACGAAGTTTTGTGGACGACGTTTTTCTAATACTTCAGGATCAGAAATTGTAGTCAATTCGTTTAATTCTTCTTCAGATAATTCTTGGACACCTAAACGAGCACGTTCTTTTTTACCCATTGAGCGAGCAACTACGAAGATTACGTAAAGAACTGAAAGAATCATACCTGGTGCTAAGTAACCTAGGATATCTGCTTCTACACCAAGAACTGACATCGCACGAGCAGTAGGTCCGCCCCATGGTAATAAGTTCATGATAGTGTTTTGTAAGATAACAAGAACCCCTAAGTTCATTAATTTCATGTCTAATTTTTTGTAAATTGGCACGAAAGCTGAGCAGCAGATTAATGTAGTTGTAGTTCCGTCACCGTTTAATGATACGGCAGCAGCTACGATAGCAGTAGCCATCAATACTTTCATTGGATCGCCTTTAGCGAAGCGAATCATTTTGTTAGTGATTGGATCGAATAATCCAGCGTCTAACATTGTAGAGAAGTAAAGGATTGCGAATAGAAGCATAACCCCTGTTTCAGCAGTTCCTTTCATCGCTGTTAATTTATCTTTTGAGTTATTCCCGAATAACCCTTGGCGAATTAATGTACCGATGTTAACGTCTTGGACTTGACCTGTAGCAACTAAAATAATTGCAAAAATTAATGGAATTAATACTAAAGCTGTAAATGGTGACATTTTTTTCTTCATGATAATGTACATGAAGATAGCCA
>ERZ772958.979-NODE-979-length-12236-cov-8.726623_pt1 | contig 12236 bp, 14 predicted proteins | sample MGYA00580681_ERZ772958 | MGnify/ENA primary metagenome ERZ772958 (study PRJEB29015, sample SAMEA2738089) | human oral metagenome | biome: human oral; feature: human-associated habitat; material: saliva | place: China | collected 2275 ...
CCCTTGAGCTATATCGGTAATCATAATTATGGATTATAAATTGTGAATTATGAATTAATATAGTAATCATAATTCTGGATTATGAATTATGAATTACAAAACATTCTCTTGTTTACTCGTCAACTAATTTTTATCGTTTTGTTTGCTTACCTTTTATTTTTTTCCTTATCTTTGCATCATCTTTCAAAAGATAATTTCGTACCAATAAAAACCAAATGAATCATCATTTAAAAGCAGTTGTATGAAGAAAATTATAACTCTCTTGGCCAGCGTATTGTTGGCAACATCATCATTTGCTATCCCTGCTATGCGGATGTGGCGCAGCTTTAAACAAGCAGACGGAACAATCCTAAAGGTTATGACCGTGGGCGACGAGCATTTTAATTATGCGCTGACGGAAGATGGCATACCCGTGTTGCCGCATGATGGTAGTTACTATTATGCCTGCATTGAGGACAATCAGTTGGTGGCATCATCGGTGTTAGCACATGAGAAGGGATTGCGCAAAGATAAAGAGGAACTCGTTGCGGCTGCCCTTCAGCAGGTAAGAAAACTACAAAGACAGAAGGAGATACACCTTAGTTCTAAGCCTTTCGGACAGGGATTAGGAATGACTTGGGAAGGTAAGAAGAAAGGTCTTGTTATCTTGGTTGAGTTCGAGGATATGTCTTTCAAAGATCCGAAGAATGTGTTGACACTCCGACCACGTGCGAATGATGTCAAGACGCTCTATGAGAATATGCTCAACAAGGTGGGATATACCAATAACAATGGGGCTATTGGTAGTGTTCACGACTATTTCCTCGATCAAAGTAATGGTAAGTTCGACCTCACCTTCGATGTTGTAGGACCCATTAAGCTTAAGCATCCTTATAAGTTTTATGGTGAGCGATCAGGTAATCAGAATGATGCGAATGCGCCACAGATGATTATCGACGCCTGCAATGGTATCAAAGGTCAGGTTGACTTTAGCAAATACGACTGGGACAATGATGGCGAGGTAGAGCAGGTTTATGTCATCTATGCTGGCGAGGGCGAGGCGACAGGTGGTGAGTCAAGCACCATCTGGCCACATAAGTATTCGCTCACTGATGCAGGACTTGACGCACTAACATTCAACGGACAAACGATAAACACCTACGCTTGTAGCAACGAGATTATCCGTGCACAGCTCAATGGCAAGGAGCGTGTGTTCTATTCTGGTATCGGTACCATCTGTCACGAGTTCTCGCATTGTCTTGGATTGCCCGACTTTTATGATACTCGTGGCGGTAACAACGTTGGTTCTGGGCGATACGACTTGATGTGTGCGGGCAGTTATAACGGCGGTCCAGAGAGTCTGATAAACGTATACGGCGGTACGGGAATTGGTACGGTGCCAGCTGGCTATGACGCCTACGAGAAAGCGTATATGGGTTGGTTGAAGCCTATCACACTTGGAGATGAGGCTGTCGAGGTGAAGAATATGAAGGGACTTGCTGAGGGTGGCGATGCCTACTTCCTCTATAATCCTGACACAAAGAATGAATATTACATCTTTGAAAACCGTACGCCTTACCGCTGGGATACTGAGTTGCCGGGACACGGACTGATGGTTTTCCACGTTGATTTCGATGCTTATTCATGGATGATGAACAACGTGAACGCTGCTTCGGTGCAACGTCATCCACGCTTCACGATTGTTCCTGCCGATGCTCGACTCGATCATGACACACAGAGCAGCGACCCATTTCCAGCGAATATGAGCAATAGTCTGACGAAATCTACCGACCCTCGTCTGAGCTTCTACACGAACTATAACGTTAGTCCTCAGGCAGGAGTCAAGCAGATTATTCGGAATAATGACAATACAATCTCCTTTAGCTACACTCCGTTGCAGGCTGCGACGGGCATCAACACCCTCTCTGTCGACCGCGAACAGCCAGCTGAGACCTATACGCTCTCTGGCGTAAGAACTACGAACGAGCAGAAAGCTCACAAGCAGGTAGTGATTGTGAAGGACCGTAATGGGAAAGTAAGCAAGGTTACAAGTGAACGAGTTTACGAGTAAACAAGTTTACAAGGTATATGCGCTTATTTAGTTTATTAGTTTACAAGCTTGCAAGTTTACTTGTCAACTTGTAAACTTTTTTTGTGCGTTTCGAAAATTATATATGCCCTTTTGGCATCTAAAAGACGCCTAATTAGCTTGCAAAAGACGCCTAATTAGCTTGCAAAAGATGCCCTTTTGAAGTCCAAGTAAGCACCTTTTGTTATATGACTTTGCAAGTAGGTGATTATAAGGTAATTATAACGAGGATTAAGAAGGCTCATTTTTGGTGATTTTCTTAGGTTAATTTCCTATTGGTTTGTAAAAATATTTTGTGTCGTTTGGGTAAAAGCATTTTCTCACAGAAAGCACAGATAGATGGAAAGCACAGCTTTACAGCTTCTCTTTAGATGAACGAAAATACTCAGAGACCTAAAGGTCATGGAACGCACAGAATATTTCCCTCAACGTGTTTAGCCAATGGTTACAGACGGAGGGAATGTAAAAGAAAGGAGAGCCTAATGGTATTTTGAGTTGATAACTGAATAAGAATAAATAAAAAAGGTTCCAGAATTACCTGGAACCTTATGTTTTGTTTGTGGATATATTACTATTTTACCATTTTCTGTAGTTCTTCTGCAGCTGATGGGATTCTTTCAATGCTATCTGTTAATATCATATCTTCTTCCATATATTTTTGAAGATCTTGTTTAGGTATCTTCTTTCTAATAACCCATCTTTGTATTGCGTTATAGTGATCATCATGCCACCACAACTCCCACCCAAGACTTGTAATATAGTTAAAGCCATTTGTTGTTGTTTCAAAGCATATAATCTTATTATCGCTATTTCTACATTCTTTCATTTTACCTCCAGTATTACTTCCAATGAAAGGGACAAAAACTTCTTTCCCATCAGCAGCGTTTTTAACTCTAACTATATTAAAACTCGTATAGTAATACACCATTTCTGGCGTAGCCTTAGCAGTTGTCACTTTATTCTGTGCATTTGCTACCACTGCCATTGTAGCAATGGCTATTATTAACAATAACTTTCTCATAACTTATATTGCTTGGTGATTTATAGTTTGTCGACCAGAAACAGAAAGGAATTAATATATTCCTCTTTCTCTTATTTCACCCTCCCATCTTCCTTGGGAATTTTTATATATTTGTATTTGTGCTATTGCGTTTCCTTTTCCTACTTGTATTCTTCCATCTGAAAAAGCATAAAGTAATGATTTGGAAAATCTTTTCTTGTATATTTTCTTTCCTTCTCCATCTGTGACAGTTACTTTCACACCCTCTGTGAATATATCCCCTATATCAGCAGCTTTCAATTCTATTACTACATTACCATACATTTGTTTATCAATCATTACAAGAGAACATTCTCTTTCAACAGTAACACCAAAAGTTGGTTTTACTCTTTCAGGCTCATTGTTTGTTTGTGCAATAATATTATTGCTCAAAATAGTAATTAATAGCAGTAGAAATAACTTCTTCATAGGTTGTAACGTTTAATTTTAAAGTTCTTGTTTTACAGACTATCTACGAAAACCTCTATGTGGTTTGACTTCATCATCGCCCATAGAAAGCTTGTAGTTTTTAATTTCTTCTTGTAAGTTTTTAGCGTGTTCCTCAAACATAAAGTCTAAGAAAGGAGCTTCGCTTTCTTCCTCCTGTGAGGTTTTTAATGCTTTTATATATTCTGCCTTATCATCTTTTATAACTTTACTTGGGACTAATCCGAATTCGTATTGAAGATGATTCATAATCAATCTCGACATTCTTCCATTGCCATCTACCCAGGGATGTATTGTTACAAGTTTCAAGTGAGCATAGAAACTCAATTTATACTGTTCGTATATATCAGGACTTTCTAAGAGTTCCTTCCGTCTTTCATTAATCTCTTTGCAGAATTCTTCCAACTTCTGTGGTACTTTCAGGTAATTCATATATGTTTTACCTCCAGCCCCAGCTGTAACATTCACAAGGCGTAAGTCACCTCTTGATGAGTCGAACGAACCACCAAAGCCATTAACTTCTCCACCTGTTCTCCGCATAACAAGTGCAGCTAAATGTTTAAGTACACCAACAGAAATTGGCGTATGTGCTTTTGCTAACTCCATACTTCTTTCGTAAGCAGCTTTTAAGTCAAGGTTCATATTTTGCTCTATGATACTTTTTCCTTTGGCTGAAAGTCCTTCGTCAAAGAGCAACTGATTATCAACCTCTGTCATTGTTGATCCTTCAATGGCAGTCGAATGAGTTACGATTGAATATAGATAAAACTTGTTATAGTCTATCTGATCTTGGAAGCCTAACTTGTTATGCTCCTCAAGTATGTTTAAGAAGTCTTTCTTATTTGTCAGCATATCGTTTTATTGCAGGTGTTGGACTATACGAGTTTTTTGTCTATAACTGTTTAATTGCAAGGTATGAATCCCGTAGTATTAGAGGTTCTGACCATGATCATGGAACCAAGCAGGGGCATCACGATAATTCGTGTCTTTTCTTCTGTAGCTACTTCTTGAACTGCTTTTCTTCTTGTTTTTCTTATTTTTCTTTTTCTTATTGCCACCAGTCAAGCTGTCAATTACTTTAACAGCTACAGCTGCAGCGAATAATGTTGTTAGTTCCATAATTATTCCCTTTCTTTTATTTAGTTAATAGTTCTTGTTTCTTTATGGTAGGTCTTACATTTCAAGCGTTAGGAACGTTTATTTTGATAGAATAAATGATTAAATATTTTGTAACAAAGTTAGGATTTTCTTTTGATATGTCAAAGTGTTTTTCTTCTTTTTTTGAACAAAGTTTCAATTAAGGTTTTCCGAGATATGGAGTGATAAAGTAAGGCTAATAAGTCCTATTCACTCGTTTACTGGTTGACAAGTAAACCAGTTATATCCTTTGTTGCACATAACTTGTTAACTCGTCAACTTGTCAACTAAAAAAGGTTCATCTGTTACTCTGTCTCCCATTCACAAGCAATGGTTCTCTTGTCTACGCTGTTAACCTATCAAAAACAAAAAACCTTGGCGGGAAGCCAAGGTTTCAGCGGTGCGTACGAGACTCGAACTCGTGACCTCCTGCGTGACAGGCAGGCATTCTAACCAACTGAACTAACGCACCAAAGCATTGCTAATGAGTGCCCCATTTCTGTTTTGCGAGTGCAAAGATAGCAATAAAAAACTAATCCCACAAATTTTATTTACGCTTTTTCGATAAAAAGTTGCATTACTAGTGCATCTTGATAAGAGCCTTCGCTACAAAGCCATCGTTGAAGACGTGCACCAGAGCTAAAGCCTAATGAGGTGAGACAATGGCGTGAGTTCGTGTTGTCAACAGCTACAACTGCGTATATCTGATTGAGATGTAAGACGTTACGAGCGTACTGAATGAGTTTAAGAATTGCTGCTTTGGCATAGCCCTGACGCCTGTGTTGCTCCATGATGATGATTCCTAACTCTGCACGTTGGTGCTTGGCATCGAAGTTAACGAGGTCGATTACCCCCACCACAATGCCCCCTTCGTTCTCAATCATCATGCGTATCTGTCCGTCAATATAGATGTCGTTCTTCGCATCCGCTATGTAGTTATGCAGTGCGTAACGGCTATATGGAACATTCGTAGAGCCGATGTTCCATAATTGGCGGTCGTTCTCAATGCGATAAAGGGCGTCCAGATCCTCTGGTTCCATGGCTCGCAAGGTAACAGTGGGTGCGTTGCTTGTTTGCATCTTATCAACCAATTATTTCTTTAGAAGTGATGATTTTGTCTATAGAATGATGATAGAATCCCATGTGAATGAGCGTCACTGGGCGTGCTTCAAAGACTTCTAATATATCACGATAGGCAAAGAGTGCATTGTCATAGACGATGTAGAGCGTTTCTTTCCGCCCCTCCCATTCATCTAAGAGTGCGTTATGAATCATTCGTAAGCTATCTTTGTTCACCTTACGAGATGTTGCTATCAATCCGTTATCGGCTGCTATTTGTTGACAACGAGCCGTCATCTCCTCTCCACCCACAAATATATAATGTGGCGAATGGTGCCTTTTTCGACTTCGGAAGCCCAACATCTTACTAATAGCATGGTGTGTCGTCCCCACAAGTGAGAGCAGTGCTCGGGCATAAATAGCCATTTTGATGGGTATAGTCAGCAATCGGCTTGCTCCGCCATAATGCTTTTGAAAGAAGATCAGCATGGCATTGTAGAACACATGTACGTATCGGTAGCTCGACTTCTGAGTGCTTTCTCCCTTGTAATGGAGTATCTGCACAGGCAAATACCAGCTCTCGTAGCCTGCTTGTAAGAGTCGGTAACTAAGGTCAACATCCTCTCCATACATGAAGAAGTCCTCATCCAGCAATCCAATCTGGCGCAATGCTGAGTGCCGAAGGAAGCAGTATGCCCCACTAATGACCTCTATCTGTCCTGGAACATCCCATGACAAGTCCCCCATATAATAGTGTGCAAGGTGCTTGTGAGTGGGGAAGTGCTTGCAAAGACCAACCATTTTATAGAAGGCGACACGTGGAGTTGGCAGTCCACGACGGCTCTCCAAGGCTCTAACTCCTGTGTCCGTCAGCATCATCACGCCCAATCCTCCCGCCTTCTCATGCCCTTCCATGAAGGTAAGTGACGATCGGATCGCCTCTTCCCCCACGACAGTGTCGGGGTTAAGCAATAGTACATACTCGCCCTTGCATTGCTTGATAGCAATGTTATTCGCCTTTGCGAAACCTTGATTATGCCCACTTGTAATGAAGTGAACGGCTGGGAATCGAGGTTTGAGATAGTCTATCGAGCCATCAGAAGAGTGATTATCCACAACGAGCACTTCGCCTTCAATGCCCTCCAAAGCCCTTTGTACGCTCAGAAGACATTGTTCGAGATAGTACTTAACATTGTAGTTTACGATGATAACACTAATCTTCATCTATTCATCCGTTGGGTTATCCAAGTGACATTCATGCTCACATCGCTTCTTACTGGGATAGATGAAGACGAGACTAAGGGCTAGAATGATAGCGAGATAGAAGTAACTAACCACCTCACCAGTAGCGTAATACAGGAAGATGTTGGCAACCATTGGCACACAGAGGAGCATCATGCGCACCGTTCCCCACTTCAGTAAGGCTCTGTTCACATGGCTTTCATCAGTGTTCAAAGCGTCCCTTATCGATCCAATCTTGAATAAGAATAGAGCCAAGGGGATGGCTGCTAAGGTGGTTAACTGCATAATGAATTGCAGCATAACAAGTACGTGGTTCTCTGCACCTACCCACATCCCGGGTAAGAGCCATTGGCATTCATAGACAATGATAATGATGAATGCCAACGCACATGACGCTATTAACTCCGTCAAAAGGGTTTTTCTTGTTTCAGTCATTGTTAATTAGTAAGGCTCTTGAGAGCGATGATATTAAGATTGGAAAGGCGTTCTGTTGAGGATACTTCGCCCCAGAGTGACCTCATCGGTGTACTCGAGTTCATCGCCAACAGATATTCCTCGGGCTATAATCGACAGTTTCACATCCTTGTCCTTGAGCTTCCGTGAGATATAGAAGTTGGTTGTGTCGCCCTCCATCGTGCTTGCCAAGGCAAGGATCACCTCCTTAACTTCGCCCGTATCTATGCGTTCCACCAATGAATCAATCGATAGATCGTGAGGTCCGATACCATCCATTGGAGAGATGATACCGCCTAGAACGTGGTAAAGACCATGATATTGTTGTGTGTTCTCAATGGCCATTACGTCTTGAATATTCTCCACTACGCATACGACGGAGCCGTCTCTTCGGGGGTCAGAACAGATAGAACAGATGTCAGTATCCGATATATTGTGGCACACCTTACAATATTTTACATCATGCCTAACACGTGTTACCGCATCAGTAAAGCTGTCCACGTCTTCTAGGGGTTGGCGAAGTAGATGCAAAACAAGGCGTAGGGCGGTTTTACGTCCTACTCCCGGCAACTGCGAAAAGCTCTCAACAGCACGTTCCAAGAGCTGTGATGAATATTGTTGCATTCGTGTTTTGTGTTGCTAAAGGGCTACCTTAATCATCGAAGAGATAGACACCAACACCCACCTTAAGCCCTACTGTAGAGTAATTAGAGCTCTTAAACGACTGGTCGTAATAGATAGCTGGCTCGATGGTTACCGACCTGTTGATGAAGAAGGCATACCCCACTTCCATGCCCGGCATCATGTCGTTATATCGGTGATTGGCGTGTAGAAGCTTCACACCAGCACCGAGGTACAATCCATTCTGCGTGATGTAATAGCGTCCACCAGCACCCACACTGATGTGATCAGCCACTGTCTTAGAGCCATTATGTACAGCATCAATGGAAGCCAATACCATTACGTTGTCCCAAGGGAAGTATCCCGCCTTAGCTTGAACACCCATGTTTAAACCGTCATGACTATTATAATGCAAGTCAAGCCCAGTCAGTGACGCACCCACATAGCCCTTTCCTTCTTGGAATTGAGCCGATGCACAGAGGCTAACTATCATTGCCGCAGCAAGCAGAAAACACTTTCTTATCATATTGATACAAGTTAAAATGAATATTAATGATTGATTGATTGCATGTAAGCTATACGTTAGCAAATCAAGACAAAGGTAAGGATAATATTTGGATTAAAGAAATCTTTGCTGTATCTTTGTGCTTTATTTGCATAAGAGGGGACGTCTGTCGGAGTGTTACGAGGCAGTACCTCGTTAGCTGGAATAGCGGGGGTGCAAATGAAGAGGGCGTTTCTTTCATGCAAAGAAAGCCTCTCTTCGATGTGAAGAGACGCCCCCTTTATTGCGAAGGAACGCCCTCTTTGAATGAAGGTGAGTTTCTCCAAGCTAGCTCCCGTTAGGCTCTCCCCTCCCTTCGGAGGGGTTGGGGGAGGCTTTATAACATTCTTAATTCATCATTTATGAGACTTTTTCACCTTATTATATTAGGCTTTTTAACGTTGCAATCACAGGCTCAGACGAACATTGCAGATTATCTCACTCTACCGCAACCAAAGCGTGAGACTCGTGCTGTATGGCTCACTACGCTATCCAATTTGGACTGGCCTAAGACTTACGCAACGACAAAAGAGAATATAGAAAAGCAAAAGCAAGAGCTGAGAGACATACTCGATAGCTATCAAAAGGCGCATATCAACACCGTATTACTACAAGTGCGTGTGCGTGCAGCGACTATTTATCCATCCGAGATAGAGCCTTGGGATCATTGTATCACTGGTGTGGAAGGGCGTGCGCCGGGCTTCGGTTATGACCCATTAGCCTTTGCCATTGATGAATGTCACCGCCGTGGTATGGAGATCCATGCGTGGATTGCCACCATACCAGTGGGCATGAAGAACACACTGGGCTGTCGGACCATTATGAAAAGGGGCTTCCGTGTGCGGAGCTATGCCACTGGTTCGTATCTAGACCCAGCCGACCCAGCCGTACCGGGCTACCTTGCTCGCATCTGCGGAGAGATTACGAGGAAGTATGACATTGATGGTATCAACCTCGATTACATACGTTATCCTGATGGATGGCCGCTCCCTTCGTATCGAAATGGCGATACCCCCGAGGCGAGAAGGGCGCATATAACAGCGATTGTGAGGGCTATTCACGATGAAGTGAAGGCTATCAAGCCATGGGTGAAGATGTCATGTTCGCCCATCGGAAAGTACTCTGACTTGAGTAGATACAGCTCAAAGAACTTCAATGCACGCGATCGTGTGGCACAAGAAGCGCAAGAGTGGCTACGAGAAGGTCTAATGGATCAACTCTATCCTATGCAGTATTTCCGTGGCGAGAACTACTATCCTTTCATCGCAGACTGGGTGGAGAACCGATATAGCAGGGACGTTGTTACGGGCTTGGGAACGTACTTCCTCGACCCACGACAGGGCAACTGGCGATTGTCGGACATGACTCGTCAGATGTACGTCAGTCGTTCCTTGGGTATGGGACACGCTCATTTCCGTTCTTACTTCCTCACTTCTAACCAACAAGGAATCTATGATTTTGAATGTAGATTCAACTCTTCTCTTGCCTTGCCACCCGTCACGAAGGGGGGACGAGCCGTCTCGGTTCCAACGACAGAGTCGATGTCGCCACTCGTAGAATATGGTTCCGACCGAGGGATGACAATGCGTTGGAAGGGCAATGCACCTTATTATAATATATATGCCAGTAGGTCTTATCCTGTCGACATAAGCAATGCACGTAACCTTTTATACGCCCGTTATGCAGGTACACAGTTGCACTTGTCATCCGTAAACGAGGGTCTTTACTTTGCCGTGACAGCGATGGACAGATATGGAAATGAGAGTCCCGCATTGCAGGAACTGGCATCACTTTCAAGTAAGAAAACAACCGCTTTGCTTGCTAATGACGGACAATCATTAGCCTTACCAGCGATGGTGAAGGAGGCAGACATCGTGGAGTATGACATCAAAAGTATGCAGGGAACGAGTCTTCGCACCATCACAAACGTAACAAATAGGCAATCCGCCCTTAATATCTCAAGCCTTTCTCCTGGCATTTACCAGCTTACGGGGCGTACAAAGAAGCATAAGGAGTATAGCATTGGTGCGTTTGTTATAAAGCGATAGAGGCTCTAACGATGATGTATGAATTATGTTTTGCATTGTAAGATATAACACTTTTTTTGTATCTTTGTGCCGTTTAACAACTAAGAAGATGAAGAGAATAATCCCTATAATTGCCTTACTGGTTCTCACATTGGGGGCTTGTAAGAACAAGAACACCGATACCGACGCAACCAATAAGGCGCTCGATACGATTCCGATGTTGGTCACGCAGGTGCAAGAATGTTCCCGTCTCTATACGACGGAATACCATATTCATAAGATCATCACGCACGATGACGAGATGAAAGTGTCTGGTTCGTTTATGAAGAAAGACTTCAGTGTGAACCTTCCGTTGGGTGAGAGGCGCATAGCAATCCCTATGACGGCAACGATAAAGGCGTATATCGACCTCTCATCGTTCGATGCGAAGAACATTCAACGTAGTGGGCAACAACTCATTATCACCCTTCCTGACCCTAAGATTGTACTTACCTCGACAAAAATAGACCATCAGGAGGTCAAGAAATACGTAGCTTTAACACGGCAAAACTTCACTGATGCCGAGCTAACTAACTATGAGGAGCAAGGCAGGAAACAGATTCTTAATGCCATACCACAGATGGGGATCATAGAAGAAGCACGCAAGAGTGCAGCGCGCCAGTTGGTTCCTATCTTCACACAACTTGGTTATAAGGATGCTGATGTGACGATTTCTTTCCGCAAGAAGTTTACCATCAATGACATACGTAACTTTATTGAAACAAGCAAGGAGGGCTAAATGATGGAAGAGAAAACGCCTACGAACAAGTTACAGAAGGTTCATCAGAACGAAACGAAAGGGCAGACTATTACTGGATTCCTACCTAAAAGCTGGAAAGCAATGGGCTGTCTGTTGCTCCCCATAGCACTCATTGTGATTCTCATTGGTGCTTTCTCATGGTTGAATGCGTCCAATGAGATAGGGATAAGCACTGACAATAAGATTGACATCACGCCTACTCGCATACAAGAGATACAAGACATCGGGCAGTGGGAGTTCCTTTCTATCAATGACGAGGAACTCATTGACACCATTAATCATGGTTTCTTCTCCGATGACGAACTAGTGAGAATCTATTACGGAACGATTCGCATGGGGATAGACCTGCATCACGCAGAACCGCAATGGCTGCAAGTTGAGGATGACAGTGTCGTAGTTGCCAAGCTACCACCTATCGAACTCTTGGACAGGAACTTCATTGATGAGGCGCACACACGCTCGTTCTTCGAGAAAGGAGATTGGTCATCAGCTGACCGCGAAGCCCTTTATCGCCGTGCATATAACAAGATGATTGCACGCTGCATGACGCCTGCTAACATCAAGATAGCCGAAGAGAACGCACGGAGACAGTTTACCCAATTCCTGAAAGCAATGGGTTATAAGAATGTGAAAGTGACGCTGTCAGCTCCACAAAGTCCGAAGAGTTTAATGCAAAAAGAGGGATAGGAATTAACGTTCAAGCACTCACCTCTTTTACACATCAGGGTTAGCTATCATCCTCTTACAGCATGATTACATACCATGAATGCGGTATGTAATCATGCTGTAAGAGGATGATA
>ERZ772958.982-NODE-982-length-12225-cov-29.155382_pt1 | contig 12225 bp, 8 predicted proteins | sample MGYA00580681_ERZ772958 | MGnify/ENA primary metagenome ERZ772958 (study PRJEB29015, sample SAMEA2738089) | human oral metagenome | biome: human oral; feature: human-associated habitat; material: saliva | place: China | collected 2275 ...
CGAGCATCGTCGAGTTCGTCGCCAGGTCCGCCGTGATCTGCGGGAACGCGGCCGAATACATGTCGGTCGCCATCGGCGGCACGGCGTTCTGCACGGCCAGGGTGATCAGCAGTGCGACCGTGAGGGCCCCGCCGACAATGCCGCCGCGGTCCTGGGTGTCGTTAGTCGTCATGATGTGATTGTGCACCCGCGCGGGCGCCTAATAGATGTATCGGTTGATTTTTTGGCGCATCTCGCACGATTAAGTCTCCCGACCTGCGCGGATGCGGTGGTGCCGGGGTCGGCTCGTTGAGGGTCAACCGGGTCTGTGCGGCGCTCACGCCCTGGTGGCGTTCACTCCCCGTCCGCGCGTGCCTCCAGCGCGTCCGCCGCGTCCTCGTTAGTCGTGTTCGTGCTGGTCAGATCTCCGAGGCGCAGGTCCGTCAGGCGGTCGGCAAGAGGTGCCAGATCCGGGTGGGAAACCTTCTCAATCGCGGCAAGGTTGTACGCAGAGAAGGTTGTGACCCCATAGAGCGCGCCGGTGATAGATCCTGCAATCGCCGAGATGATGCCAGCTTCTCCTCCGAGAGCCACAGACTGGAAAGCAGAAAACCTGTCGGAGAACTGAACGCTGACGGCACAGGCGGCCGGAACCGACTGTGCTGGATCCGCGGACGTACCAACGTGGTGACGCAATTGCTCGAAGGTGTCTTTCGCGAAGGTTTTGACGAGGCCGATTGCCCTGTGGGTTTCATCCAGCACACCTGCTCCAGGGACCGGGATGCCGCGTGGAGGGAGAGAGGCCACGACTTCGCAAGCTGCACGGAGCAGAGAGCGCTTGTTGTTGTGCCAGTCAAACTTCCAGTCCAGTCCAAGTGACACAGCCGCGGCGACCAGTGCTGCCGCCTGGAACTCCTGGCATGTGAGGTCGTCGCTTCCGCAGGCCCGCCATACGGCATCGGCGAAGACTTCCGGATCAGCCGTCAAGGTCACGATGCCGACAGGGATTGCTCGCAGAACGTAGCGAGAGCCCGCCAACCAAACCCCGTCCTCGGCCCTGGCCTCGTCCGTGGGCTCGGAGGGAGCCGCGCCCAGCAGTTGAGAGGCCCCCGCCAGGACTTCGCGCGTGATCTGCGTGATCGTCCCCGCGGGCGCACCCGGCATGCTGGGGTGTGAGGAGCTGGCGTTTACCAGCTGGTTGCGTCCTTCGTACAACTTCGTGATTTCTTCGGGGGACATGCCCCGGACGGGAAGGGTGACCGCGTCTGCCACGGCAACTCCCGCCAACGCTCCGTAGACACGGTCGCGCCGTCTCATGTAGTCGTCCCCACGGTCCTTGAGGGCATCCGACGCGGCTTCGATCTCCTCGCGCGTCGGGCACGAGGCGGCCCCCGGCATGGTTGAGGCCAGAGCGCCCGCACAATTTGCCAGAACAATGCTCCGCTCGAGGGTACAACCCAGGGCGAAACCGGCAGCCAGGACGCCCATGGAGGTATGCAGCGCACCGCGCAGATCAGTGGAAGTAACCGTGGGGGCGGGGAAACGGGTGACCTCCCCGTCGGACGAATACTCCTCGAGAATCGCCCGTGCGAGGTAGGACTCGTGTGTCTGGCCGCAGTTCAGCGTGTATTGATGGAAATCGCTCTGAACTTTGTCAGCACCATGGCGAGGATTCTTCGTACAATCGCCGGACGGCCTCTCGTAGGAGACGCTCCGGCACAGGCTCTCCGCCGCGTCATACCCCACCATGATCAGGACGTTGTCGTTGGGGAGGGAACGCTGGCGGACGTGTCCTTGCGACGCATCGAGGATGACGCGCACGTGATCGGGTAGGTGGGCGAGTGCATGCTCGCACGCCGCCAGAACGGCCTGAGATTCAATACCGCCATCGACGAACAGCACATCCGAGGGGCCCAGCGTGCGAATGGCCTCATCCCACGCATCTTCGGGCATCTCCGTCATGCCCGAGCTCACGCTCGCACCGTACTGTTTCAGAGGGGGCGACAGGAAGCCGTTATCGCACCCGGCCACGCGTGGCCCAGCGTCGACGATCCCCGCGCGCTCCAAGGCCTCGGCGATGATCGAGGCGCGTGGGCCCTGCCCGATCGGGCTGAGGGAGATGGCCTCGACCCCCATGGCACGGGCGGCGCACATCGCCGTGAAGGGCAGCGAGAGGTGGACATCCTCGCGGGTGGCCCACTCGTTCTCGGCGGGAACGGTGTCGTCCTCGGATTGGCGGTCGAATCGGAGCAGAAGCTCGCTCATGACGACGACTCGCCCCGCGGGAGCGTTGCCGCGGGCCGCGCCCAGAGGGGTGGGCGCGCTTTCGGGCTCAAAGGGGGCGTATCGGTTGAGGAGATCGGAATCGGGTTCCTCGAAAGAGGACGGCCCGCTCCTCGGCGGACGATCGGGAGCAAGCCCCGCCGCTCGACGGATCCACTCGAGGGGAGTGGGCGCGGACAGTGCGAGGAGCTGGTCGGCGATCCCCAGAACGTCGACGTGCGAAACTCCCTCAATGGGCATGACGTCGAGATCCCGCAGCGCGCTGCGCGTATCACACACACCGGCCAACGCCGCGGAGACAGCATCGTACAGCGCGGGGTCACCACTCACCTCGCGGCATTCTGAGGGTAGTTCCTTCGCCCAGAGATAGAGAACCTGGAAGAAAGCCAGGGGGATGATCCGGTGAGAAGGGGAGACCTCGGCAAGCTTCTCCATGAGGACAGTCGTCCGTACTCGGACAAGTGGTGAGTGCGAGTTCGCTTGGACGTTGAGGGCACGCCTGGTCGCAGTAAGGACATCGGGCCCCTCCTGGCTCTCTCCGCGTGGCTTCATCGCAGAGACGACATCAACGGCGTCACACAGGGTGGTGATGGGGGACTTGTCTCGATTATTAATAAGCAGGGACACCGCTGCGGCGAGCAGTGCCGCAGACTGAAACTCGTTTCGATTCGTACACCCGCAGGCGATCCACACGGTCTCGGCTAAAGCCTCGGGGTCGATCGTCGACATCGCGATGCCGATGGGGACCGCGCACAGGAGTCGGTCGCGAGCGCTCCCGGCCGGGACGCTCCATTGACCCGAACGTATGGCGTGTGCGCCGCCCGGGCCTCGTCGCAGCTGGTCCGCAACGGTCAGTGCCAACCTCATCGCGTCCGAGACTGTGCCATCGGAAGAATCGGACGCGGCCTCATTCGCTGCGTCCGCGCGAACCATGCCGGCCAGTGCCCCGAGCGCGTAGGGAAGTCGTGGATCCATGTGTTCTCTCCTTCTCAGGCCAGGTCGCGTGCCAGCAATTCGTCGGCGGCCACCTCGATGGCGTCTCGCGCGGACAATGAGGTGGGGGTTGCCAAGGCGGCCGCGCAATTGGCGAACAGAATCCCTCGCTCAGCCGGTATGCCGAGCGCGAGGGCAGCCGCCAGGGTGCCGGAGTGGACCCCTGAGGTCTCGAGGGCTTGCTCCTTGGTCAACGAAGGTGCCGCAATGGGCGTGACGGCAGGTCGGATGACTCGCTGATCGTCACGCGTGGGACGGGCGAAACACACCTCGCCACTATCTGCACGCACCGCGACGTGTCGCTGGGTCAACAGGGCCAAGGCTGACGCCTGATGCTCCAGCCGAGCCTCGTGGTCATAGAGGGGAGAGGAATAAGGATGCCCTGCAATGAAAAACCGCAAGAAATCACTGCCTTGGGGTAACCGCGAGGCGCGCACCGAAATGATGAGGTTGTCGAGGGGGAGACCTGGCACGAATCCCTCGTGCGAAGAAGCATCGAAGACCACGCGGGCGTGCTCAGGCAGCCACCGCACCGCCTCCCTCAGTGCATGTGCATAAGGGTCGTCGGCGAGGAGAGACCCGTCGATGAATAGTACGTCCGAGGGGCCCATCGCCGCGATGGCTTGTGCCCACGTGCGGGCTGCACGGTCAGGCAGAGCGATGTTCGTCGAGATGTTCAGGCCCTGGCCGTCCTCAGTGGAGGCACACAGTCGGTATCGATTGTCGCCCTCCGCGAGGCGGGGGCCGGCGTCAACGATGCCCTCGCGCTCCAGGGTCTGTGAGAGTGCCCCGGCAATTGGACCTTGGCCGAGCGGGCACAGCGAGACGACTTGTGCCCCCATGCGTCGTGCCGCGATGAGCGCGCGGGATGTGCCTCCCGGGGACTGGCCCAGGTCCCGTGCCCAGACGTCGCTACCGAAGCTCGGATACTTCTCGGACCGCAGGGCATGATCCATGAGGAGTTCGCCGAGGACAAGCACTCGTCCGGGCTTGGTCTTCCCGCGCAGGGCACCGAGGGGAGCGGGAGGGGCGACGGGCTCGAAGTAGCTCTGTCGGGAGCGGAGGGAGGAGGCCAGGTCGATGAACGAGGCCCGGGCTGGGGGTATACAGGACGAGATCTTCTCATCCGCATCGGGGATATCGTCCGGGTAGGGTACGCGCTTTGAGAAGTATTGTTCTGCGAAGTGCGTCAGTTTCCCTGAAAAGGCGGCGTCGACCCGCGCGGACCCGTAGGGCTCAAAGAAATCAGCACCCCGAACAGAACCGACCAAGGCACCCATGAGGGCCATAATGGCGCGCTTTTGTGAGCCAACATGAAGAGGAGTAGACAGAAGGCGACTGTCCTGATAGTGCGAGGCCAGAGCAAAGGCCAGAGGAATGAGCTGAGTGACTGAAGCCGAGGCCCCGATCTGCGCCACCAAAAGGTCGATAGGGGAGTCGGCATACTCGTTAATCCCGCACGCCGTGTTCAGAGCTCTGCGCGTTGTTGCCAGCACGTCTGGTTCGGGGCTCCATGAGCCATACGACTCCAAGGAAGCCGCAAGGTTGACGGCCCGGATGAGCGTTTCCTCGACGCGGAAGTTCGTGCTGTCAATGCCCAGAGAGAATGCCGCCGCTACCAGGGCAGCCCCCTGAAACTCCGGACGTGTCATGTCGGAGAGCGCGCAGTAGTCCCACACGGCGTTCGAGAATGTCTGGTGGTTGCAGGTCGGTGTCGCAATTCCTGCTTTGATGGCGGAGATGATCAGATCATACGTTTGATTGTGGCTCCCGCCGAAGGATGCTTCGACGGGATTTCCGTTGGAATCATCGGCTGTGAGCAGCGTGAGGATGCGTTCGCTGATACTTGTTGATTCCTCGATAGGATCACCGATTGTGTCTGCTGCGATCGAGTGGCCGAACGTCAGGCCTACCATTGCCCCGCAGGCCCGGTTGAAACGAAGATCCATCGGTCATCCCTCCTGTGCGGCCAGCGCGTTGGCGGCAGCTTCGATCTGGTCACGTGTCGGGCACGAGGCTGGCCCGACGACCGTTGTGGACAGAGCGCCCGCGCAGTTGGCTAGCAGGAGCGCCCTCTCCAGGGGAATACCCTGTGCAAGTGCGGCTGCCAGGACTCCGGAGTGCGCGTCGCCCGCGCCGTTCGTGTCGATCGCCTCGACCCTTGGTGTTGGTATCGCGGTCACGTCATCCGCGGTGGTGTTCGTTGCAGGCTGTGCGGGCCTGCCAACATAAGCGCCCTCGGCACCTGCACGTACGAGAACGGGACGGCCCAGCAGGCCGAGCATCGCGCGCGCCGCTTCGCGAGGTTGTTTGCACTGGTCACGAACACTCGCGTCACCTCTCTGGTGTGCGATCTCCTGGGCCTCCCTGTGGTTCATCGACACGATGATTCCGTCGGAGGGTAACGTGTCCGGGATGCCGATGATGGGGGAGACGTCCAGGATGACACGCACGCCTTCGGGCAGGACGCGCAGCGCTGCTTCCGCGGCCTCACGGTTGGCCGGGTGATCCATCAGGTAGCCGTCGACGTAGAGCACATCGCCAGATGTCATGGTTCGTACAAAGTCCGCCCATGCGCTCGCGGGTGCCATCGTCTCGGCACCCTTCGTGGAGATGAAGGTACGTTCGGCTCGGCTATCGATCAGAGCAACGCAGAAGCCGTTGTCCACCCCCTCCACTCGGGGACCCGCGTCGACGATTCCTTCGCGCGCGAGGGCCTGCTCGATCAGCGAGGCGTTGGGGCCCTCGCCGATTGGACTGAGGGAGATGGCCTCGGCCCCCATGCGGCGTGCCGCCACGAGCGCGTTCAAACCGCCACCCACATGGGGACCCTTGTCGTTCACCCACTTGGTGTGGGTGCTGTAGAACTCAGTCTTCATCGTGAGAACGCGGTCCACGAGGATCTGCCCCATGAGGACGACGCGGCCGTCCGAGGGTGCGGCCGTCGGGGACGAGGCCGTGGTCTCCTCAGTGGGTCGGGTGTCCGTTGGCCCATCCACGGTGGTAGACGTCGCGGGTTCGGAGGCTGACTGGGTGACCGCATCAGCGCCGCTGGGTCCACGCAGCGAGAGCATTGCTGTGGCGGCCTCGGTCAAGTGAAGTCCGGACACGCTCTCTACCTGTGCGAGCATGGCGGCGTCGAAGGCCTCGACTCCGAGCAAACCGCCCAGGATTGCGCCCGCGATCGCGCCGATCGTGTCGGTGTCCCCGCCGATGTTGGCGGCATCCAGCAGCGCCTGCGGCGACGGGTCGCGCGCGAGCAGGGCAAAAGCCATGGGGATCGCGTGCGCCGAGGCGACAGATGTGCCCACCTGCTCGATCAGGTGTTCCAGGGAGGAAGATACGGGGTTGGCGACCAGCTGCATCGCCCTGCGTGTCGCTGCCACGACATCTGGGTCGGGGGTCCACGCGCCGCGCTCGGGGAGGGAATCGACGTAGGACACGGCCTTCCACAGGAGGGTCGTCATGTCCGAAGCAGATGGGTTTTCCGCGTCGATCCCAAACGACACAGCCGCCGCCACGAGAGCCGCCGACTGGAAGCCCTGGTGTGTTGCGTGGGTGAGCTGGCAGGTGGACCATACGGAATCCGCGAACACTTCCGGATCATCCGTTGGTACCGCGATGCCCACCGGCGTCACTCGCATCGCCGCGCCGTTCGTCGTGCCCATGCCCCGTACGCGCAGGGGGTCCTCGCCCAGTCGCACACGCTCCAGAGCCGCCTTTGATGACGGGCCCAGCAAGTCAAGCGACCCCTGGGCCTTCATCCATTCCTCCCAGTTCAGCAGCTCACGCGCGAAGCCGCCCAGTTCCAAGGTCACGCCTTCTCCTAAGGAGCCACGGCCTCGTTCCAGGAAAGAAGCGAGCGCAAGTGCCTGGTACGTGTCGTCCGTTGTCGACCCCGCCGGCATCCCCGGCGCGTAGGGCTGGGAGGCGTCCCCGTCCACGAGGCCGGTAATGCGCCCGTACACCGCGCGGATCTGCTCCGGGGACATCTCCTGCGTCGGCATGCCCAGCGCGTCGCCGAGAGCCAGGCCCGCCAGGGCGCCATACGCGCGAGAAAAACGAGGATCCATGCTGCACCTCCGAACGCGGGCGCGCGCCCGCAGATAGCGTGAACGCCCCGGAACGTTCCGAGGCGACCAGTAGGCCCAGGGGGACTCGAACCCCCAACCTACGGATTAAAAGTCCGCTGCTCTACCATTGAGCTATAGGCCCAGCAGCCCCATTGTAGGAGGAAGAAGTCCCCATGGCCCAATCGAAGATGCCGCGACGCCCCGCCATGCTCGACGCCGCCAGGGCTGACGCCATTATCGGCGACGAAGATCCCGCGGCCACCGCCGCCGTCGCCCACACCGCCGCGTGGGCGCTTATGGGCGTGGGCGACGAGACCTTCACCGACGCCGACGTCGCGCGCCTGCGCGAGACCGTGCGCACCAGCGGCGTGGATACGATCGCGCACGTGTGGTCTCGCAGCCCCGAGTTCACGCTCCCCGGCGCGCTGTGGCGCGTCTACCTGCTGCACGAGTGGTACCACCGCGACCCGCTGCTGGTGGCCGAGCGCTACGCCGAGGGCTCGCGCGCCCCCATCATCCAGGGCCTCGAAGCCCCCGTCGATCTACGGCCCTTGAGCCTCATTATGGAGGAGGTCGACTCGCTGCTGCGCGGCGACCTCACCGACGACGACCTCGAGTACGTGCTCGGCGAGGCCTCGCGGGCCATGCGCGTGCTCGCCGCCGGCGAGGCCGGGGCCCTGTGGATCGAAGACCCCGCCGACCCGCTCGCCCACCGCGTCACGATGCGCCACTCCGCGCTGCTGGTCACCGCCGACGAGCTCGACGTCGCCGCGCGCGAGGCCGCCGTCGGCACCCTCGACTGACCCTCCTTTGTAGCGTCGGTGCTGATCCCGGCGCGCCCTGGACGGCCTCGTGGAAGGCCCGAACCGGGGTGACGTGGCGCGCCCACCAGGGCATGGGCGCGCGCGGGCGACTACCCTTGTCCCTATGCGTCCGATGCCAGCCCCACGCCCCCAGCGACTCGTTCGCTCCGCGGGTGCACTTGTCTGGCGTTTCACAGACCCCGAGCGCGCCGCCGTCCCCGGCGAGCCCATCGACCCCGCGGACATCGAAGTCCTCATGGTCCACCGGCCGCGCTACCACGACTGGTCCTGGCCCAAAGGCAAGACCGAAAACGGTGAGTCCCTCGTCGCCGCCGCCGTGCGCGAAGTCGAGGAGGAAACCGGCCAGATCATCACGCTCGGTGCGCCCCTGACGACCCAGCGCTACCGCCTGGGCGGCGGGCAGACCAAGGAGGTCCACTACTGGGTGGGCACCCCCGTTCCCGCGGGCCACGCCTCCGAGCGCCTGCGCGCCCCCGTCGCGCGCGCCCCGCGCACCGAAATCGACCAGACCGCGTGGGCCTCGCCCGAGCGCGCCGCCGACATGCTCACGCGCCGAGGCGACCGCCGCCTCCTCGCCGACATCGTCGCCCGCGCGCGCGAAGGCCGCCTCGTGACGACCACGCTCCTCGTCCTGCGTCCCGGGCAGGGCCTCGCCCCGCGCCTCGACGAGGCCGGGGACGCCCACGCGTCCACCTCTCCTTCCGCTTCTTCCGGCGGCTCCGCTGCGCCCGCTGAGGCAGCGGCTCCTTCCAAGCCTCGCCCCGCGCCCACCCCCGCGATGGTGGCGTCCGCCGCGGCCAGGAGGGCCGCACAGGTGGAGCAGGCCTCGGCGAAGAAGACCGAGACCGCGCCGGAACCCGTCGACCCGCCGCTCAGCCGATTCGGCGTGCGCCAGGCTTTCGACCTCATCGATCTGCTCTCCAGCTTCGGTGTGGCGCGCGCGTTCGCGTCGCCGGCAGCCCGCTCGCGCCAGAGCCTCACCCCGTGGGCGTCGATGGGCGGGGGATCTGTGACGCTCGTCGAGTCGCTGGACCTGACCGCCTCCGGCCCGGATGCGCAGGTCGACGCCGAGGCGCGCCTCGGACGTGTCCGCGCCTTCGCGGCGCAGCGCCTGCGCGAGCACGCAGCCCCCACGGTCCTGTCCGTCGCCGGCCCTGCGCGGGCTGCGATCATCGAGGAGATCCGCGCCTTCGCATCGGCTCCAGTCGCCGGCGCTGAGGCCCCGCGCCTGGCGCGTGGCCAGGTCCTTGTCGCCCACGTCGAACACGGCCCCGATGGGCTGGCCGTCGCCGCCCTCGAAACTCACGGCGTCACCACGAAGGACCCCACCGTGCACGCGCGCAAGGCCTCTAAGAAGCACTGAGGCGGCCCGGACGTCACCGAGCCGCCTCCGCTCCGTCCACGGGGCCGCTGTTTGGAAGAGTAACCATCGTTAACGCGTGATCCGCATCGGTCGCCATCGCGGTAGATAGAAGCTAAAAGTATCGGGTGGCGCGTGCCCAGGGGCCACGCACCACCCGATAACGTTCGGAGACTCGACGGGTCCTACAGGCCTGATTCCTTTACCGATCGGGTCAGCTTCGAATGATCCAACGGACGCGCCAGGCACACGATCGAACGATCGTTTTGTGCCCACGAATCCTTCGTCGGGATCATCCACGTCGCGTCGAGTGTCGAGGTCAGGTAGTCCGACCCCACGTACGCGTCGAACGCGGAAATGCAATCGGTCTCGGCCTGCCGGTTAAGCGCCTCGGCGCCCGGGAAATCCCCGTCCGGCGCGGATGCCACAGCGAAGACCTCAGCGTCGTGCTCGCGCGTGCAGCTGGTCTTCTCGAGCGTCGTCGCCGTGGTTGCGCTCTTATCCTCCGGTAGGAGGATGCACTGGCCGACCCGCATGTGCATGACGGACGAATCTGAGCATGCCGCGAGCGGGGCACCGAGAAGAGCGGCGACCGCAGCCGTCGCGACGAGGCGACCACGCATCAGTGAACTCCCAGAGGCAGCGCCACGACGAGGTACACGATGCCCGACACCAGCGCGGCGGCCGGCAGGGTGAGGAACCATGCGATGACGATGTTGCCCGCAACGCCCCAGCGAACCGCCGAGAAACGCTTTGTGCAGCCCACGCCCATGATCGCCGTCGACACGACCTGCGTCGTCGAGATGGGGGCGTGAATGACGTAGGAGCACAGGTACAGGATCGAGGAGGACACGGCCTCGGCCGTGAAGGCGCGAGCCGGATCGAGGTCGATGATCTTACGGCCGATCGTGCGCATGATGCGGCCGCCGCCGGCCATCGTGCCCAGCGAAATCGCCAGAGCGCCCGACACCTTCACCCACAGGGGAACGTTCATCTCACCCGTGATGGGATCGAGGATGTTGTGTGTTTCGCCGTAACCGCCGGCCAGCAGCGCCATGACGATGATGCCCATCGTCTTCTGCGCGTCCTGGATGCCATGGCCCAGGGCCATGGCCGCCGAAGAGAAGCGTTGCGCGGCGCGGAAGCGGCGCATCGTGCGGTGGTACTGCGCCTTGCGTAGCGCCCACAGCACGATCTTCATGGCGATGTAGCCGATGACGAAGCCGATGATGGGGGAGGCGAACATCGGGATCACGACGTGGCTCATGATGCCCCACCAGTACACGACCGTGCCGCTCATGAGGCCCGCGCCCACCATGCCGCCGATGAGGGCGTGCGAGGAGGACGAGGGGAGCCCGAACCACCAGGTGATCAGGTTCCAGATACAGGCACCCAGCAGGGCGGCCAGGATGATGACTAGGCCCTTTTGCTGCATCTCCGGCAGGGGAGACTCGGCATAGTCGCTGATCGAAATGATGCCCTTGCCGACAGTCTTCGCGACGGCCGTGCCCATCATGGCGCCGATGACGTTCATCGTCGCGGCCATGAGGAGCGCCGCGCGAGGAGTCCACGCGCGCGTCGACACGGAGGTCGCGATCGCGTTCGCCGCGTCGTGGAAGCCGTTCGTGTAGCTGAAGAACAGTGCGACGGCGATGACGACGCAGACGAGGATCAGATTCAGATCCACGGCTCAGGATTCCTTCAGTGCGAGGGACTCGATGACGTTGGCCAGCTCCTCGAACGCGTCGGCGCAGGACTCGAGGCCCTGGACGATGTCCTTGAGTTTGATGATCGTGACCGGGTCGAGGCCCGAGTCGAACAGGGCCGTCAGGGTGCGGCGGTAGGCCAGGTCGCCCTCGTTCTCGAGGCGGTTGACCTCGATCCAGTAGTCGCGCATGTCCACGGGCGACTTGAGCTTGGGCATGTTCTCGGCGGTCAGGTCCGCGCAGTGCTTGATGACCGCGATCTGCTCGTTGAGCAGGGAGACCAGGGAGGAGGGGATGTCGGCAATGCCGTAGACGACCAGGAGGTCGCCGGCCTCGTCGATGAAGTCGAGGCAGTCGTCCAGGTGCGACGCCAGCGACTGCAGATCCTCGCGGTCGAAAGGCGTGATGAACGAGGAGTTGATGCGCTGAACGATCGCGTGGTTCAGTTCGTCGCCGCGGTGCTCAACCTCGTGGAGCTGGTCGCGCAGGGCGATGCGCTCTTCGGGGGAGGCAGCGTAGATGTGCGTCAGGAACTCAACTGCCTGCACGAGCTGGCGGGCCTGGGAGGTGAAGTCTTCAAAAAAGTCAGGGCCTTGGGTCTTAGAACGGAGTCCCATGGTGTATTCGGTCCTTCCAATGGTGAATAGCACTGTTGTGCTACGTGTAATCGTCGGTCATGGGGTGGTGTGACTTCAAGTTCAGAGATGGATTTGTGACCCCATATTCGGTGTTCTATCTCACGACGATGGGTGAATGGACGACTTCCGTCGCATTCACGAGGTTGGGGCGGGGTGGGGCGTTCATAGAGGCCCTTGTGGGTGGGTTGAAGGTCCCTATCGGTCGGGCGGGGTGTGACTCGTTCGACTACGATTGTGGTGTGACCGGGACCAAGCGCCCGTAAGCGCGGGTGAGGGGTCCGGCATGATTGATTCTGTCAATCGGGGACGCAACTGCGGCCTCGACAATCCGAAATGCCTCAGGAGGCAAAATGTCCGTGACCGAACAGG
>ERZ772958.989-NODE-989-length-12159-cov-6.620373_pt1 | contig 12159 bp, 12 predicted proteins | sample MGYA00580681_ERZ772958 | MGnify/ENA primary metagenome ERZ772958 (study PRJEB29015, sample SAMEA2738089) | human oral metagenome | biome: human oral; feature: human-associated habitat; material: saliva | place: China | collected 2275 ...
TAGAGAAATCGAGGGTGCCAAACAAATCATCATATGTTTCAGCACGACGAATTTGAGTCACAGAACCATCTTTGTGTAATAGCAACTCTGCTGATCGTAATTTACCATTATAGTTGAAGCCCATGGAATGACCATGTGCGCCCGTATCATGGATGATAATTCGATCCCCCATATCGATTTTAGGTAATTCCCGTTGGATAGCAAATTTATCGTTGTTTTCACATAAAGAACCAGTAACATCATATACATGATCCTTAGGCGCATTTTCTTTCCCCATTACAGTGATGTGATGATAAGAACCATACAATGCAGGGCGCATCAAATCAGCCATACAAGAATCAAGACCAATATAATGACGATAAATATCCTTTTTATGAATAGCTGTGGAAACAAGATAACCAAACGGACCTGTTACCATACGGCCACATTCATAAGTTAAAGCAACGTCATTAAGACCATTAGCTACGAGGATAGAATCATATACTTCATGAACACGTTTACTCAATACTTCAAAATCTACAGGTGTTTGCTCTGGTTTGTACGCCACACCTACCCCACCACCAAGATCAATGAAATCTACGGTGATACCGAGTTCTTTTTTTATATCGACAGCAAGATTAAAACAAATTTCTGCGGTCCCTACCAAGCCTTCAACATCAAGCTCATTAGATACAACCATCGTATGAATCCCAAAGTGTTTTACGCCTTTATCTTGTAATATTTTATAGGCCTCAAATACTTGGTCGCGAGTCATACCATATTTGGCCTCTTCAGGAATACCAATAATTGTATTGCCACCTTCTTTTAAGGAACCTGGATTATAACGTACACAGAATGTATCAGGTAAAGAACCGTGATTCTTTTCTAAGTATTCAATATGTGTAATATCATCAAGATTAATAATAGCACCCAGTTCTAGTGCTTTTTTATATTCTACATATGGTGTGTCATTCGATGTAAACATAATATCGTGGCCAGTAATGCCTACTTTTTCACAGAGCATTAACTCTGCCAAGGATGAGCAATCCGCACCAACACCAAGATTTTGTAACAAACGCATAATATATGGATTTGGTGTTGCTTTTACAGCGAAGTATTGTTTAAACCCTTTATTCCAAGAAAAAGCAGAAATAAAGCGTTTCATATTATCTACAATACCTTCTTCATCATAGATATGAAATGGTGTTGGATATTGGGCTATAATTGCCTCTAATTGTTCAGATGTAAACGGAACAGTTTTTGTATTCATAATACCCTCTCTACATAAATAAAGACCCATCAAAATGATGAGCCTATATCCTAATTATTTAAATAAAGCTTTATCTAAGCTAAAACGACCAGCCCCAGCAAAGAACAACATAATCGCACCAAAGCCCATTTGAGATGGATAGTCCCAACCGAAGAAATTTCCGCTCAAATGTAAGAGTGTAGCCGTTGCCAATGTACCAATCAGCATTAGAGAACCTATACGCGTAAATAGGCCAAGTGCTACGAGAATACCACCCACCATTTCAGCAAAAGCTGCTATAGTTCCTAGTATTTCATAACCACCAGTTACGCCAAGAGGTGCTAACATAGCCCCAACATTATATAGTCCTTGAGATCCACCAAGCCATTTTAAATAACCATGGTAGAACATAGATGCGCCTATTGCTAAACGATAGAATAATAAGCCAAAATTAATATAATTAGGTTTACTTTTAAATAAAAAGTTCAACATAGTATCACCTCTACAGTATATAGATAATTTTCGATGTAATTATTATAAACCGAACAACAACACCTGTCAAACTAAGACTCATTCAAATTCTATAGAATTATACCACAATGTACATACAAAAGCAATTTATCTCTACCTATATAAACCATTCATACTATAAAAATATTCCTAATGAACCTGAGAATAAACCATTCTTGATTCATTAGGAATATTATGGTGCTTAAATATTAATTTTTAGCGATTGATTACATCATGCCGCCCATGCCGCCCATTGGAGGCATAGCAGGAACTGCAGCATTTTCTTCTACTTTATCAGCTACGATAGTTTCTGTAGTCAATACAAGAGATGCGATGGATGCAGCGTTTTGAAGAGCAGAACGAGTAACTTTTGCTGGGTCAACGATACCAGCTTTTACCATGTCGATATATTCTTCAGTCAATGCGTTGAAGCCGATGCCAGCATCAGTATTTTTTACTTTTTCTACTACAACAGAACCTTCAAGACCAGCATTATAAGCAATTTGACGAACTGGTTCTTCAACAGCACGTTTTACAAGGTTGATACCTGTTTGAACATCACCAGTAGCTTCCAATGTATCCAATGCAGGAATGATATCGATGAATGTAGTACCACCACCAGCTACGATACCTTCTTCTACTGCAGCGCGAGTTGCATTCAATGCGTCTTCGATACGAAGTTTTTTATCTTTCATTTCAACTTCTGTAGCAGCACCTACTTCGATAACTGCAACACCACCGGACAATTTAGCAAGGCGCTCTTGTAATTTTTCACGGTCGAATTCGGAAGTTGTTTCTTCTACTTGTGCACGGATTTGGCTAACGCGTTTAGCGATTACTTCTTTATCGCCTACACCATCGATGATTGTAGTTTCGTCTTTAGTGATGCGAATTTGACGAGCTGTACCAAGATCAGTAAGCTCTACGGAATCAAGTTTACGGCCCATATCTTCAGTGATTACAGTACCACCAGTCAAGATAGCAATATCTTCAAGCATAGCTTTACGACGGTCACCGAAGCCAGGAGCTTTTACAGCTACTGCTTTGAAAGTACCACGCAAGCGGTTTACTACCAATGTAGCCAATGCTTCACCTTCTACATCTTCAGCGATGATAAGAAGTTCTTTACCTACTTTTACCACTTTTTCAAGTGTAGGCAACATGTCAGCAATAGCGCTGATTTTACGGTCAGTAATCAAGATATATGGATTGTCCATAACAGCTTCCATGCGGTCAGGATCAGTTACCATGTAAGGGGAAATGTAACCGCGGTCGAATTGCATACCTTCTACTACGTTTAATGCAGTTTGCAAGCCTTTAGATTCTTCTACAGTGATAACGCCATCGTTACCTACTTTTTCCATAGCTTCAGCAATTAAGCCACCAATTTCTTCGTCAGCAGCGGATACACTAGCAACTTGAGCGATTCCAGCTTTACCAGAAACTTTAATGGAGCGTTTTTTGATTTCTTCTACCAATGTTTTAACTGCTGTTTCAATGCCTTTTTTCAAGATCATTGGGTTAGCACCAGCTGCTACGTTACGCATACCTTCTTGAATCATAGCTTGTGCCAATACAGTTGCAGTAGTAGTACCGTCACCAGCTACATCATTAGTTTTAGTAGCAACTTCTTTTACCAATTGCGCACCCATGTTTTCAAATGGATCTGGAAGTTCAATATCGCGAGCAATAGTTACACCATCGTTTGTAATTGTTGGGGAACCGAATTTTTTATCCAATACAACATTGCGGCCTTTTGGTCCCAATGTAACCTTTACAGCATTTGCTAATTGGTCAACGCCACGACCTAATGCGCGACGAGCTTCTTCATTAAACAAGATTTCTTTTGCCATATGTATTACCTCCTAGATAGTATCACTATCCAATGTAACGAAATATATGTGCCCTTAGGCAATATAGAATATATCATTAGTTTTTATAGTCATTATGACTACAAATTAGCAATTATAATACTGCTAAGATATCGCGTTCGCTAATAATCAAGTGAGTAGCGCCATCGATTTCTAATTCACTACCAGCATATTTTGCAAACATAACAGTGTCGCCAACTTTAACTTCTGGAGCTACACGTTGACCATTGTCATATACTTTACCAGCACCTACAGCTACTACTACGCCTTCTTGAGGTTTTTCTTTTGCTGTATCAGGAAGGAAAATACCACTTTTAGTTTTTTCTTCTTTTGCTTCTAAACGGATAATAACGCGATCAGCTAATGGTTTTAACATATGATGTCACTCCTTATATATCATTCATTATTTGTTAGCACTCAACAACATCGAGTGCTAATTACATGTATTATTATAACCGATGGTAAAATAATTGCAAGCATTATTTTTGATTTTTTGACTATTTAGATTTTTAAAGACTTATTCATATATAAAACGTAAAAGAACTATCATAAGTTATTCCACTTACAGTAGTCCTTATTAGTCTATTTTGCAGTTTGATCAATTAATAATCTACATATATCAGCTATAGAACTTCTCTTTTTCATACTTAAAACTCTAATTCGATTGTAGGCTTCATCCTCACTAATCTTATATAGATTCATAAGGATACCCGTTGCCTTTTGAATCAACTTACGTTCTTCCAGAGACTTTTCTAGGTCTGCCATTTGTTGCCGTGATTCTGCTTCATCTAAAAAGCGGCCTCGTGCCATTTCTAATGTAGGAATTAATTGTTCCTCTCGAACCGGTTTTATAAGATATCCGTATACACCAGACTTACGAGCCTTTGCCACCAAGTCCTGTTGGCTATAGCTTGTAAGAAGAACTACTGGTGCCAAATGATTGTATCCTATTTGACGAGCCGCTTCTATGCCATCTAGCTCAGGCATTTTTACATCCATTAACACCGCATCAGGTTGTAAGTCCTTACACATCATAATAGCTTCTACACCATTGCAGGCTTCCCCCACCACTTCATGTTGTTCGGACTCTAATATATCCCGTAAATCCATTCGTATAAGAGATTCATCATCGACTATCAAAATACGCATTCAATTCTCCTTATGAATATGAATTGTTACGACAACACCTATAGTACCATTTTCAATCGTCATAGTACCTTCTAATTCATGGGTCACCAGATTGTTTATGATTTGCATACCCAAACGCTTGCTTTTAGCCATATTAAAATCTGATGGCAATCCTTTTCCTGAATCGGTAAAGACAATACGTATAGAGTCCTCTAAACTCGATACTTCCACGGAAATCAAACCATCTTCACCGGCTAATCCATGAATAATACTATTGGAAATTAGTTCATTAAATACCAGTGATATATAGCTTGCTTGGTGAGATGAAATAATACAATCATCTCCATGATAACGAAATTCTACATGTTGATAACGCTCTACCATGCTTTGACGCAACAAGCGACAAAGCTCATCGTATATGGATCGTATAGAAATATAATCTTCATCATAGTGAGATACTAAATCATGTACTAAGGCCATACTCTCTATTCGAGAAATGCCTTCTTGTAATGCAGCTTTCACCTCTGGCAAATTAGAGCGTCTCGCTTCCATCCGTAATAAGCCAGCTACGGTTTGTAAATTATTCTTTACACGATGATGTATTTCTTTAATGATTGAGTTCTTAACAAGTAACTCTTGTTGCTGTTTACTTTCACGCGTACAATCGTGAAGAATCAAAAAACAACGACATTCATTACGCCCCATAGCTATAGGAATCATATGCTGTCTGAGTACCATATTATGATAAATTTCTTCTGATACAAAGTCATTTCTATCCGTAAGCACACGATGAATAGCAGATATTTTTAAGGAACTACCAAAGATAGATGTGCCTACTAGACGACGATCAACGCCAACGATATCTGCTAGATGTAATGCTGTATCATTGCCATATAAAATAGTTCCATTCTGGTCAAAAATGATGAGCCCATCCAAATACGATATAGGCTCATACTCTTTAATTTGTTCATCTGTAGCAGTCAACATTAATCGCTGCATCGTATCAGCTACAATAAAACCTCGTTTACCCTCTGTTCCATTAGTAGGCGCCGTATAGGTGAAAGAAATACCACCAATAGTTTTACCACCATTATCGACAATGGGAAACAAATACTCAAATCCATTCTGCGTCGATTGTTGAATACACTCACCTGTATTTATGAGTTTTTTCCACATATCAGAGCCTTGTATACGAGATGTTACTAATGAATCTGCCACCTCGGAAATACACATCATTTCACAAGACGCATCATCCGTAATATATGTAAATAATACGATTTTATGCTTACTTACAGATTGACCAAAACGAATCATATGACTGATATGAACCAATAAAGAGGCCTGTAAACTTGATAAGCTTGTTTCCTTTACTAACTCATCATATATATGTACAGTCATATTATTTACCCTCTACCCAAGCTACAGTGCCAATAGGAACACTTGGCTTAGCATTTAGGTGTAGATCACAAAACTTACCGGCCTGTGCCATATAATAAGCACGACAACCAATCATGGCTGCATTATCAGTGGATAGAATTTTACCTGGCTTATAATAAGTAAAACCTTCTTCCTTACACATCGCTTCTAGTGCTACCTGCAAACCTTGATTCGCTGATACGCCACCAGCAATCGTTATGTTTGTTTCCCCCAATGTATGTGCTGCATCTTTTGTCTTATCCACAAGAACATCTACAATTGCCTTTTGAAAGGATGCCGCCACATCAGCTTGATGTATGTCTTCCCCTTTTTGCGATTTACTATTTAAGTAATTGAGAACCGCCGATTTTAAACCACTAAAACTAAATTCAAAATTTCCCGGTTCACTAAGCGCCTTTGGAAACTCAATAGCATTGGGATTTCCCTCTTTAGCAAGAGCATCTATATGAGGTCCTCCAGGATAGGGGAATCCCATAACACGAGCAATTTTATCAAAGGCTTCTCCCGCCGCATCATCTCGTGTTTGCCCGAGAATCTGGAATTCTTCATAGTCTTTCACATGAACTAACATAGTGTGCCCACCAGAAACAACAAGGCTCAAAAATGGTGGTTCTAGTGTGGGATTTGCTAAGAAATTAGCAAAAATATGACCCTCCATATGATGAACAGGCACCAATGGAATTCCTGTAGCAAAAGATAGACCTTTCGCAGCGGCCACACCGACCAGTAAAGCCCCTACTAATCCAGGCCCATAGGTAACCCCTATATGATCGATATCCTCTAATTTTACATTAGCATCCTCTAAAGCTTGGTCAATCACAGGTATTACTTGTTCAATATGATGACGGGATGCAATTTCTGGCACTACACCACCAAATTTTCGATGGATTGGTACCTGACTTGATATGACATTAGAAAGTACTGTACGACCATCCTTGAGTACAGCTGCCGATGTTTCATCACAACTACTTTCTAATGCTAATGTGTATACACTCATTTTACTTCCTCTTTAACAAGGGACATGATGTACGCATCTTCTTTGGGCTCTGAATAATAATCCTTACGCATACCTTTTACAGTAAACCTTAATTGACGATATAAGGATAAAGCAGACAAATTAGACACACGTACCTCCAAAAAGATTTCATGCATGCCTCTTTTAAAACATTCCTCTATTAATGCACTCGTTAATGTAGCACCATAACCTTGTCGCCTAGCAGATGGCCGAATAGCAATATTCGTGATTTGACCCTCATCATAAACGAGCCAAGCCCCTGCATAGCCTACGACACCGTCAGCATCCTCTATGACATAGTAAAGCTTCTTATCTTGATTAGATAATTCTGTTTCAATAGAATCTAAACTCCACGGCACAGAAAAGCATTCTGCTTCAATAGCAAAAATTTCCTTTCCATCCTCAATTGTAGCTCTCCGCACTATCATATTATTCTTCACCTGCCGCTTCAATTACCGTTACTGTAGGTTCTTCTTTCAAACGCAATGGATTATCCTTATGTTTTTCGTCCCACAACACTTCAGCTTCAGATCTTCGAATATAGTGAGGCACCATAGTCATAGGGTCTGAACTTTCACCGTCTGCAATCATAGTGCGAGCACTCAATAATAAAGAACTAGCTCTAGGAATACGATAAATAGGATCAGAAATGATTAAATTTCTATCACCCTCAACTAATGGTGCAATACGTTTAATCCCGTCACCTACAAAGACAACACGTTTCTGTTGACTCTGTAAACGATCGACTAGAGAGGCTGCTTCCACTACAAAAGGTTCTTCAATCATCGTTAGTTTACAGCCTTCATAGGTGTAAAAAGCAGCATATACATGTTTTTTCTGTGCATCTATTACGGTGCAAATCATATCTGTAGTATACGGAATATTACGTGCTAAGCCATCCATAGTCATAACGCCATATAAAGGTATACGCAAAGCATAAGCCATTGCCTTTGCTGTCCCCATGCCAATTCGCAACCCCGTAAAGGAACCAGGACCACTCACCACAACAATCCCCTTTAAATCAGAATGCTTTATATTTGTCATTTCTAACAAGGTTTGAATATGAGGTACTAATTGCTCGGAGTGGGTCAAACCAGCTTGTATGGTAATTTCGCCGATAAGCTGGCTTTCATTCATAACAGCCACACTAGAAACGACTGAACTCGTTTCAATTCCCAACCACATATATACCTCCTATTTCCACTAATGTTTCATGATCTATCAAATCACTTTCTAATGTAATTGCTCTAGAATGTTCATCGATAGATACAACGCGAATCCACAGCGTTTCTTCCGGCAATTCATCACTAAATTTATCAGCCCACTCAACAATAGAGATTTGATCCTCTGTAAATTCATAAAAGCCTATATTTTCTAGTTCACTAACATCATCCATTCGATATAAATCAAAATGATATATTTCACCGGCTAAGGTCATATACGTATTCATTAAAGAAAATGTGGGACTTGTAATTTCTTCTGTAACACCAAGCCCCTTTGCAATGCCTTGTGACATATGCGTCTTGCCAGTACCTAAATCGCCAACTAATGCCATACACAGTGGATTACCATTCTGTTTTACCCAATGTCCTAATCGTTCGCCAAAACATTGCGTATCTGCCACAGAATGTGTTTCTAATGTAACTTTATATTTACTCATGAAAATGATTATATCCTTTCGCTTCTAATAAGCGTATTTCTTTAGCCTTCGTCACCGATTGCACCACCGGTTCACCTTCAATAACTTCACCAATCAATGTAATAGAACCCAGGTTTTCCAGTACTTGTGAAAGTTCTTTCGGAGCCGTAAATACAAGCTGAAAATCTTCGCCGCCTAACAAGGCATAATCAATTGGATTTGTTTGTAATGCTTCTGCTAGTTTATATGTTTCTTCATGTAAAGGGATAAGTGTTTCATCTATGATAATTGACACTCGAGATGATTTTGCTATTTCATTAAGTTCACTACTTAAACCATCGCTAATATCATTCATGCTGTGAACACCTAATTCGCGTAATGTAATACCTAGCTCAATTTGTGGTTCTGGCCTTTGATGACCAATCCGCGTCATCGGATACCCGTCCAGATTATAGGATAATGAGCCAAGGCCAGTGGCCGCATAACCAATATAGTTCGTAACACCAACTACATCACCTGGTTGGGCCCCACTTCTAAGCACCGCTTTACCTTGAGGAATATCCCCTATAATGGTGATAGTCCATACCATAGGGCCATCTATACTAACCGTATCACCACCGATTAAATTTACATGATAATGTTGGCATTGCTCTTTAACGCCTCTATAAATTTCTTCTAAGATCCGAGTATCAATATGTCCCGGTGAGGCAACAGATAATACAACTTGACGTGGTATTCCCCCCATAGCCGCTATATCACTTAAATTTGCTGTCATTAAACGGTACCCAACATCATAAGGCATCATATACTGAAAGCTAAAATGGACGCCTTCTACCATCGTATCAGTACTTACCAGTTGCTCATATCCTTCAGTAACCTTATATACAGCACAATCATCCCCAATACCTTGAACAACTGTACTAGGGTCATATATTGTATCTGATTCAATACTATGTATGAAGTTAAATTCACCGAGATTTTTTAGTTCCACTATATCACCTTTTTAATCTTTTACACTATATGTATTGTAACACATATAGGAATGCAAAAAAAATCGACTCCTTTTACATAAGGAGTCGATTTAAATCTTACTTTTTAATTAATTGTTCCATCCGTTTAATAGGATTCTTCGTATCGAAGGAACCAACTACTGGAACCTTTTTACCATCGCATACAAAGAGCACACCATTGATATTGTCAAAAGAAGTCAATGTATTTACGATAGCAGCCATTTGCAACTTAACGGTGAGCTCTCCACCTTTACCAGCAACAAAGGCTTTATTTACCTCTACTGAGGCAATGCTGTCTTTAACAGTAACAGAAGTAATCTCTATAGACTTATCAAAAATGGGATACTTTTGTTGACGATCCGCTTTTAACATTGCCAGTAATGCAGCCTTTGGTGTTACCTTATCAGCTGATATATCTACGGATTGTTGCTTTACACCCGTCCCGTCCTCTGTAGGAACGAAAAACACCATTTTTACAGATTCACTGGACGCTTTAGATGTTTCAGCATCTTTATTGACCTTAACAGATTGGCTTACATTTGTAGAACCTGTATTAGTCATTTGGTTTGGGGTACATCCCGCTGCAAAAGCAAGGATACCTATACAAGCAATCGCAGTGATTTGATTTCGAATATTCATCCTTAGCCTCCAAAGTAATTAGCAATACCAACAGCAATACGATTTGCAAAATCTTGTTCTGTTTGATCGCTTTTTAATGCACGTTCTTCATTAGGATTAGAAATAAAACCTAATTCTACAAGAATTGCAGGCATATTTGAATGTCTCAATACATACAAATTACCTTCTTGGATGCCTCGGTCACCATTAAAGCCTGGTACATTAGCAATTTGGCTTTGTACCTTTTGTGCTAAGCGAGCATCATTACCAGTCTTAGCATAGTAATAAGTAGCAATACCACCAACAGTTGGATTGTTAAAGGAGTTGATGTGAATACTTACAAAAGCATCAGAATTATGTGCATTAGCAATATTGACACGTGCCCCTAATTCATCCACACCACTCGCGTTAGGTCCATATACATCGACATCTGTTGTACGCGTCATGTATACTTTAGCACCACGAGCCTCTAAAGCAGATTTTAAATACTTAGAAATTGGAAGCGTTGCATTTTTCTCTTGGTATCCAGTTGGACCAATAGCCCCTGGATCACTCCCACCATGACCTGGGTCAATCGTAATAACTTTACCCGCTAATCCACCAGATGTAGAGTATTTACCAGACCCTTTACTACCAGCAATTCCTGTAGCAGGAGATGGTTTCTTACCATAATTGACAGGTTTTGGAGCCACACCTTTTTTCTGAACATCTACAACGATTCGATACGGTTTTTGATTAACTGTATCCTTCTTCAAAGAAAATACCTTTATATCACTTGTATCTAAAGCGGATGGAGTTTTAATGGTAACTGCCACGTCTTTGCCTACTTGTGAAAGCTGTGCTGAACTAGCAATGGACGAATCCATAATAATATTACTTTTTGCCATTTTCAACTTAGTATTCTTTAAAGTAACCGTTGTCGTTTTTCCATCTTTACTGATAGATGCAGCTGCTTTTACTGGAGCCGATAAATCCATAACCATACGTACATACGGTACTGGTGCATCAGTTCTCTTCACCCAACGAGCATCCTGTAAATTAGCAGCCTTTGCTTGGCTTAACAATAGCGGTAGAGCCATGAGAAAAGCAAAGCAAATTAGAAATAGTTTACGCAATACATTCACTCCTATCTAACTAACATTTATTTGTCCAAACCATAGTGATGAGCTAGCATCCCAAAACGCTACGACTCATACTTAGAATCTATCTATAAAATAATGATTGATTATAGATAGATTATTTCATACAAACATGAAGATATGTATACGGATTACACATATTTATCATCGTTCTGTAGAAATTTGCCATTCATTCCCATCCGTACTAATGTGAATACGTCCCATCGTATCTGTACGGTAAATGGCAATATTGTTCTCCTGCAAACGACGCAATGTTATATCGTGAGGATGACCATAACTATTATACATGCCATTTGAAATTAATGCACTTTCTGGTTTAATAGATTTCAAAAAATCTTCAGAGCTACTTGTACGAGAACCGTGATGTCCTACCTTAAGAACGCGAGCAAACAGTCTAGAGTTCTGCTCTTTTATGAGTTTTTTCTCTTCTTGTAATTCTGCATCACCAGTAAAGAGCATAGAGAATTTACCAAAAATTAATTTACCTACGATAGAGTTATTATTAAGATCTGGCTCCCCTTTTTTATCTGTTAAAGGTTCCGCCCATGGTGCATATACTACAAA
>ERZ772958.992-NODE-992-length-12127-cov-17.117710_pt1 | contig 12127 bp, 7 predicted proteins | sample MGYA00580681_ERZ772958 | MGnify/ENA primary metagenome ERZ772958 (study PRJEB29015, sample SAMEA2738089) | human oral metagenome | biome: human oral; feature: human-associated habitat; material: saliva | place: China | collected 2275 ...
CGAACCGCAAGTCCAAGCTTGCTCGTCGCGTCGCCTCGATCGCTGACTGATCGCAAACAATAGTTTGACGTGAAGCGGGTCGCCCTTCGGGGCGGCCCGCTTTCGTATACCCACTCCCCCGCGCGCTTGCGCGCATGGTCGAGGAACGCCCCCAATCAGTCCCATACGCACGCAGCGCACACATGACGAGGGCCCGACCTCGTCCGACGACGAACGAGGCCGGGGCCAGGCGCGCGAAGCGACGACCTTTAGTCGAGTTCGAAGGCTCCCGTGTAGAGCTGGTAGTACATGCCCTTCTGAGCGATCAGGTCATCGTGGCTGCCGCGCTCGATGATGCGTCCCTGCTCCAGAACCATGATCGCGTCCGAGTTACGCACCGTGGACAGACGGTGGGCGATGACGAAGACCGTGCGCCCCTCCATCAGGTTGTCCATGCCCTGCTGTACCAAGGCCTCGGTGCGCGTGTCAATCGAGGAGGTCGCCTCATCCAGGATCATCGCGGGCGGGTCGGCCACGGCCGCGCGAGCAATCGACAGGAGCTGCGCCTGCCCCTGAGACAGGTTCGAGCCGTTACCTGTCAGCATCGTGTCGTAGCCGTCGGGCAGGCGACGAATGAATGAATCGGCGTTGGCCAGCTTCGCGGCCTCGATGCATTCCTCGTCCGTGGCGTCCAGGCGGCCGTAGCGGATGTTCTCCATGACCGTGCCCGTGAAGAGCTTGACGTCCTGCAGGACGACGCCGAGGGAACGGCGCAGGTCCGACTTGCGGATCTTGTTGATGTTGATGCCGTCGTAGCGGATCTTGCCGTCGGCGATGTCGTAGAAGCGGTTGATCAGGTTCGTGATCGTTGTCTTGCCTGCTCCCGTGGCACCCACGAAGGCGATCTTCTGACCGGGCTTGGCCCACAGGGAGATGTCGTGCAGGACATCCTTCTTACCGTCGTAGGAGAAGTCCACGCCCTCCATGACGAGTTCGCCGCGCAGGCGCGTGTAGGTGACCGTGCCGTCCGCCTTATGGGGGTGACGCCACGCCCAGATGCCCGTGCGTTCCTCGGTGGGTTCGACCGAGCCGTCGGGCAGTTCACGGGCGCGCACGAGGGTCACGTAACCGTGGTCTTCCTCGGGTTCCTGGTCGATGAGGGCAAATACTCGGCCCGCACCCGCCATGCCGAGGGCGATCATGGGGACCTGCATCGACATCTGGCCGATGGTCTGAGAGAAGTTGCGGACCATGCCCAGGAAGGACACGACGATGCCGACCGTAATGACGTTGATGCCGAACAGGTGCACGTTCGGGGTCTGTTCCAGGATCATGACGCCGCCGACAATGGCGATGACGACGTACATGATATTGCCGATGTTGCCCAGGGCCGGCATGAGGACGTTGCCGTAGATATTCGCCTTCTGCGAGGAGTCGAAGAGTTTCTGGTTGTACTCGACGAACTCGTCCTTGGCGTCCTGCTCGTGGTTGAAGACCTGAACGACCTTCTGGCCGTCCATCATCTCTTCAATGAAGCCTTCTTCGTCCGCCAGTGCAGCCTGCTGGGCCTTCATGAAGCGGCCCGAGAGTCCGCCAAGCTTGCCAGTCAGGAACGCCATGAGGCCGCCCACGACGAGGACGACGAGGAAGAGCCACACGGAGTAGTAGAGCATCGTGCCGATCAGCACGATGATCGTCAGGCCCGACTGGATGAGAGTCGGGATCGACTGGCCGATGAGCTGACGGATCGCGTCCGTGTCGTTCGTGTAGGTCGACATGATCGCGCCGTGCGGGTGCGTGTCAAAGAAACGCAGGGGCAGGCGCTCCATCGAGTCGAACATGTCGTCTCGCATGTGCTTGAGCGTCCCCTGCGTCACGATCGCCATGGCGCGGGTGTAGATGAAATTGCCTATGACACCGGCGCTGAAGATGATTCCCATCGTGACGACGAGGCGTACCAGTGTTCCTCGCACGGCGTCGAAGCCGCTCGCGAGGCCCGGGGTCACGACGTTGTCAACGATCTGCTGCATGAAGATCGAGCCGACGGCCGAGGCCACGGCGGCCAGGATGATGCACACGACCGTCAGGGTGATGCGCACTGGGTAGTGGTGGAACACGTAGCGCATCAGGCGACCGAAGGGACGCTCGATTCCCTCGAGCTTCTCCGAGTCCTCCACGCGGGAGTTAACCGAACGTGCCATGTCAGGCCACCTCGCTTTCGCTCGCGGCGTTCTGGGAGTCGTAGATTTCGCGGTATTCGCCGCCCGCTGCCATCAGCTCGGCGTGGCTGCCGCGCTCCTTGATGCGTCCGTCGTCCAGGACGATGATCTGGTCCGCGTGCTCGACGGAGGACAGGCGCTGGGCGATGATGATCGTCGTCGTGCCCGGGATCTCGGTCTCGAAAGCGCCTCGGATCAGTGTGTCGGTCCTGGTGTCCACCGCGGAGGTCGAGTCGTCCAGGATGAGAATTTTAGGGTTCTTCAGGAGCGCGCGGGCGATGCACAGGCGCTGCTTCTGGCCGCCTGACACGTTGGTGCCGCCGCGGGAGATCACGTAGTCGTAGCCGCCGGGCAGCTGCTGGATGAACTCGTCGGCCTGCGCGAGCTTGCACGCGTGCTCAATCTGTTCGTCGGTGGCGTCCGGGTTGCCCCACCGCATGTTGTCCTTGATGGTGCCGGAGAAGAGGACGTTCTTCTGCAGGACGACGGAGACGGCATCGCGCAGCGAGGTCAGGTCATAATCGCGCACGTCGCGCCCGCCGACCTTCACGGAGCCTTCGGAGACGTCGTAGAGGCGGCAGATCAGCTGGATGAGCGAGGTCTTGGCTGAGCCGGTGCCGCCCACGATGCCGAGCGTCGAGCCGGATTCGATGCGCAGGTTGATATCGGACAGCGCGTTTTCTTCGGCGGTGGCGGAGTACTTGAAGGACACGTTCTCGAAGATGACGGAACCGTCCGCAACGTCGGTCGCACCGTTCTCGGGTGAGGTCAGCGACGGCTCGTGGTTAAGGACCTCGGCGATACGGTGCGCGGACTCGGCCGCCATGGTCGTCATGACGAAGATGAAGGCGAGCATGAGCATCTGCGACAGAATCTGGATGCCGTAGGTGATGAGGGCGGTCAAGCCGCCCTTTGTCAGCTCGGTTGCCCCCGAGTTGATAATGATCGAAGCACCCACGTAGTCGACGGCCACAATCGCGGCGAAGATGAAGAACATCATGACGGGGCTGTTGAGCGCGATGAGTTTTTCGGCGTTTGTGAAGTCCTTGCGCACGTCGGCCGACGCCAAGCGGAACTTCGTGGTCTCGTATTCCTCGGTGACGAAGGACTTGACCACGCGGATCGCGGCGACGTTTTCCTGCACGGAGTTGTTCAAGGCGTCGTACTTTTTGAAGATACGGCGGAAGATCGGGAAGGCGATGAGCACGATAGCCGCCAGGATGATGGCAAGCACCGGCACCATTCCCAGGAAGATGAGCGCCATCTGGACGTTGATACGCCACGCCATGACGATGGAGAAGATGATCATGAGCGGCACGCGTACAGCGATACGGATCATCATTCCGAATGCATTTTGCACGTTCGTGACGTCGGTCGTCATGCGGGTGACCAGCGAGGAGGTGGAGAAGCGGTCGATGTCCGCGAACGAGAAATCCTGCACTTTAAAGAACAGATCCTGACGCAGGTTCTTCGCCAGGCCCACCGAGGCGGTCGCCGCGAAGCGCGCGGAGAGAATGCCACAGGCCAGCGAGGCGAAGGCCAGTCCGGTAAGGATCAGTCCCAGGCGCATGACGGGGCTCAGGGACACGCCGTCGAGCGCATCCACCAGCGACACCATGGTCAGCGGGATCAGACATTCGAGGATCACCTCCCCGATGATGAACAGCGGGGTCAGGATCGCGGGAGCCTTAAACTCCCGCAGTCGCCCCATCAACGTTCGAATAGTTTTCATGAATCTCCTCAGTTCCGTCGTTCTTCTTCTCAGTGACGAGGCCGTGGCGCTTTCTCAGCGTCCGTGCAGCCTGCAGATAGTGATGATTGCTTTTTCGATGGCGCGCTGCGGATCCCGCGACGCGCCCTTCGTTTCGGCGTCGGCGGTGGCGATGGCACCGAAGGCCCCGGCCAGCGAGGCGTCGGACCAGCCGCGCAGCTCACGCCGGGCACGGTCGACCTGCCAGGGAGCCATTTTGAGGGCGGACGCAGAGCCGCCGATGGATACCTTCGCCATGGCGCGGAACTTCATGGCTAGCGCGGCGACGAGTACCTGCGGGGCAATACCTGTCGCAAAGGCGTGGCGCGTAAGAGTGAGGGCCTTGGCGGAGTTTCCGGCGACAGCTGCGTCGGCGACGTCGTAGCCGGTGGCCTCGACGCGTCCGGCCTGGTAGCGGCGCACGTCCTCCAGGGTGATGCGTCCGCTCACGTCGGAGAGCAGCTGGGCGAGGGCACCGGCCATGGCACGCGGATCATTACCGAGCGCGTCCACGAGGGCCTGCTGCGCTTCGGTATCCATCTGTCGGTGCGCGGCTCGCACGTCGGAAGCGATGAGCGCCAGCTTATCGCGGTCGTTTTTGAGCGGATCGGCCGGGATCACGGGCCATTTCGCCTTGGCGATCACGTCGATCACCTTCTTGCCGCGAGCGTTGCCGCCGGGGTGGGCTAGGAACATCCACACGTCGGGGGCGGGGGCTGCCGCGTAGGCGATCAGGTCACTGGCGAGGGCATCACTCATCGTTTCCAGGTCGCGGATGATGACCATGCGGGACTCGCCGAACAGGGAGGGCGAGGCGATGACGTCGATCTGTCCTGCCTGGTAGGTGGCGGCGTTGATGTCGGTGCGCTCCAGGTTCGGGTCGGCCTCGTAGGCCAGTGCGCGCAGCCGGTCGAGGGCACGGTCGACGAGAAGGCCCTCGGGTCCTTTGATCAACACGATGGGGGCCAGCGTGATGGGGGCGGGTGCTGCCGAGCGTGATCCGCGTGCTGCCACGTCTTCCTGCCTTTCGACGCGATGGTAACTCCCTAAGTCTGCCACCGCGGGCGCTCATCTGCGTCCGCCTTTGCCTTGGGCGGACATGAGTCGTGGCAGGTGTCACCGCCTTGTGCCCACCGTTTGCACAGAGGAATTCTCCGGGGAGCTAACACGGATGAGGGAACACACGCCCTCGCGATGCCGATGAACCACGCAGGCGTCACGGGTCCGCGTGAGGATCCCAGGCCTCGTCCGTCAGGGGCACGACCCAGCGCCGCCACACGCACCACAGTACCCACCCGCATCCCGCGCACGCATACAGAGAGAGGATGGTCCGCGCTCCCCCGGGCACCTGTGTCCCCGATCCTGGCATCCCCTCGAAGAACCGTGCGGAGGATGCGATCCACCCGGTCGCCCAGGAGGCCACTCGCGCGCAGAATTCGGCGATCCCGGGGCTGATGGGCGCGAGGAGGGCTCCAGCCAGGCCCGCGAGCGTGGCCACGGGCACCGCAGGCTCGGCGGCGACGTTGGCGGCGATCCCCCACACAGGCACGGATCCCGACAGGGACACGACGAGTGGCGCGGTGGCGAACTCGGCCAGGGCGGGCACACACACCATCTCGGTCAGCCGACGCAGGACCCGACCGATGCGCGTATCTCCCCGGATACGCCGTTTCGTGCTCCTCACGATGGCTGCCGCGGGTCCGACGACAGCCAGGGCCGCCAGCGCGGAGAGCGCGAACCCGTAGGATCGGGAAGCCCACGGGTCGATGAGGAGGGTCCCGATGACGACGGCACCGAGAGCTGCGATGGCCTGTCCTTCGCGTCCGAGGATCAAGCCAAGAGCCGCGACCGACGCGACGCACACGGAACGTACGACGGAGGCCTCCGGTCCGACGAGCACGACGATGGTCCCCAGCACCGCGAGTGTCGCGCCGACGCGCAGGGGCACGCGCGCGGGCAGGATCAGGGTCAGGGCCGCCAGGATGATAACGATGTGGGAGCCGGACACAGCCGTCAGGTGCGTGAGGGAGGTGGCTTTCATGGCGTCGGACAGGTCGGAGGGCACCAGGCGGTCGTCACCGATCGCCATGCCGGGAACGAGGCCTCGCGCGTCTCTCGCCAGATGTTCGCACGCACGCGCGAAGGCCCGGTGCGTGTCCCGCCTCCAGCCGTCCAGGCCGCCGGGACGCTCTGCGAGAATCGCGGTCCGGGCTCGGATCGAGCCGACGGACGGAGCGGCGGCCGCGAAGGAGGCATCGAGGCTACCAGAGATCTCGTAGACGTCGCCGCGCGCCGCGTCCTCCCACCCCGGGGCACTCACCAGGGCGATGGCACCAGAGGTCAGCCACCGCTCCCCCACTCTCACCGCAAGGATTTTCACGCGCGCTCGACGCTTCGTCGAAAAACCGGACGAGGCAGGGGCCGGGTCACGCTCGAGCCGGACCCGCGCGTGGATCGGCCCAGAGTCCATTCGCGCGGGGTCATCACGGTAGGCGCGTCCCGCAGCGGAGGCGACCGCGAGCGCGCATGCGGTGGCTGCGAGGATGAGGGCAGCTGCTAGGCGGAGGGATCTCGGTGGGGTGAGGGCATGGCGTGGTGGGCGTGTGTGCCTGTGGGACCAGGAGTAGGAGGTGGCAGTGATGGCGGCCGCGAGCGCGCATGTGGCGATGAGGGGGTGGGATGCGGGGTGGCTGGTGGCCCACCAGGTTGTGGCCCAGGTGGCGGTGGCTGGGGTGAGGAGGCGCAGGTCGATCATGCGTGGGGCGCTTTGGTGCGTGGTGTGGGGTGCGCGCAGAGCGGTTTCGGGTGGTGGTGTTTCCTGCGAGGTGGGGGTGCGCGTGTTTCCTCCAGTGTTTGTTGTCTTGTTTTGTCCGTTCATGGGCAGACGCCTGGTCGTATTTTTTCGATGAGGGAGGGGCCGATGCCGGGGACGTCGTCGAGGGCGTCGACGGAGGTGATGTGGGGGTGGGTGGCACGGTAGTCGATGATGCGGTCGGCGAGGGCTGGGCCGATGCCGGGCAGGGTTTGTAGGTCGGTGGCGGTGGCGGTGTCGAGGCGGACGCAGGCGGCGTGGGTGGCGTCGCCGTTTGCCGTGGGGGCCGGTGGTGTTTCTCCGATTCGGGAGATGCGGATGTGTTCGCCGTCTGTGAGGGGGCGGGCCAGGTTGATGGTGTCGAGGTCGGCGTCTTCTAGGGCGCCTCCTGCGGCTGTGATGGCGTCGGTGACGCGGGAGGAGGCGGGCAGGGTGAGGACGCCGGGGGTGGCGACGGCTCCGGAGACGTAGACGATGACTTGGCCTGCGGGTCCGGGAGGACCGGGCGTGGCGTGGGAGGCGGGGCGGCTGGGTGCGTCTCTTTCCGGTGCCGCCGCCGGGTCCTGGTGTGTGTTTTCTTCGGCCTGGCGTTCGGCTGATTGCTCGGCGGCTTGTTCACTCGCGTGTGCTTCGTCTGCGGCCCGGGCGTTTCGCCACACGCCGATGCCAGCGAGGGCGACGAGGACGATGAGGAGTGCGGCGACGGTCGTCCCGCCGGGCAGCAAGCGCACGGAGGTGGGTTCGGGCGGGTCATCGTCGTCGCTGACCGCTGAGTCGTACACGGCTTTCGTCAGGGCTGCCATCCTGCGGTGTGCGATCCATCGTGGAGGGTTCATGTGTCGACGCTAAGTCCAGCGCCTTCCCCGTGTCGCGCCGCCTGCTCTCGCCTGTGGATGGGCGCGACACGGAGCAACCCCCTGTGGATATGCGCGACACGAGCACCGCGCCTGTGGACGGAGCCACACGCGCTCTCCCCTGTTATCGCGCGCATAGGATCGTCGTCCCAAGGGATACTGTGTCGGTAACGTCGACATACGGTGGCGCACCGCGCCCACAGCCGAAAGACCACACCATGAGCGAGAACATCGAAGATCTCAAGGCGCGCCTCGCCGAAGCTGAAGCCGCCGCGAAGGCGGCCGAGGCTGAGGCAGCCCGCGCGAAGGCAGAGGCGCTGCGTCTCCAGCTCGAAGCAGCCGGTGCCGCCGCGGATACCCCTGCCGCCGCAGCGGATGCTGAAACAGCGGAGGCCCAGGCAGCCCGCGCGGCGGCCGACGCTTTGCGTTCCCAGGTCGAAGCAGCCGAAACCACCCCCGAAGCGCCAGCAGCTGCGAGTGAGGCGGCCCAGGCCTCGTCCAACGTATCCGGCGGCCTCTCCGCGTTCGCCTCAGGGATCAAGGCCGCCTACTCCTGGGACGTCCCTGCGGTCACCATCGGCACCCTCATCGAGGACGGAGCGCGCGTGCCCGGCGTCAGCGCCAAGATGCCCCTGCCCATGTTTAACCGTCACCTGCTGGTTGCCGGCGCGACGGGCACGGGCAAAACCCGCACGCTCCAGCTCCTCGCCGAGGGCCTGTCCGCGAACGGCTCCTCCGTGCTCCTGTGCGACGTCAAGGGTGACCTGACGGGCCTGGCCGAGGCCGGGACCAGCTCGGACAAGCTCCTGTCCCGCACGGCCGCCAACGGTCAGGCGTGGGCCCCCTCGTCCTTCCCGATTGAGCTGCTGAGCCTGGGTGGGGCGGATGCACAGTTCCCGGGTGTTCCCGTGCGTGCCGAGGTCTCTGACTTCGGTCCGATCCTGCTGGCTCGCGCGCTGTCCCTGAACACGACGCAGGAGCAGGCCCTGCAGCTGATCTTCGCGTGGGCGGACGGCCAGGGACTCGAACTTGTCGATCTGCCGGACCTGCGCGCTGTCATCTCCTTCCTGACCTCGGAGGACGGCAAGGACGAGCTGGCGACGATCGGCGGCGTCTCCAAGGCCACCGCCGGCGTCATCCTGCGCGCCCTGACCGCGCTCGAGTCCCAGGGTGGCGGCCAGTTCTTCGGTGCCCCCGGCTTCGACACGGCCGACCTGATGCGCATGGATTCGACCGGACGCGGCATCATCTCCCTGCTCGGCGTCGGTGACATTTCCTCGCGCCCCGCCCTGGTCAGCGCCGTCATCATGTACCTGCTGGCCAACCTGTTCGCGACTCTGCCCGAGGTCGACGACGCGCCGCGCCCCACACTGGTGTTCTTCTTCGACGAGGCCCACCTGCTGTTCGCGGACGCCACCAAGGAGTTCGAGCGTCAGGTCGTCCAAACCGTGCGCCTGATCCGCTCCAAGGGCGTGGGCGTCGTCTTCGTGACCCAGACGCCCAAGGACATCCCCTCCGACGTGCTCGCACAGCTCGGTTCGCGCGTCCAGCACGGCCTGCGTGCCTCGACGCCCGATGACTTCAAGAAGCTCAAGGCGACCGTGCAGACCTTCCCGAAGACGTCCCTGGAACTCGACGAGGTCCTGACCACCTTGGGCACGGGCGAGGCCGTCGTGACCGTCCTGGATCCGAAGGGTAACCCCACGCCGGTCACGCCCGTCGGCATCTGGGCACCCGTCTCCGTCATGGGTCCCGCCTCCGCCGACACGATCGCCCGCGTCAACCAGTCGAGCGTCATCATGGGCTGCTACCGCGACGCTGTAAACCCGGATTCGGCCGAGGAGAAGCTCGAGCGCCGCGCCGCCGAGGCCCAGGCCGCCCGCGAGGAAGCGGCCGCCCAGGAGGCCGCCGCCAAGGAAGAGGAAAAGGCCCGCAAGGAGGCTGAGAAGGCAGCGGAAAAGGCCGCCGCCAAGGAAGAGGCCGCCCGCGAGAAGGAAATGGAACGCCTGCGCCGCCAGGTCGAAAAGCAGCAGGAGAAGGAGGAAGCCGCCCGCCAGCGAGCCGCCGAGCGTCGCGCCCGCCAAGTCGAAAACGTCCTCGGGTCCGTCCTGCGCACCGCCGGCCGCGAAATCACGCGCTCGATCTTCGGCACGCGCAAGCGCTGACGCACGACTTTCCACCGTTTTCTCCCCCACGAGGCCGTGGCTGGGTTGCTCGACAACGCAAACCAGCCCCGGCCTCGTCTCACAGTTCGGCCACCACGCCAAGAGCAGGCAAAATGCGGGTAGGCTGCGTGACAAGTGACCAACACTCGCAGGGAGAGTCTCATGCGCATCGGATTTATCGGAACGGGAGCCATGGCCCAGGCCATTGCTCGCGGTGCCGTCGCGTCCGGTGTCGATCCTGCGACGCTGGTCTTCTCTAACCGCACGGCTGCTAAGGCCTGCGAACTAGCCGACGAGCTGGGCGCGACCGCCGCGTCGTCAAACACGTCCCTGGCACGCCAGGTTGACATCATCATCCTGGCTGTCAAGCCCAAGGACCAGCGCACGGTTATCAAGGAGATCGCCTCCATCGTGGTCGGACGCCCCGACGCGTGCGTCGTGTCCCTGGCCGCCGGGCGCCCCCTCGACCAGATCACGCAGGACTTCGGCTCGGGCATCCCCCTCATTCGCGTCATGCCGAACGTGGCGGCCACCGTCGGACAGTCCATGACTGCCCTCACCGCCTGCCGGACCAGCGACGCGCAGGTGGACGCCGTGCGCGACCTCATGAACTCGGTCGGTCGAACCATCCTCATTGACGAGGACTATTTCCCTGTGTTCCAGGCCCTGGCCTCGTGCTCTCCGGCCTGGTATTTCCAGATTATTGATACGTTCGCCCGCGCGGGCCTCAAGTACGGGCTGTCCAAGGACAGCGCCGTCGAGATCGCGGCGCAGGCGATGGCGGGAGCCGCCACGCTGCTCCTCGCTGAGCGCGAGGCGGGCACAATCCCCGCGCAACTCATTGACCGGGTGACGAGCCCCGGCGGCACCACAATCGCAGGATTGCTGGCCGCCGAGGAAGGTGGTTTGTCGACCGCACTGGTAGGTGCCGTCGACGCATCCATCCACGCCGATTCCCATCTCGGCTGACACCACCACCTGCCGCGACGCGGCTTACTTTCTCCACTTCACGTGGCGCTTTCGCGCACCCTCAACACAGGAACACTCATGTTGCTTTTCAACGCAGTCGTGCTCTCCGTGATCGTCATGCTGGCCCTCAGCATCGCTCGCGTGCACGTCGTCATCTCTCTTTTCGTCGCCTCACTGGTGGGTGGCCTGGTGGCCGGAATGGGTCTTTCCGGTACGATGGTTGCTTTCCAGGAAGGCCTTGCCGGTGGTGCCAAGATCGCCCTGTCCTATGCGCTTCTGGGAGCGTTCGCTATGTCGGTCGCTCACTCGGGTTTGCCTCGCCTGCTGGCGAATTGGATCATCAAAAAGCTGCGCAACGCTGATCAGTCTAATTCGGCGCGTGTGGCGCGCTCCGCGAAGTGGGGCATCCTCGGTGGTGTCCTCATCATGGGCGTGATGAGTCAGAACCTGATCCCGATTCACATCGCGTTCATTCCGCTGCTGGTGCCTCCGCTCATTGGCGTCATGAACGAGCTGAAGATGGACCGACGCCTGGTGGCCTGTGCGATCACGTTCGGTATCGTCACCACCTACATGTTCGTGCCGATTGGCTTTGGTCGTATCTTCCTGCACGACATTCTCTACAAGAACATTGAGGACGCTGGCCTGCCCGTCGAGGGCGTCGTCAACCCGATGGCTGCCATGGCCATCCCCGCCGCCTCAATGGCCGTGGGTTGCTTCATTGCCCTCTTCGTCTCCTACCGGAAGCCGCGCGAGTACGAGCAGCGCGAAACTGAGTTCAGCACGAATGACGACAAACCTGTCAGCATGATGAAGGCTTGGGCTGCCGTCATCGCCCTCGTTGCCTGTTTCGTCATCCAAGCTGTCATGACCAAGATGGACTCTGAAGCGGACCCGCTTCTCGTGGGTGCACTCGTGGGCCTGTGCCTCATGCTCGCTATGCGAGTCGTGCCGTGGCAGCAGGCGGATGACGTCTTTTCGGGTGGTATGCGGATGATGAGCCTCATCGGCCTCATCATGATTACTGCCCAGGGGTATGCGGCGGTGTTGAAGGAGTCGGGCCAGATCGAGCCGCTTGTTCAGCAGACTTCCGCGATGTTCAACGGTTCGAAGGCTCTGGCCGCCATGATCATGTTGCTGGTCGGTTTGGTGATCACGATGGGTATCGGCTCGTCTTTTTCAACGCTGCCGATTATTTCCGCGATCTACGTTCCGCTGTGTATGACATTGGGTTTCTCCCCTGTCGCGACCGTCTCTATTATCGGCACGGCGGGCGCGCTGGGCGACGCCGGTTCTCCCGCGTCCGACTCGACGCTCGGCCCGACATCCGGTCTGAACGTGGATGGCCAGCACGACCACATGCGGGACACGGTCATCCC
>ERZ772958.993-NODE-993-length-12126-cov-11.169994_pt1 | contig 12126 bp, 5 predicted proteins | sample MGYA00580681_ERZ772958 | MGnify/ENA primary metagenome ERZ772958 (study PRJEB29015, sample SAMEA2738089) | human oral metagenome | biome: human oral; feature: human-associated habitat; material: saliva | place: China | collected 2275 ...
CACGCGCTTCGTCGTGATCAGCGGGAAGCCCTTGGACAGGTCGTAGCGCAGCTGCCCCCCGAACATCGAGCGAGTGCCCGTGCCGGTGCGGTCACCCTTGGGGGTGCCCTCGGCCATGATGCGGGCCAGCAGGTCCTCGTACTGGCGGTCGACGGCGCTCACGTCAGTTGATCCGCTCGTTCGTCCACGTGTGCGAGGCCGGCAGCGCCTGGTCGACGACCGAGTGCTCGATCGTGCAGTTGCGCTTGATTGCGGCATCGGCGCGACGCTTGAGATCCTCGATCTCCTCGTCGGACAGGGCAGACATGTCCTGGACCAGCTCGACGTCCACGTGCGTGAAACGATCATTCTGCTGGTCGTAGTCGCCGGAGACGCCGACGAACTGCTCGAAATCGTCGCCCAGGCGAGCCGCCATGCGGGCATCCGAGCTCATCGCGTTGCAGCCCGCGATCGCGAGCTTGAGCAGGTCGCCGGGGGAGAAGAGGCCGGGGCCGTGACCGATGCGGATCTCGGCGCCGTCCTGGTTGCGGGCGACGTACTGACGCACGCCCGTACGCTGCATGTACAGAGACTTTGGGATATCACTCATGGGACCTATTGTGTCCCCTTGGCGTGCCGTCTGTCGTCCGGGCGCGCCAACATCGCTTGTGGCGAATTCACAGCATCGACATGGTCGTATGGTACCGTATGCCTATGTGATATCTGTCAACTTTTCTCGAGAGAGCGATCAGGAAAGCATGGAAGCTCGAATAGCGGGGTTTGGCGATATTACTCCCGGGACGCGTCTCTCGGGTGTGGTTGGGCGCGAAAACGTTGAAGTACTTACCGTGCGCGCAGTCGGGGAGTCTGCGTCGGAAGTCATTTTCCGCGATGGTACCGGCACTATCGATTCGCGCGTTTTATCGGCGGAAGATTTGAATCATATCGTGATCGCCGATGCTGACGGTCAACAGACGAACTATCATGCGGATCCCCGTGAGTTTATGTTGGCAGCAGAGGCTCTGCGTATAAAAAATGCGGCGCTGTACGACCCGATGGCTGCGGTGTCTTCTTCGAATATCGAGCCGCTTCCCCACCAGATTCGTGCTGTATATGAGCATATGCTCCCGCAGGTTCCGTTGCGATTTCTGCTCGCGGATGACCCCGGCGCAGGAAAAACCATCATGGCGGGACTGTACTTGAAAGAAATGATGCTGCGCTCCGACTGTGAACGTGCGCTCATCGTATCGCCCGGTGGTTTGGCTGATCAATGGCAGGATGAGCTGCAGACGAAGTTTGGGATCTCTTTCGATGTTTTAACAATGTCGATGGTTGAGTCTGCCCGTGGCAATGTGTTTGCTGATCACCCGTACCTGATTGTTCGGATGGACCAGGTCTCACGTAACGAGCAGCTGATGGATCAGTTGCGTGCAGTGAGCTGGGATGTTGCGATTGTCGATGAGGCGCACCGGATGAGCGCCCATTACACATCGTGGAATGGGGAAGTGAAAACCACCAAGCGTTTCATGCTGGGCAGGGTGTTGTCTCAGCGAGCACAGCATTTTCTCCTGATGACGGCAACGCCGCATGCGGGAAAAGAAGAGGACTTCCAGCTTTTTCTGACGTTGCTGGATCGGGATCGTTTCGAGGGACCCTATCGTTCAGGGAGGCATCGGACTGATACCCGTGGCTTGATGCGGAGGATGGTGAAGGAAGACCTACTGACGTTTGAGGGGAAACCGCTTTTCCCAGAGCGCCGTGCCTATACCGTTGGGTATGACCTGTCCGATGCTGAGCAGGAACTGTATGACCGGGTTACCGAATACGTCTGCACAGAGATGGGGCGTGCGGATCGAATCGGGGAGCAAGGACAGTCGCGTCGGCGTAATTCCGTCGGCTTTGCATTGACCGTTCTGCAACGTCGTCTGGCCTCTAGCCCCGAAGCGATTACTCGTTCCCTTGAGCGTCGCGTGGAGCGTCTCGGACAGCGCCTGAATGACATCGCTCGCGCAGAGACTCAATCCGTCGGTAATACCTCGCCGTTGGGGTCGGATGAGCAATTCTTTGATCCGTATGACCAGGCGTATGCGACCATGGCTGACTTGGACGACTTTGACGATGCTGACGGCGACATGTCAGAGGCGGAACGAGCACGTTTTGAAGAACGGATGGAACAGGTTGTTGACTCCGCGACTGCCGCATTGACGAAGGAAGAGCTTGCTCGGGAAATTAATGTTCTCGAGGAACTCGTCGCACTGTCTAAAACGGTGTGGAACGCTGGAGATGATCGCAAGTGGAACGAGCTGCGTCAGATCCTGTTCGAGCAGCTTCTGACAGACTCAGATGGAGCGCCTCGTAAGATCATTGTATTTACGGAGCATCGGGACACGATCAACTATCTGCAGCGCAGAATAGCCACACATATAGGAAAATCCGAGGCAGTAGAGGTTATTCATGGCGGGACTTCCCGCGTCGCCCGGTTGGCAATTCGTGAGCAATTCACGCACAATCCTCAAGTGCAGGTGCTGCTCGCCACCGATGCCGCCGGTGAAGGTCTCAATCTGCAGCGTGCTCACCTCATGGTCAACTATGACCTGCCGTGGAATCCTAATCGCATTGAGCAGCGCTTCGGGCGCATCCATCGAATTGGACAGACAGAAGTTTGTCACCTATGGAACCTGGTGGCCACAGGAACTCGCGAGGGCGACGTCTTCCGAACGTTGCTCTCGAAGATCGACCAGATGGGCCAGGCATACATGGGAAAGCTCTTCCATGTGCTTGGAGGTGGGACCATCTTCGACAATAAGCCGCTGCGTGAGCTTCTTGTTGAAGCCATTCGCTATGGTGATCTGCCAGAGGTGCGAGAGCGCTTGGGCAGCGTTATCGATAAGTCTGTGTCCCACGGTCTCCAGGCTCTCATCGATGAAAGAGCGCTTGTTCGAGATATGTCGACTGAGTCAAACGTGGAAGCTATCCGGGAGCTCATGGAGCGTGCTCGTGCCCGTCGACTGCAGCCGGGTTATATTGAGGCTTTTGCGCGATCAGCCCTTGAGCGTCTGGGCGTGCGTCTGGAAGCGCGTGAAGCAGGACGATTCGAAATTCACCGTGTTCCCTCACGTTTGATACGAGCCGCGCGGAGTCTGAATCCGGCTGCTCCGCTGCCGAACCGTTATGAGCGAGTAACCTTCGTACCCGCTGATGCATCGGACCCGAAGCATGATGTCTCGCTCATTGCACTGGGGCATCCATTGCTCGATGCTCTTATTGCAGTCACGTTAGAGGAACTATCACATACGCTTGAGCAAGGAACAGTTCTCGTCGATCGCAGGGGCCTGGTCAACGAGCCAACACTGCTCGGCATTGTTGAAGAAACGATCACGGACGGGCTGCGTCATATCGTGTCGCGCCACTACGACTACGTGCTGTCGGGTACCACGGAAACTGTCAGCGAAGTTCCTCCGTACCTGGATTGCGATGCGCCCCGATCCGACGAGGTGGAGGATGCTCGGGCCTGCGAGGTAGCTGATCAGCGTGGTCGGTTGGAGCGGATTCAATCTGTTGCATATGAGTCGGGTGCTCGGCCACGTATGAAGGAGATCCACGCGCAGCGCGATCATGAGATCAAGCGCACCCGCACTCAGGTCGAGGATCGCCTGAATGCTGAGGCTCAGCTGTGGTATGACCGTGCTGTTATGTCGCACGATGAGGAATTGGCTGGTAAAACACCGAGGATCAGTTCAGCAGTAGCACGGCGGCGTGCTCGTGAGATGGAGGAGCGTTTGGAGCGCAGAATCGGAGAACTCAATGCTGCCGTTAAGTTGGCAGCTAAATCGCCGCGTCTCTGCGCTCGCGCGCTCATTGTGCCCGAGGCTCTTGTAGGTGGCCATTCCGCACTCTTTGCGCGTGATACCGCAGAAGTCGACCAACGTGCCGTTGCAGCGGTGATGAAGGCAGAGCAGATGCTTGGGCGTAGCCCTCGAGAGATGCCGCACTCGAACCCAGGATTCGATATTTCTACGACTGGCGCCGATGGCAAGCAGATGTATATAGAGGTCAAGGGCCGCATCGAAGGTGCGTCCACCTTTACTGTGACGGCGAATGAGGTGGCTTTTGCACGTACGCATCAGGGACACCACGTGCTGGCGCTCGTGAGTGTGAGCCCACGGGGACCCGCTCATGATCAACTTCGGTATGTGTACGACGCCTTCGCACACATCGATCCCGCCGTGACGACGCTCTCGTACAATGAGCGGTGGAACAAATATTGGCAGCGTGGGACACAACCCGCCTGAGCATCAAGTCTTAGAGAAAGCTGTATTGCTATGAAGAAGAAACTGATCGAGACATCGCTGCCTCTCGAGGCGATCAATGAAGCATCAGCGAGGGAAAAGTCGATCCGTCACGGGCACCCGTCCACACTGCATCTGTACTGGGCGCGTCGTCCATTGGCGACGGCGCGCGCCGTCTTGTTTGCGCAACTTGTCGACGATCCTGCCTCACGCCCCGAGGAATTCCCTACTACGGAAGAGCAGGATGCTGAGCGTGCGCGTTTGCATGATCTGATGAGGCGCCTCGTAGTGTGGGAAAACAGTACCGATGAAGCTCTCATGGAAAGAGCGCGTGCGGAGATTCGTCGTTCCAATGATGGACACATACCCGCCATCGTCGATCCTTTCGCAGGGGGTGGGGCCATTCCTTTGGAAGCTCAGAGGCTTGGGTGCCACGCTGAGGCGTCGGATCTCAATCCTTTGGCAGTTCTCATCAACAAGGCGCTCATCGATATTCCCCCACGATTTCGAGGAGGTACCCCCGTTCATCCGGGGATCGCAGACCAGCCCGGATACCAGGGCGCAGAGGGACTCGCGGAGGATATTCGATACTACGGAAAGGAGATGTGGGATGAAGCGGAGCGCCGCATCGGGCACCTTTACCCGAAGGTAGTGGCACCCGGCGGGACGGAACACAAGGTCATTGCATGGATCTGGGCGCGTACCGTTACCAGCCCCAACCCGGCTAACCCTATTGAGGTGCCCCTTGTTCGTACATGGTGGCTGTCGAAGAAGAAAGGGAAGGAAGCGTGGGTTCGCGCGACAGTTCGTGACGGCCGGGTCCACTACGAGGTCGTCAACGACGCGAACGGACCAAAGGGAAGCGATGACGGGACGATTAGTCGTGGAAAAGCAATTGCCATCGGGGACCAGACACCTATTGATATCAAGTACATCCGTTCTGAGGCGCGGGCAGGGCGCTTATCCGCCCACCTGATTGCGGTGATTGCCGAAGATAAGAGGGGACGTTTATACGTTTCCCCGACAGACGAACATTATGATGCTGCGCATGTTGAACGTCCGACAGACGTTCCGAACCAGTTGATTCCAACCCGAAATCATGATGTTGATCGTCTTCCCATGTACGGAATGCCGACGTGGTCGGATGCTTTCACGGATCGACAGCTCGTTGCGCTCACAACGTTCTCTGATCTGGTAGGCGAGATGCACAAACGCATTCTGTCTGATGCACTTGCATCGGGTGTGAGCGAGGGTGAGTCTCTGGAAGCAGGTGGAGCGGGCGCTCGCGCCTATGCGGATGCGATTGCAACATACCTCGCTCTGAGCGTTAGCCGTTGTGCCGACTACTGGTCGTCAATCTGCAGCTGGCACTCAGGGCGTGAAACAATGCGTAATGTGTTTGCGAGACAAGCAATTCCAATGGTCTGGGACTTCGCAGAGACAAACCCATTTTCGTCCTCATCTGGCAATTTTTTGGGCCAGGTTAAGTGGATCGCTGAGGTTGTTGAGCGTCTTCCTGCGAGCGGCGTGGGGCAGGCTAGACAACTGAGCGCCGACGCACGCGACTATACAGGCCTCGTGGTTTCCACTGATCCTCCCTACTACGACAACATCGGCTACTCCGACCTTTCCGACTTTTTCTACGTGTGGCTCCGTCGATGTTTGCAGGGAATTCATCCCTCGCTGGTGTCAACGATGCTGACGCCTAAGGCCGAGGAGCTCGTCGCGAATCCATACCGGCACGACGGAAAGGATAATGCGGCCAGGTTCTTTATTGACGGCTTCAATACGGTCTTTCATCGGATTCGCAGGGGCGCGAACACGGACGTGCCACTGACCGTTTACTACGCTTATAAGCAACAAGACAACGGCGAGAATGGGAAGACTTCCACAGGGTGGCACACCCTGCTCGACGGTCTCATTGGCGCGGGCTGGGAGGTCACAGCTACGTGGCCGGTGCGCAGTGAGCTGACGAATAGGATGCTCTCCCAGGGCGCCAACGCCCTGGCTTCGTCGATCGTGCTCTCCTGCCGCCCTCGCCCTGATGAAGCTCCAACCACGACTCAGCGCGCCTTTGTGCAACGCATGAAGGCGGAACTGCCGGATGCTTTACGGACCCTCATGCAGGGGGACATTGCCCCCGTTGACTTGGCGCAGGCCGCCATCGGGCCGGGCATTGCCGTCTTCTCCCGCTACGCGCGTGTGCGCTCCGCCAGTGGAAAAGACATCGGGGCACGTGAAGCCCTGGAACTCATCAACCGCACCCTCGACGAGGTCCTTGGGGAACAAGAATCCGATTTCGACCCCGACACACGTTTCGCCGTGCGCTGGTACCGCGAATACGGGTGGCGGTCCGAACACTCCGGCATCGCTGACCAGTTGGCCAGGACCACACAAACCTCCATTGCGGAACTAGAGCGCGGTGGCATCTTCACCACGGCAGGTGGGAAGGGACGCCTTCTCAGTATCCGCGAACTTGACACTAAGTGGAACCCGGCCGAAGACTCTCGCCTCTCGATTTGGGAGGCGGCCCTGCGGCTTGCCGCCTACATGCAGTCATCAGGCGTAGAGAAAGTCAGTGAGCTGGTTGCGCAACTCCCGGCGTGTATTCCGCTGTCTGCCATCAAAGAACTTGGCTTCCTGCTGTTTCACGAGGCTGAGAGGAAGGGGGACGGTGATGACGCGCAGGCCCTCAACGCCCTCGTCACGTCCTGGGGCGACGTATCCCTGAAAGCTAAACAATACGCACCGACCCTAACCGGTACCCAGTCCGAACTTGACATCTGATAGAGGAGACTCGCGTGGCACTCACCAACAGTGATCGTATCGATCGAGCCTTTTCTTTGCTCTCTGAAGGGCTCCTCGATCTTGTTGACCCCGTGATGACGGAGCTTTTTCACTCGGAGGATTGGCCGACGCGTTTGGCGGAGGAAGATGCTCGCAAGTATGGCGGTTCTCCTCGACCTCTCAATAAATTCGATCCGCACGTGCAACTGCGCGTCATCACCGAGCGAGGCAGAGCATTCTCCGATGTACTCAGCCGTTCGCAACAGGCCTACGCCTCAGAGCTGCGCGAGGTGCGTAACCTGTGGGCTCATAAAGAGCCATTTTCCAGCGAACAGGTGTTGCGTGCCCTCGATACGATGGTGCTATTGCTGCGCGCTGCGAATGCGCCCGACTCGGCGGCCGACGTTGAGTCCATCAAGCAGGAACTCCAGCGCACGATGCTGGCAAAACAAGTGGACAACGAGTATCGGCGCCGAACTGTCATCAAGCTGGGCGCGGGAGATGGCCTCACCCCTTGGCGTGAGCTTGTCCACCCCCACGATGAGATTACGCAGGGGCGATTTGCTGCCGCGGAATTCGCCGCTGACCTGCACACGGTCGCCATCGGAGAGAACTCGAACATCGAATATTCGGATCCTGTTGCATTCTTCGAGCGCACCTACCTGACAGAGGGGCTTACCGATCTGCTGGGACGTGCTCTGCGTCGAGTGTCCGGGCAGCCAGGAGCCAGCCCTGTTGTGAACCTGCAGACCAACTTCGGTGGTGGCAAGACGCACTCAATGCTGGCGCTCTTCCACCTGTTCTCAGGGAAGAGTGCCCGCGATTTCCCGCAGGCGATTCAGGACATTATCGAGCGCTCAGGCGTACGTTCACAAGACTTTGATGCTCTCAACGTTCGACGCGTTGCGATCGTGGGGACAAGTTTGTCCCCCGCATCGGGTTCGCGCAAGAATGATGGCACCCATGTCAACACTATCTGGGGTGAACTCGCGTGGCAGCTCGGTGGATGCGAAGCATACGACATGATCGCCGCAGACGACATTGCAGGGACCAGCCCCGGTGATGGTATGAGGCGTCTGCTCGAACGCTATGGTCCAGCCCTTATCCTGATTGATGAATGGGTTGCTTACGCCCGACAGCTGGTTGGTCGTGAGCTCCCTGCAGGCGATTTTGAGACGCAATTTAGTTTTGCTCAGACCCTGGCTGAAGCAGCTGCTGCAGTCGATGGGTGCATGCTACTTGTGTCGATTCCCGCGTCGGATGCCGCCGAAACAGAAAATAGTGGGAACGATCTCGAGGTCGGCGGAAACAATGGGCGTCTCGCATTACAACGCTTGCTGAACGTTATCGGGCGTGTCGCGGACCAGTGGCGCCCGTCGACGAAGAATGAGTCCTTTGAAATCGTGCGGCGTCGTATATTCCAGGACCCTGTACCCCAGAACAATGGGGCAATTGCTACAATTGCGAAAGCATATGTTCGTTTTTATCAGGAGAATCCTGGGCTGTTCCCTAAGGAAGTTGCGACCAGCGATTACGGACAGCGCATCAGGGACTCCTATCCGCTCCATCCGGAGCTGCTTGATCGGCTGTACGACGATTGGTCCTCGTTGGATCGTTTCCAACGCACCAGGGGCGTTCTCAACCTGGTTTCTGACATCGTCCATGAGCTGTGGCGGTCGAATGATCAATCCGCCCTCATTCAGCCAGGCAACGTGATGGCGTCCGAGGCGCGCATTAACCCCGATCTTACCCAATATCTCCCCGATTCCTGGAAGCCCGTGATTGATAGCGATATCGATGGGCCGGAATCCATTCCTGCTGTTATTGACAGGGAGAGGCCAAACCTTGGCCAGAGGCTAGTCACGCAGCGATTGGCTCGCACGGTCTTTTTCGGGTCAGCTCCGAGGAGCGGGGCGAAAATGAAGGGGGTGGACAGGAAGAATGTCTGGCTCGGCGCAGCGGTACCCGGTGACGCAATGGGTAACTTCCCCACTGCCATTGAGCAGCTGTCGCAGCGATCCATCCACTTCTACGAGGAGAATTTACAGTACTGGTTTGGTACACAGGCCTCCGCTCAAAAGACAGCCAACGAGTATGCTGAGCAGTTACGCAACGACCCGGAAACGGTTCGCGCTGAGGTCACGCGCAGGCTCGAACGTGAGTTCTCGTCACAGCGAGGCGATTTCGCTCGAGTGCATGTTGCTCCAGAAACAGGTGCGGATGTGCCAGACACGATGGAGATGCGTTTGGTCGTTGTTCCGCCGCGATACACATGGCGAAAAAACGACCACGAAAAGTCGACGGCCTCTCAGTGGATATCGGATGCGTTGGCAGGCATTGGGGCGCAGCGTATGTATAAGAATACGTTGGTGTTTCTTGCGGCAGATTTCGACATGATGGATAGGTTGGAATCTGCAACGCGTCAATATCTGGGTTGGCGCAAAGTGAGTGACTCTGCGGAGTCCTTGGATCTATCAGCCCAACAGGCGAAGCAGGCGCAGGAGAAGGTGAGACAGGCGAATGAATTAGTCGCTTCACTGCTCCGGGATACGTATGTTTGGACTGTCGTCCCCATTCAAAATGATCCCAGTAAGCCGCTGGGCTTTGATACGCTGAAATTGACGGGATCAGGCGTTATCGCGACGGCTATCAGTGACAGGCTACGCCGGGATGAATCGCTTATTTGTCAATTGGATCCCGCGTATATTGGTGACATCCTTACCGGTGAGCTCCGACGAGTCTGGGAGCAAGACGGTGAGGTAAGCGTGAAAATGCTGTGGGAGTGGTTCACGAAGTTCCCGTATATGCCGCGCTTGAAGAATCGCGACGTCCTGGATGATTCCGTCGAACGAGCTTTGGTGGATGTTGCCTCCAGTTTTGCCATTGCCAGGGGAAAGGGCTCTGACGGCAGATATCAGGGACTTATCATTCCGCCGGACAATAGCGCACACTTCGCCGTCACAGACAACACGCTGCTTGTCTCGCTGGAAAAGGCGCAGAACCAGGTGCAAGCTGAGGAGAAGGTCCGACGAACCGTTGTGGCGGAGCCAAATGGAGTGACCAGCGACGATCCCGCAGTAGTAGGGGATCCGACGGGCAACGGGGCAGCCGGCCGACCTCACTCCGCAAATTCAGGTTCAGACGACCCCACGGTCCTGCCGCCAACACAAGCTGGCCCCCGGCACTACTGGGCCTCTGTTGAACTCGATGGTGCTGGGTTCAGCAAGCAGTTGATTCAAATCAACACGGAGGTGTTGGATCATCTGCGTAACGTCGGCGCTCGACTGTCGGTGCGTTTGGAGATTCAGGCCGAAGCGGATCAAGAATTTGATAGCTCTCTGCGGCGTATCGTGAGTGAAAACTCGGCAAGCCTACGATTCGGCAGCTACGGTTTCGATGATTGATCCCGATGGGGTGGGTGCGCGGTCAGTTGATGGCCGCGCACCCACAGATTTGTAGACCCCGGCCGCCCGAAATACAACGCCGGGCGGGCGGGTTTCCTGGCTCTTCATAGTTGGGTGTGGGAGGCGTCTAGGCCTTCTGCGATGAGGAGCATTCGGAGTTGGTAGTTGGTGGGGTTGGGGTAGTCTCTGGCGGTGTGTCTGCCTAGTTCGATAATGTTCGTTGATGGCTTCGGTGGGGTACGTTGCTGGCTCCGGCTGTGTCGAAGTAGGCGTCGAGTGCGTCCTTCCATTTGCGTAGGGTCCGCCCCTAGGCGAGCGATTTCGGGGATGGGACACGTTGGTAGGCGCTGGATGAGGTGTGCGGCCAGGCGTCGGCCTTGGGCGGGTGTGTCTTGGTGGAAGACGTCTCGTACTTGTTGGGCGCAGTGGTAGGCGACTTCAACACTACTTGTGTGCTTCATTTGCCGTGAAGGCCTCACGGAGTCGTTCTTGTTGACGCAGGGTAAGATTGCGTGTGCGAGGCGCGCAAGAGAAGCCGGATTTGATAGAGGGGATCCCCCTTTGCGTCCGCGGTGACCGGTCGTGCCTTGCTGGACGCGACGGCGCACCTCACCTGGGGCATCACCGGCGAGCTTGACGATGTGAAAGGCGTCGAGCACGCTGGTTGCGTCTTGGAGCTGGCCAAGCGATGGCGTTCTTGCTGTCCTTGGAAGGGATCCAGCGTCGCGATCTGGATACCGGAGCGAAACTGTTCGCCGCGCTCGGCCAGCCAGTTCTCATGCACGGTGCCAGACCCTCCCGGGACCAGGTCTAACAAGTGGGCCGTGGGAAGGTCCTTCCCGCGAGTGGTCCACGATGCCGGTGAGTTCACGTGGGCCTCGGCGGCGTCGGTCTTGGTGGTGCCACACATGCTCATCGACCCCCAGCACCCGAACCCCTGCGAAGCGGGTGGGGTCATCAGATGCGGCTTGCAGGCACGGCTTGATATGGGACCACACGGTGTTCCACGTAGTTGCCAGTTGTCGAGCCAATCCTGCAATGGTGGCTCCCTCGAAGCGCAACTGTCGGATCGCCCAGCGGATCGCCCGTGCACCCACACGCGCCCTGGGAGCACACACCGAGTGGTTCTGCTCAATGAAAGTCACGATCCGGCAGGTGGTTTCGCTGCATATCCAGCGCCGTATTGTGCCATCGGATACGCGCCGGGACCCCGGCCCAGGGCGCGTCGATCACCTCCACCACCACACGCCCGTGACCTTGAGCAATTCACCCCACAACCCGGGCAGCCAGCACAGCGATCACAGGACTCTATGTCGAGCACAAGAGCATCTGGGGTGCGAGCCACGCTCATCAGATGGAAGCCCTCCAAACCGACCAGCAGATCACACCGATCACAACGATCAAGCGACACACAGCAGCAACAGGTAGGGCGAGACACCGCCTGGGTCCTTTGAAGATCGCGGGGGTAGAAGTCCGCTCATCACCTAGGACCTCGACCTCTACCCGCAACCCCCAACCAACACCCGGTCACCCACACTCAACTCGGAAGAGCCACATTTCTGCAGGGTTGACAAACGGAGATAGTATGAGTATATATATAAACATGCCTACGAAGAATATTTACGTCTCAGAAGCGGATATGGAACTATTTGAACGAGCTGCGCAGC
>ERZ772958.996-NODE-996-length-12106-cov-6.853207_pt1 | contig 12106 bp, 10 predicted proteins | sample MGYA00580681_ERZ772958 | MGnify/ENA primary metagenome ERZ772958 (study PRJEB29015, sample SAMEA2738089) | human oral metagenome | biome: human oral; feature: human-associated habitat; material: saliva | place: China | collected 2275 ...
TTTAGATAAAGATAAAATCGACCAGAAATCTTACGCGGCAGCTTATGAAGCGACCGTAGCAACCTATAAAGATCGTGTAAACAAAAATTTCTTTGTGGATAATTTTGCAAGTGGTGCAAATGACTGGTATCTCGGTCGTATTGTTGTGCCAATCAAACAAATTCAAGATAAACTCTACACGGGCGGCCATGACTCTGATGTGTATGCTTACTATAGCGGTGTGTTACATGCAGAAGCATTACAAACTAACTTTAGCCGTTTAAGTGCAAATTGTTGGCAAAAAGTGGATTCGCCAAGTGTGACGCAAGGAATCTACGATGCAATGCGTGATTTGCAAAAAGGCAAAGAGCGCGGTGAAAACGACGCTTACATTTCTCAAGGTAGTGAAATGCTACTCAAAGCCTGTACCGGCCAATAATCTTTTTGAGCTGTTGATGAGTGATCTCATCAGCAGCTTTTCTTTTTTTAAATCATCAATGTGAAGGAGCAAGAATGTTAGAACTTTCGGAAAGCAACATTCATTTAAATGCTACGGCAACAAATAAGCTGCAAGCTATTGAAATGGCTGCAAGCGCGTTAGAGCAAGCTGGCAATGTTGAACAAGGTTATTTGCAAGGCATGCTTGGACGTGAACAACAAACCTCCACTTTTTTAGGCAATGGGATTGCAATTCCACACGGTACATTAGAAACCCGTTCTATGGTGAAAAAAACCGGTATGCAAGTTTTCCAATTTCCACAAGGTATTGAGTGGGGAGAAGGCAATATTGCTTATGTTGTGATTGGTATTGCTGCCCGTTCTGATGAGCATCTTGCTTTACTTCGTCAATTAACACATGTTTTAGGTGATGAAGACACTGCGGCACAGTTAGCGACATTAACAGATGTTGAAAAATTCCGTGCGATTTTGTTAGGTGAAAGCGATGTTTTTAGTATTACCGAAGAAACATTAAGTTTAGATATTGAAACGCAAAGTTTGCTCACACTTACCGCCATCAATGCAGGTAAATTACAACAGCAAAGTGCGGTTGAAAATAGCTTTGTTTCTGAAGTGGTATCCAATTCTGCTCTGCCACTAGGTAAAGCTTTATGGGTTACAGATGCCGTCTCAGGTAATGTGAAAAATGCGTTGGCATTCAGTCGTGCGAAAACCATTTTTAATCATAATGGCAAAGCAGTGAAAGGCGTGTTGACGATTTCGGCAGTTAACGATCAAATCAATGAGACATTAGCGCGTTTATTGGATGATGAAGTCCAGAATATTTTATTAAGTGGTAATACGCAGCAAATTTTGACCGCACTTAATGGCGGTAAAGTGCCAGTTGTAGCTGCTGCTCAATCTGAAGGTCAAGTCGCGACAGGCGCAGTGATTGGTACCTTTACTGTTCGTAATGAACATGGCTTGCACGCTCGCCCAAGTGCTGTGCTTGTCAATGAGGTGAAAAAATACACATCCAAGATTACGGTACAAAATCTTACTCGAGAAACCGCACCAGTTAGTGCAAAAAGTTTAATGAAAATTGTGGCATTAGGTGTGACTCAAGGTCATCGTTTACGTTTTGTTGCAGAAGGTGATGATGCGAAACAAGCTATTGAAGCCTTAGGTAAGATCATTGCGAGTGGACTTGGCGAAAGCGTATCTGCTGTATCACCGGCTGAACCAGATACCATTGAAGTAAGCAGCGAGCATGCACCACAAATCCACGAAGAAAACACGGGCTTACCAGACGATGCTATTGAAGCGGTATTTATGATTCGTAATGAACACGGTTTACACGCTCGTCCAAGTGCCGTGCTTGTTAATGAAGTGAAAAAATATAATGCGTCTGTTGCGGTACAAAACTTAGATCGTGATACCCAATTAGTCAGTGCAAAAAGTTTGATGAAAATTGTGGCGCTTGGTGTCGTGAAAGGTCATCGCCTACGTTTCGTCGCGAGCGGTGAAGAAGCTCAACAAGCGATTGACGGTATTGGTGCAGTCATTGAAAGTGGTTTAGGCGAAGGTCGGGGGTAAGTGATGGCAAAAGTAGCAACAATTACCTTAAATGCCGCTTATGATTTAGTTGGGCGTTTGCCTCGTATTGAAATCGGCGAAGTGAACACCGTTGAAACGCTTGGTATTTTCCCTGCAGGCAAAGGCATCAATGTCGCTAAGGTATTAAAAGATTTGGGCGTAGAGGTGGCCGTTGGTGGCTTCTTAGGTGAAGACAACGTAGGTGATTTTGAGACCCTGTTTAAAAAACAAGGCTTGGAAGACAAATTTCACCGAGTTGCAGGCAAAACTCGCATTAACGTAAAAATTACGGAAACTGAAGCGGATGTAACAGATTTAAATTTCTTAGGCTATCAAATCACCCCAGAAGCTTGGCAGCAATTTACAGCAGATTCATTAGCGTACTGCCAAAACTTTGACATTGTCGCGGTATGTGGCAGTTTACCGCGTGGTGTGAGTCCTGAATTGTTTGCGGATTGGCTTAATCAGTTGCATCAAGCTGGTGTAAAAGTCGTATTAGATAGCAGTAATGCCGCACTCACGGCTGGTTTGAAAGCGCATCCTTGGTTGGTGAAACCGAATCATCGCGAATTGGAAGCCTGGATTGGTCATCCGTTAAATTCTCTTGATGAAATTATTGCTGCGGCAGAAAAACTTAAAGCCGAAGGCATTGCTAACGTCATTATTTCGATGGGGGCGAACGGTTCTTTATGGCTGAGTGAACAGGCTGTGATTCAAGCTCAACCACCTAAATGTGAAAATGTGGTGAGCACCGTAGGAGCGGGTGATTCTATGGTGGCTGGCTTAATTTACGGTATTGAAAAAGGCCTGTCTCAAGTGGAAACCTTAGCGTTTGCGAGTGCTGTTTCTGCTTTTGCCGTTTCACAAAGCAATGTGGGCGTGAGTGATATCGCCTTGCTTGAGCCAATTCTGGCGAATGTCAAAATTTCTGTGATTGAAGGATAATGTAATGAATTTGTTTTTAACTCAATCTCCGCAAATTGGTGCGGCAAAAGCCTATTTACTTCGCCAAGCATTGAGCGAGATAGCGAAAAAAGCCAATCATACTGTGGTTGAACAAGCCAAAGAGGCGGATTTAGTGATTGTTTTCGGATCTAGTTTGCCAAACTCAGCTGATCTTGCGGGCAAAAAAGTATTTTTAGCTAATGAAGACACGGTGATTGCTTCACCTGAAGTAACGCTTACGAATGCACTCAATCAAGCAGTGGATTATGTTCAACCGGCTCAAAGTGCAGTTGGATTTAGCGGCGTTTCTGGTGTAAAAAATATCGTCGCGGTTACAGCTTGTCCGACAGGGGTTGCGCATACCTTTATGTCTGCTGAAGCCATTGAAACCTATGCTAAAAAACAAGGTTGGCAGGTAAAAGTCGAAACGCGTGGTCAAGTGGGTGCAGGTAATGAAATTACTCCTGAAGAAGTCGCTGCGGCAGATTTAGTCTTTGTTGCGGCCGATATTGATGTGCCGTTAGATAAATTCCAAGGAAAACCGATGTATCGTACCTCGACTGGTTTAGCGTTAAAGAAAACAGCACAGGAATTCGATAAGGCATTTAAAGAAGCGAAAATTTACGAAGGTGGCGCAGCAAAATCTTCTGCAAAATCAGAAGAAAGCGGCGAGAAAAAAGGCGTTTATAAACATTTGATGACCGGTGTATCGCACATGTTGCCATTGGTGGTTGCTGGTGGCTTATTAATCGCGATTTCCTTTATGTTTGGTATCGAAGCCTTCAAAGATGAAACAATTTTCCATGGTATTCCAAAAGCCTTAATGGATATTGGTGGTGGCGCAGCATTCCATCTGATGATTGCAGTATTTGCCGGCTATGTGGCCTTTTCTATCGCAGACCGTCCGGGGCTTGCAGTAGGTCTTATTGGCGGTATGTTAGCCACCACGGCGGGCGCCGGGATTTTAGGTGGTATTATCGCGGGTTTCTTAGCGGGTTATGTGGTGAAAGGATTAAATGCAACCATTAAATTGCCGGCAAGTTTAACTTCCTTAAAACCGATTCTAATTCTCCCGCTATTTGGTACCTTGATTGTTGGTCTTGCCATGATTTATGTGATTAACCCACCGGTTTCACAAATTATGACCACCTTAAGCGATTGGTTAAAATCCATGGGCGAAGTCAATGCGATGGTATTGGGTGCGATTATCGGTGCCATGATGTGTATTGATATGGGCGGTCCAGTAAACAAAGCGGCTTATACGTTCTCCGTGGGAATGTTAGCCTCTCAAGTTCACACTCCAATGGCAGCTGCTATGGCAGCCGGTATGGTGCCACCAATTGGCATGGCGATTGCAACTTGGATTGCACGCAGTAAATTTACCAGTAATCAACGTGATGCAGGTAAAGCCTCTTTTGTCTTAGGTTTATGCTTTATCTCTGAAGGAGCATTGCCGTTTGTGGCAGCTGATCCATTACGTGTGATTATTAGCTCGGTTATCGGTGGTGCAACAGCGGGTGCCATTTCAATGGCATTAAATATTTCTCTGCAAGCACCACATGGTGGTTTATTTGTGATTCCGTTTGTCTCTGAACCATTACTCTACTTAGGTGCAATTGCAACGGGGGCATTATTAACCGGCGTGGTTTATGCGGTGATTAAGCCGAAGGCGACAGAATAATCGATTCTTTGATTAAAAAGTGCGGTAATTTTTAACCGCACTTTTCATTTATCAGGTATAATTACAATGATTTAGGGAGAAATTATGGATAAATACAATAAACTCCGCATTGAATGGGATTGTCGTCGAGGTATGCTTGAGCTGGATAAAATCATCATGCCTTTTTATAAAACGCATTTTGACCAACTGACTGACGACAAAAAAGATATTTTTATTCGTTTACTTGCCGCCACGGATTTACAACTTTTTTCGTGGTTTTTTAATGGCAGTCAATCAGACGATTCCGAAGTGCAAGCGATGGTTGAATATATCCAAGATGTGCAGAAAACGAATGTCCGTTAATTTTTTTGAAATTTTTTATACATAAGGAACTTTTCAATTTTAACTCTGTCTGATAAAGCAACAATAGCTTGCTGTCTTGAATATATGAAGGCGTGTTAGACGTAGCATAGGAGATATATGGCTGAACAGCTAACAGATCAGGCTTTGGTAGAAAGAGTGCAGCAAGGCGATAAAAAAGCCTTTAATTTATTGGTTTCTCGTTATCAAAATAAAGTAGCCGGACTTTTAACCCGCTACGTTTCTCATAACGATATTCCGGATGTTGTACAAGAATCCTTTATTAAGGCCTATCGTTCCATTGAATCCTTTCGGGGCGATAGTGCATTCTACACTTGGCTATATCGAATTGCCGTTAATACGGCAAAGAATTACTTAACGGCACAGGGGCGCCGTCCACCGAGCGAAGATATTTTGGCTGAAGATGCCGAAAGCTACGATGTGGGAACCCATCTACGTGATGTAGATACCCCTGAAAATGAAATGTTATCTAGCGAATTAGAAAAAGTGGTATTCGATACCATTCACAGTTTGCCGGAAGATTTAAGAACCGCGATTACCTTGCGTGAGCTTGAAGGGTTAAGTTACGAAGAAATCGCAGAAATAATGGATTGCCCAGTAGGCACTGTACGTTCTCGCATTTTCCGTGCTCGGGAAGTGATTGAGAACAAAATACAACCGCTTATGCAACGTTAAAATAAAGTCGGAGTTTATAAAATGCAAAAAGAGTTACTTTCAGCCTATATGGATGGAGAAGAAGTCAGTGCCGAGTTGACGGAAGAACTCTGTCAGGATAAAGATTCACAAGAATCTTGGGCGGCATATCACGCAGTAAGATCGGTTATGCGTAAAGAGTCACCAGTATTATTAGGTGCTGATTTTACAGCGAAAATGGCTGATTTAATTGAATTAGAAGAAGTAAAACACGTAGAGATTACTGTTTCTCAACCAACACCAGAAGAAGCTGACAGCTTACCATTCGTGCAAAAATTAAAAGCATTCTTTGCACCAATGACACAAATTGCTGTGGCGGCAGGTGTGTGTTTAGTGGCAGTAGTAGGTGTGCAATCATTCAATGCAAAAAGCACCTCGGTTACACCTGAAAACCCAGTTTTACAAACCTTACCATTTAACAATTCTGTTCAAGAAGTAAGTTACAACGCTCCGACCAAAGATGTAGCCACTTCGGAACAGGTTGAGCAAAAAAATCGCCGTATTGGTACGATGTTACAAAATTATGAATTACAGCGTCGTATGCATGCAGATAGCTTAAATGTGGGTAGCAACCAAGCGAAATAATTACAGCAATTAATCGATAATTCACCACCTTAGGCGTGGTGAATTTTTTTATGGATCAATTGATTTATTTATGAAAAAAACGTTTCTCAAATTAACCGCACTTTTAGGCTTATTCCTGTTGCCTTTTACGGCATTTGCAGAAGAGCCAATTCAGTCATTAAATAAAATGTCGCAAGCCATGCGAGATTTAAATTATGAGATTGCTTTTGTGCAAACTACACCAACGAATATGGACTCGTTCCGTTATCGCCATATTAAGCAAGGGCAAAAAGTGTATGCACAGTTGGTGACATTAGATGGCGAACAGCAAGAAATTATCCAACGTGGTAATTTAGTCAGCTATTTCCAGCCGGATTCACGTGCTTTCACGATTAACAGTGGTGAGATTGTGGATGCGCTTCCGGCAGTGATTCGTACTGATTTTAGCAAGCTGAGTCAGAATTATGATTTTATTAAGCTTGGAAAAGATCGAATTGCAGGCCGATTTGTTGATACCATTCGTATTGTGCCAAAAGATGATTTTCGCTATCAATATCTCGTTTTTTTAGATGAAGAAAATGGTTTGTTATTGCGTGGTGATATGCTTGATCGAGAAGGCAAGTTACTTGATCAGTTCCGTGTCGTGACGTTATATATCGATGATCGTCTACGTGGTTTGACAGATTACCTTAATAAGGTGTCAGTGCCGCCACTTTTAAATGAAGGGAAACAAGAGTCATCCCTTTCAATTAATTGGAAAACTGATTGGTTACCGCAAGGTTTTGATTTAATTCGCCAAAATCATGATGTGATAGATGGTGAAGTAATTGAAAATGCGTTATTTAGTGACGGCCTTTTCACTTTTACACTCTATGTCAACAAAGCGGATAGCACAGCCGCAACAGAAAACACATGGAAACAAGGGGCATACACGATTTACAGTGAAGTAATGGGCGATAAAGAAATTACCTTTATCGGACAGCTTCCAATTGCCGCGGCTAAGCGAATTGTGCAAGGTGTAACATTCCTAAAATAATTCAGTAGACGTGAGAAAGTTGCTATTTTGTTTCCCCTTGCTATACTTTCTTCACCTAATGGATTTTAATAGCTAAACCCCGTCCTGCGGGGTTTTGTTTTATCAAGTGCGGTCATTTTTCTTAAGGTTTTTACAATGAATAATCCCCTTCCTCTTCTTGGCATCACAGGTTACAGCGGTAGTGGCAAAACCACATTGCTGGAAAAATTGCTTCCTCAATTAATTAAAAAAGGCTTACGTGTTTCAGTGATTAAACACAGCCATCACAACGCTCATGTGGATAGAGAGGGAAAAGACAGTTGGCGCATGAAAGAGGCGGGGTCTGCACAAGTTATTATGGCTTGTGATACTCGTTGGGCATTAATGACAGAAACGCCTCAAGAGCCGGTTTCATTAGTCTATTTAAGCCAGCAATTTGATCGTCATTTAACAGATTTAGTTTTGGTGGAAGGATTTAAACAAGAACCTATTCCAAAGATTCTGTTGCATCGACAAGAGATGACAAAAGCTTTGCCGGAATTAGATGAAAACGTGTTGGCCTTAGCAACAGATTATTCGCTTGAAACTGACCGCGCTTTATTAGATATTAATCACATTGAACAGATCGCTGAGTTTATTTATCAATGGTGGAAAAAGACGCAGTAATAGAAAGTCAGTACTATGAAGGGCTGGCTTGGGTGGCTTCCATGGCTTTGTTTATGCAAAGCTTGGATGCGACTATTTTAAATACTGCCTTACCAACTATTGCAACAGATCTTCAAACCCCTGTCTTTGAAATGCAAATGGCGATTATCGCCTATTCTCTTGCCGTTGCCTTATTTATTCCTTTAACTGCTTGGGCGGCAGCTAAATTCGGTACACTCACCGTTTTCCGCTCTGCTGTTTTTACCTTTGTATTCGGCTCGGTAGCTTGTGCGATGTCAACCTCTCTCGAGACTCTTGTGCTCTCACGAATTATCCAAGGTGTTGGCGGAGCATTTATGATGCCAGTTGCTCGTCTTGCGATTATTCAAACCGTACCGAAAAATCAATTAATTAATGCCTGGAATTTAATGGCAACAGCGGGATTGATAGGCCCGATTCTTGGTCCAATTTTAGGTGGTTGGCTTGTGGTGCATACCTCATGGCATTGGATTTTCTTAATTAATATTCCTATTGGCATGTTAGGCTTTTGGGCGGCGGCTAAAGTGATGGGAAATCATAAGGGTAATGCGAATAAGTTAGACTGGACGGGCTTTTTGCTCTTTGCGTTTGGTTTAGTTGGTTTAACTCTCGGGCTTGATTTACTGGGTGAAAGTCATAGTGATCGCATAACCACATACAGTGCATTAGCGATAGGTATTGCATTATTGATGGCTTATTATTTTTATGCGAAAGGTAATGAGCGTGCTATTTTGCCTTTATCTCTTTTCAATACAAGGACATTCCGATTAGGTATTGCAGCCAATATTTTTATTCGTCTTTCCGGTTCGGCAGTGCCGTTTTTATTGCCATTAATGTTCCAACTTTCCTTTGGTTATTCAGCTGAAGTGTCAGGCTGGTTACTTGCACCTATTGCGTTAATGTCCGTCGTATTTAAACGCTTTATTGGGCATATTTTAAATATCTTAGGTTATAAAGCGACGTTAATTTTATCGTCACTTTTAATGGCTGGCTCAACGGTTTCTATGTCATGGCTTGATTCCTCATCATCAACAATGTGGATTATATGTAATTTGATGTGGTACGGTGCCTGTATGTCGATGATTTTTAGCTCAATTAATACACTTACCGTTGGCGATCTATCACAGGAACAAAGTGGTGCTGGTTCAACCTTATTAAGCATTGTGCAACAAGTGGGCATTGGTTTTGGTATCGCTGTAGCATCCATTATTTTGACGTTATACCGTCAATTTATTGGTAACGAAGGCGAAGCATTACAACATGCTTTCAGTTACACGTTTCTGACCACTTCTGTTTTTGCGATCGCACTAGTTTGGATATTGAGCTATTTGCATAAAACAGACGGGGATCATTTGCGGAAAAAACGCTGATATTGAATACCTTAGTTTAATTTGTTATAAGAAAGATCATTTTCTTATTTTGTAAAAGTTTGATTTGCTTATATCTTAAGTAAAATTTTATATACAGGGTGGATTTGAATCTACCACAATTGATGGTTGGGTAAGCGAGAAACTTACCTTACAAAGAAAGGACAACTTATGAAACTAAAAGCGACATTAACACTTGTTGCAGCAAGTTTATTTTTAGCTGCTTGTGATCAATCTGGTTCTGCTGCAAAAGAAACTGCGAAAGCAGAAACAGCAAAACCTTCAGGCAATAATACGTTTGTGTACTGTACGGCAAAAGCACCACTTGGCTTTAGCCCAGCATTGGTAATGGAAGGCACATCTTACAATGCGAGTTCACAACAAGTGTATAACCGCTTGGTTGAATTTAAAAAAGGTTCAACTGACCTTGAGCCAGCCTTGGCTGAAAGTTGGGAGATCAGTGACGATGGTTTAACTTATACGTTCCATTTGCGTAAAGGGGTGAAATTCCATACTACAAAAGAATTTACGCCAACACGTGATTTTAATGCGGATGATGTGGTCTTTTCTTTCCAACGTCAGTTAGATCCTAACCACCCTTACCACAACGTATCGAAAGGGACTTATCCGTATTTCAAAGCGATGAAATTCCCAGATTTATTAAAATCAGTTGAGAAAGTGGATGACAACACCGTTCGTATCACCTTGAATAAAAAAGATGCGACTTTCTTAGCAAGCTTGGGGATGGATTTTATCTCTATTTACTCAGCTGAATATGCAGATGCGATGTTGAAAGCGGGTAAACCAGAAACGATCGATAACAAACCAGTGGGTACAGGTCCGTTTATTTTTGTAGATTACAAAACTGACCAAGCGGCACAATATGTGGCAAATGAAACCTATTGGAAAGGTCGCACACCACTTGATCGCTTAGTCATCAGCATTGTACCAGATGCGACTACGCGTTATGCAAAGTTACAAGCAGGTTCTTGTGATTTAATTCTCTTCCCGAACGTGGCGGATTTAGCCAAAATGAAAACTGATCCGAAAGTACAGCTTTTGGAACAAAAAGGTTTGAACGTGGCATATATCGCATTCAATACAGAGAAAGCACCGTTTGATAACGCGAAAGTACGCCAAGCATTGAACTATGCTGTAGATAAAAAAGCAATTATTGAAGCGGTTTATCAAGGTGCAGGCACTGCAGCGAAAAACCCACTACCACCAACAATTTGGAGTTATAACGACGAAATTCAAGATTATCCGTATGATCCAGAGAAAGCGAAACAGCTTTTAGCGGAAGCAGGTTATCCAAACGGTTTTGAAACGGACTTCTGGATTCAACCAGTGGTACGTGCGTCTAACCCAAATCCAAAACGTATGGCTGAACTTGTGATGGCAGACTGGGCGAAAGTTGGCGTAAAAGCAAATCCAGTGACATTTGAATGGGCAGACTATCAAAAACGTGCTAAAGCAGGCGAATTAACGGCAGGTATCTTCGGTTGGTCAGGTGATAACGGTGATCCGGATAACTTCCTTTCTCCATTACTTGCAAGCGCTAACGCGGGTAACTCAAACTTTGCTCGTTTTAAAAATGCAGAATTTGATGCCTTATTAGATAAAGCGATTGGCTTAACCAATAAAGATGAGCGTGCGGCGCTTTATAAACAAGCACAAGTGATTTTCCATGAGCAAGCGCCATGGATTCCGGTTGCACACTCAGTTGGTTTCGCACCACTTAGCCCTCGCGTAAAAGGTTACGTACAAAGCCCATTCGGCTACGATGCATTTTATGGCGTGAGTGTTGATGGTAAATAATTAACGGACTATACTAGCCCTTGCAGTTGCAAGGGCTTTTTGTTTTCAGCAAAAGGAGAAAGAAAATGGACTTACATGATATTCGTGAGGATTATTGCAAACAGGCGCTTTCTCAGCATGATTGCGATCCCAATCCAATAAAACAATTTGAAAAATGGCTCAACGAAGCGATTACAGCCAAAGTCAATGAGCCAACAGGTGTTAATGTGGCGACAGTCAATGAAGATGGCCGACCAACAAGTCGAATGGTACTGTTAAAAGAAGTGAACGAACAAGGTTTTGTTTTTTTCACAAATTATCACAGCCGAAAAGGCCGTGCCATAGAACATAATCCTTTCGTTGCCCTAACATTTTTTTGGCCTGAATTAGAACGTTCTGTTCGTATTGAGGGCAAAGCTGAAAAAATCTCGCCTGAACAATCAGATGAATATTTTGCGACTCGCCCTTACACCAGCCGAATTGGCGCTTGGGCCAGCGAGCAAAGTGCGGTCATTTCTAGCCACAAATCTTTATTAGCGAAAGCTGCGCTGATTGCAGCAAAACACCCATTAAACGTACCTCGTCCACCGCATTGGGGTGGTTATCTTGTGATTCCTGATCGCATCGAATTCTGGCAAGGTCGCCCAAGTCGATTGCATGACAGAATTTGTTATTTATTCAATGATGGAAAATGGGAGAGAGAGCGGTTATCACCGTAATATATTTGAAAACCACCATACTTTTAGATAGTTGGTGGTTTTTGGTATTTTATAAAAGCTGATTTTATTTTTCTTTCATTTTTCTTGCATCAGTAATAAACCATTCCAACATATCCCATTCATTTAATTGGGTTTCTTCATTTCCCATACTTTTCCGTATTTCTAACAATAATAATCCAATGAGTGACATCATTTCTTTTGCTTTATCAGTAGGATTTGATTGTATGGTAGATTCGGAGTTTTCAGCATTCTTATAGAAATATTGATA
>ERZ772958.998-NODE-998-length-12102-cov-14.794472_pt1 | contig 12102 bp, 12 predicted proteins | sample MGYA00580681_ERZ772958 | MGnify/ENA primary metagenome ERZ772958 (study PRJEB29015, sample SAMEA2738089) | human oral metagenome | biome: human oral; feature: human-associated habitat; material: saliva | place: China | collected 2275 ...
TTGGAGTCCTCGTTCGCACAGTTCCAGGCTGACTCGGCCGTTGTGCAGCTGGCCATGCGTCTGACCGAACTCGAGGCACGGCAGCACGCGATTGCTGACGACCTGACCTGTTCCGCGGGCGATGTCGGCGAGTACCTCATGCTGCGTGATCGCATCAGCCAGGCTGAAAAGTCGGGTGCGCGCGCCCGTAAGCGCGAGACGCGCGACGAGTCTCGTCGGGTGCTTGCGGGCGTACGCCCGGGAGATGTGCTCGCCCTGATCCGCGGGCGTAAGACGCGCTTGTGCGTCGTCGGCGCGAAAGCGACGTCCGCTTCGGGCCGCGCCGAGGTCTCCGTCATTGCCGAGGACGCCACCTGGCGGGCGCTGGCTCCGGAGGACGTGCGCGGCGGTATCGCCGTCGTCGGACACATGTCGATCCCCGGCGGTTCGGCCCTGCGCCGCACGAAGGAACGTACCCGCATCGCTGGAGAGCTGCGCTCGGGCGCGGCCAAGGGATGCTACCCACTGCCCGCCGAGGCCTCGGGCGAGGCGGACATGATCGGAGAGCTGCGCGCGGCCATGCGCGCTCACCCCGTGCACCGCTGCCCTCACCGCGAGGAGCATGCGCGTGCGGGTGCCCAGTGGGCGCGCTTGGGGCGCGAGATCGATCTTCTGCGCCGCTCCATCGACTCCCAAACGGGTTCGGTGGCGGCCCACTTTGACCGTGTGTGCGCGGTCCTTGAGCGCCTCGGTTTTCTGGACGGCGACCGGGTGACGGCGTCGGGGGAGAGGCTGCGCCGCATTTTCGGCGAGCGTGACCTGGTGATCGCGATGTCACTCAACGAGGGCGCGTGGAACGACCTGGACGAGGCCGAGCTTGCCTCGATGGTCTCCGCCCTGGTATACGACTCTCGCAGTGACGACGACGCCAACGAGCTGGCCCCCACCGGTGTCGGCATTCGTCTGCGCACGGCGTGGGAAGAATCCTTGGGGACGCTCGCGCGCGTGCACCGCGTAGAGAAGCAGTGCGGGTGCGACCCGACGCCGTCCTTGGATGCGGGACTCATGTCTGCGACACTCGCGTGGGCGCACGGCTCGACGCTGGCCACCGCCATCGACGGGGCTGATATTCAGGCTGGTGACTTCGTGCGCTGGATGCGCCAGGTCATGGATTGCCTGGGACAGATCGCCTCCGCCGCGCCCACGAGCGATCTCGCACGTCGGGCCGAGGCCGCCAAGGATCGCATCGGTCGCGGTATCGTGGCCTGGTCCACCGTTTGACACTCCGGGGAGGTAGGCATGGGGCATCGGGAGATTTTGCACCGAGTGTCGTTCGCACACGTGTGCGGGGATGCGTTGATCGGAGCCTCCGCTGGCCTGGCCCTGTACTCCGCTTTCCCGCCGATCGGGTGGTGGTGGATGACGATCCCAGCGCTGGCCCTGTTCATCTCCCGCATCGACGAGGCCCGGGCTCCTCGCGCGCTCACCGTGACGGTCGCGTTCGGGATGAGCATGTGGCTACCTCTTATCGACTGGGTCCCCATGGCCGTGGGCATGAAGCCGGCGTGGTTTGTCCTCGCCTTCGCTCAAACGCTCTTCCTGTGCGGCTGGGTCCTGTTTACGCGGTGGACGCAGCTGTGGTCATGGGCGCGCGGCCCACTCATGCAAGCGCTCCTCTATGCGATCACGTGGGCGGGCGTGGATGCCGCTCGTTCGCGCTGGCCGTGGTCGGGCTTCCCCTGGGGGTCCGTGGCTCTGCCGCAGGTGGATGCACCGCTGGGACATCTGGCACCCTATGGCGGGACGACCGTCGTGACAGCCGCCGTCGTATTCCTGGCGGTTCTGACCCGGCGCATGTTCGCCTACCGTGATGCAGCCGTGCGGCGTGAGCATTGGTTTTCTCGCCCGTTCCTGGCCGTCCTCGTGCTCGCTGGCGTTATTGCACCCCTGGCGATCCCGCTGTCGAACAAGGCCGAGGAGGGCTACCTGCGCGTCGGCGTCGTTCAGGGTGACATCGCTCTGCCGGGTCCGCGGGCCTACAGCCACCCGGGCGAGGTGACGAGCAATAACATGCGGGCTTCGCTCAGCCTGGCAGCCGATCCTGCGGTCATCGACAAACCGATCGACGTGGCCCTATGGGGCGAAGGATCGGTGGATCGTGATCCCGTTACCTTCGCCGATATCGGATCCATCGTTGATAAGGCGGCAGTGGCCCTGGATGCGCCGATCCTTATCGGTTACACGAACCTTAACGACCGTGACCGCGTGAAGAATTGGCTTGCGATCTGGCGCCCGGGCGTGGGAATCGACGAGAAAGCACGCTACTCCAAGCACGTGCCCGTGCCCTTCGGTGAGTTCATTCCCTTCCGCGAGTTCATCGCGTCCTTCGCCACCGAAGCTGCCCAGTCCGCCAAGGACATGGAGGCCGGGGATGAAACCCCGCTCATGAGGGTGCCTGCTCGCGACGGGCGCCGGGTTCCCGTGGCCGTCGGTATCTGCTTCGAGGGTGCCTATCCCTCGGTCATCGGCGAGGGCGTAGCCCGCGGTGGACAGATGATTGTCACGCCGTCGAATAACTATCACTTCCGTTCCTCCGGCGAGTCTGCCCAGCAGGGCCAGCTGCTGCGCATGCGGGCGATGGAGTATTCACGCAGCGCCGTCCAGTCATCAACGACCGGTCATTCCTACGTGATCCGCCCTGATGGAAGTGTGCTCGCCTCTACAGATACGGAGTCTGTGGCGACGCTGGTCGCCGATGTGCCGCTACGTTCCTCGCTCACCGTGACCGCCCGGGCGGGGGAGACGTTCCCCTTCGCGTTCATGGGACTCAGCCTGCTGATCGCTGTCTCGGGATGGGTGAGCGCGATCCGGTGGGGCATCGCCGAACGTGCAGCACGTGCGACCACTCGTTAAAACAGGCAGAATGTGGCTCATGACTACAAAGCAGCGTCTTTCTCCGTCACCTCAAGGCGACAACACCCTTATTGTGATCCCCACCTACAACGAGATGTCGACGCTGCCGACGATCCTGGAGGAGATCTGGACCCACGTCCCGGCCGCGCACGTCCTCATCGTCGACGACTCCTCGCCGGACGGCACGGGGGAGTGGGTCGACGAACGCCGCGCGGGGGAGGAACGACTGTTCGTCCTGCACCGGCCCGCTAAGTCAGGACTGGCCACCGCCTACGTCGATGGCATGGGCTGGGGCATCGAGCATGGATATCCGTTTATCCTCCAGATGGACGCAGACGGCTCGCACCGCCCGGTAGATCTGCCCAAACTGCTGTCCCGTATGGGCGGGCCGGATCGTCCGGACCTCGTCATCGGCTCGCGCTGGGTGCGCGGCGGCCAGGTGAATGGCTGGTCGGCCAAGCGCGTCGCTCTGTCAAAGGCGGGCAATTATTATGTCCGTTTTTGTCTGGGGACACCCGTACGCGATGCGACAGCAGGGCTGCGGGTGCACCGTTCGTCCTTCCTGTCGACGCATGGCATCCTGGGGCGCGTGAAGACGACCGGCTTCGGCTTCCAGGTGGAGATGACGGAGCTCGAGCGCTCACTGGGGGCGACGATTGTCGAGGTGCCGATCACCTTTGATGAGCGCATGGCGGGCGAATCGAAGCTCGACTCGTCGATTTTCGTCGAGGAGCTGGCGATGGTCACAAAAGGCGGCCTGAGCCGTCTGGCTCAGGCCGCGCGTTCGCTGTTTCGCAGGGATTAGCCCTTGCGGTAGGACCCCTCGGGACGCAAGCGACCCTCACGGTAGGCGGTGAGTTGCTCGGTCAAGACGATCTCGAGTTCCTCGATGGAGCGGCGCTCCAGCAGCATGTCCCAGTGCGTACGCTGAGGCTTAACAGGCTTGTTATCCTCATCTTCCTCAGTTTCGCCGATAAGTTCGGCGGTCTGGCCACACTTGCATTCCCAGGTCGCCGGAGCCGTGGCTTCGCTGGAGAGTGTCACCTCGAACTCGTGTCCATTCGGGCACGCGTAACGAACAATGAAACGATCGGCGAAAACGACGCCGTCCTCGGACTCGAGGGACTTGGCACCGATCTGCATGCCACGCAGTGCGCGGTCAGCCATAACAGCCTCCTGGACGTAGATAAGAAACGGGTCCATTCTATCTGACACGTCAAGCGGAACGATACCGAGGCCCGGCCGCGCCCCACCCCTCCAATCCGATAATGTACATTATGTCCGTTTTAGTCTTCTCGTCACCCTCCGACCACGCGGTACAGTTACACCCATGACGACAGACCGTGATGCGCGAACACAGCGCCCCCCTGCTATCCGCGAGACCATCGTGCTCACATTGGCATGTCTGTCGTATTCGATTCTGTCTTTCCTCGCAAAGTCACCAGAATCCGTGGCCGTCGCACATGCGCACGACGTCGCAGCCTTCGAGTCACGCTTCGGACTGTTTATTGAAGGGCCAGTAAACGCATGGCTGACGGCTCGTCCGCTCCTCGCATCGCTTGCGTCCGCACAATACGCCATTTCGTTTTTTGCTATGACCGGCTTCGCGATGGTCATCCTATGGCTCAAGGCCCCCGCCTATTACCGCCGGGCACGGTGGACTCTTGTCATCATGACGATCGGCGCGCTGGTCACCTACTGGACCTATCCCCTGGCGCCCCCACGCCTCGTGCCCGAACTTGGGTTCGTCGATGCGGTCGCCGAGCATACGTCAGCCTATTCCCACCTGTTCGGCACACTCGCCAATCCCTACGGCGCCATACCATCGATGCACACGGGTTGGTCCGCATGGGTGGCCTTCATGCTTGGAACGTACGTGTGGCGCTCATGGTGGGCACGACTAATCCTCGCTATGCACCCCGTTTTAACCATCGTGACAATCATCGCAACCGCCAATCATTATGTGGTTGACGCCATTGCTGGATGCGCATACTTCCTGCTCGCCTGGCTCTTTGTCACCATTGCCAACAGGACCTTACTGGGGAATGTGCGTACGCCCGGCGAGACATCCTAGGACCTCCCCTATTTAAACGCTAGTGTGGATGCCATGAGACTCGGAGTTGATTTTGGCACCACGACCACAGCGATCGCTATCGTCGATCGGGGGAACTACCCGATCGTCTCTTTCGTCAACAATAATGACGATACGGTCGATTTCATCCCGTCCATCATCGCTCTTGACGGTGATCGCCTGATCTACGGGTTTGATGCTGAGGACGCCGCCAGGGAGGGCGCTCCCCACCTGCGCTCTTTCAAGCGCCTTCTGTCCGATCCGTCGGTGACTGACACCTCGACGCTGCGCTTGGGCAACCACAGCATCTCGATCCTCGACGCGCTGACGGGTTTCCTCAGCTACGTCGTGCGCCAGCTGCGCACGAACTCCTCTATCGCCTCGCTGCCCGATTCGGAGCCGCTCGAGGCCCTCGTCGGCATCCCCGCGCATGCGTGGTCGGCACAGCGTTTCCTCACCCTCGAGGCTTTCCGACGGGCTGGCTGGGATGTGCTTGCAATGGTGAACGAGCCTTCTGCCGCCGGCTTCGAGTACACCCATCGCCACGCGGGGACGCTGAACTCGAAGCGCACCGCGATCCTCGTCTACGACCTGGGTGGCGGCACTTTTGACGCTTCCATCGTCTCCGCCACGGGCACACTCCACGAGGTGATGGGATCACGCGGCCTCAACATGGTTGGTGGCGACGACTTCGACGTCGTACTCGCTACTCGCCTCGCCGCTGCCGCCGGCACCGACTCGGGCAAGCTCGGGGACGCGGCGTGGGAGCGTCTCATCGAAGACTCACGCGACGCGAAGGAGACCCTCTCCCCTTCGACGAAGTTCATCACCGTGCCCGTCGACGGCAAGCCCGTCACGATTCCGGTTGCCGACTTCTACGAGGCCGCCACTCCCCTCGTCGAGGCAACGATCGCCGCGATGGAACCGCTCCTCGTTCCCGATGCGGCAGGTGTCGGTCAGCTCGGCGGCGACATCGCCGGCCTGTACGTCGTCGGTGGCGGGTCGCAGCTGCCCCTCGTTGCCCGCATTCTGCGTTCGCGCTTTGGCCGCCGAGTGCATCGCTCCCCCCACACGGCCGCGTCGACCGCAATCGGCCTTGCGATCGGCGCAGATCCGGAGGCAGCGTACACGGTGCGCGAGCAGCTTTCCCGCGGCGTCGGCGTGTTCCGCGAGCGTGAGGCAGGTAGCTTCATTTCCTTCGACACATTGCTTGAGCCGAACACGGAGCTCGCACCGGGCGAAACGCTGACGATCAAGCGCCGGTACCGCGCCGCGCACAACATCGGTTACTTCCGCTTCGTCGAGTATTCATCGTTCGACGAGGCCGGGGTGCCGCGCGGCGATCTTCAGCCGTACGGCGAGGTGATCGTTCCCTTTGATCGTGCCCTGCGCCGCGACGATGTCGACCTGAACGCCGTACCCGTCATCCGCACCGAAGACGGACCGTTGATCGAAGAGTCCTACATCGTCGATGCCAACGGGATGGTGACGGTCGAAATCACCGACGTCGAAGCGTCATACACGGTGAGCCGTCCCCTCGGGCGCCGCTGACGGCGACGAGGAACATCCCAGAAGACGCACATAGCTGTGGGGGCCAGGCTCAGCCTGGCCCCCACAGCTATCGAAAACGATTACGTGTCAGGACGCGGACAGCTTTGAGCGACGGCGCTCGGCGAGCTCGTCAACGAACGCATGCTCGGAGCGCTCAAGCGGGAGCTCCGCAAGCGACCCCTCGACCTCGCGCCACACGCGGCCAACAGCGATACCGAAGACGCCCTGGCCGCCCTGAAGCAGATCGATCACTTCGTCCGTCGAGGTGCATTCGTACACGGACGCGCCGTCGCTCATCAGGGTGATCGAGGCAAGATCGTCCACTCCCCTGTTCTGGAGCGAGGACACGGCGACACGCACCTGCTGGAGGGACACACCGGCGTCGAGGAGCTTCTTGACGACCTTCAAGACGAGGATGTCACGGAAGGAGTACAGACGCTGCGAGCCGGAACCGCGAGCAGCGCGGATAGACGGCTGAAGAAGGCCAGTACGAGCCCAGTAGTCGAGCTGGCGGTACGTGATACCAGCGGCGCTACAGGCGACCGGGCCACGGTATCCCATCTCGTCCGTATCAAGGCCTTCGAGCGGGTCGCCGAAAAGCATGCCTTGCCGGCTAGCGGCGTTCGCTTGTGCGCTCACTGTCGGGCTCCTTGCAGGTGGTACTTGATGAGAACAGCACTACGGTAGAGCACCGACGCACGGTGGTCAATGACCGAAGCGGCGAGTCTAACCTTCATGTTCAACATGAGACTTAGTCTCCATCATCCGCGAGAGCGGACACGGCTACCGTCAACATTTCACGGTGTAGCTCCGCGAACAACTCCCCCAGCTCAACCGCACGGGCGCGGGCACGTTCACGATCCGCGCCCCGGCCTCGTCCCCGCTGCGAGGACACGGTTTGGTCAATGATATCCGCACTACGCTCGGCGCCCTGCCGGACCGCACGCAAGACGCGCACGTCGACTCCAGCACACTCAAGACGCGCGATAGCGGACACCGTCTGCACGCAACGCGCGGGAAAGTAACCCGCCAGGTCCGGTGTGATAAGCCCGAGGCGCGTGTAGCGTTCGAGGGTCTCCATATCGACACCCGTCAGATCGCACAGGTCAGCCGCGGGAATCGCACGGCGCCCGCCCAGCGACACCGTCTGCCCTTCAGAAGAGACAACCTGGGCGACCCTGCGCCGCGTCGGTGTGTGCCCGGCATCGAGAGCATCGAGCTGAGTACGAATCACGCTCAGCGGCGTGAATGAATCGCGCTGCTCCGTGAGCACGTAACGCAAGCGCTCCACATCGGCGGCGGAGTACTTGCGGTAACCCGAACCCGTGCGCGCGGGAGCCACGAGCCCCTCGCTCTCCAGGTAGCGAACCTTAGACAGCGAGATGGCGGGGAATTCCACTTTCAGAGCGTCGACGACGCGGCCGATCGACAGCTCAGGGCTATGATCGGCATCCTGCGGCCACGAACGTTCCTCGTGAGATGACGCTACCCCCCGCGCGTGCGCAACGGCTGCGGACACGTCAGGCCTGCTTGGTCGACGGCTGGTAGGTCAGGCGATACTTACCGATCTGCACTTCGTCACCGGCACGCAGCTGAATAGAATCAACGCGCTCGCGGTTCACGTACGTTCCATTGAGCGAACCCGAATCACGAACGATGTGTCCGCCCTCAGAAGCGATGAACTGGCAGTGCTTACGCGATACCGTCACGTCGTCGAGGAAGATATCGGCCTTAGGAGAACGACCGGCGTTGGTCACCTCCGGGTCCAGCAGGAATCGCGCACCCGTATTCGGACCGCGCTGCACGATGAGGAGAGCCGATCCGGCAGGCAGCGCCTCGACGGCCTCGCGGTCGCGAGCGGACAGGGCAACGGGCGCCTCTTCGACCTCATCAGCCACAGGCGCCAAGCCGAAAACTGAGGTTGCAGTCGGATCGAACGGCTGGTTGTCAGACATTGTGCGCTCCAAAAAATAAGAAGGTGGACTGAGATAAGTGTAAACGTTTGGCTTGTATCAGGCGCGAGCACGCACCTGAGGACGGCGCGCTCATCGCGATCTCATCCATAGGTAGCAAACTGGGGTGGCTTGGGCGTCGCGATGGACGTGATCGACAGATCATCACTGGGCGTGATCTGAACGGTCGCGCCCTTGGCGCGCATCTGAGCCGCAGAACCCGCTTGAATATCGAGGGCTGTTGCAATCGTCTGTGCCTCGCCGATGGCCTTCCAAGTATAGGGCGAGGTGATGGGCGTCCCGTCCACGAGAATTGCACCCGCCTGGCCGGTGAATGCCGCACGCGTCGACAGACGCACGCCGTTGAGTTCGATGGCCTCGGCTCCAGCATTACGGAGCTCACCCAGCGTCATGACGAATTGTGTCGGCGTCAGGTTAGCGCCGGGATCCGATACCGCCACTGTCACTCCGGGCCCGTGGACGGCAACCGTGCCGGCGGCGATTTGCGCCTGCGTTTCAGCTTTGCGAGTCGCCTGCTCGCGTGCCTGGGCTTCATCGGCTGCACTTCGCAGCTCATCGAGTTCGCCGGAAAGCTCACCGCGGCGAGTACGCAGATTCTCTTCCTGGGTCCCCAGTTCGTCGAGCACCGTCACGAGATCCTGCTCGGAGAGGCCCTCGAGCGGGTCCGAGCGTTGCGCGCGCACCTGCGTTGCCAATGCGAATCCGAGGATCATGAAGATCACGAGCATCACGACGTGAAGCCCACGGGGAAGAGCAAAAAACGCCTGACGAGCGCGAGCCCACAGACGCGGGTGCGCGTGTTCGGTGCGATGGGATGCCCGCGCGCGCGTGAGTTCTTCGCCAGCGTCTTCGTGCGCGACCGTCGGGGTAGGTTCGTCGTTCATCTCAGGCTTTCAGGAGGAGTCGGCGAATGGATGCCGTGTTGGAGAAGATACGGATGCCCAGAACGACGACAACCGCAGTCGTCATCGCTGAGCCAACGCCAAGCTGCGTGCCGAGAAAGACGAGGAGGCACGCGACGACGACGTTCCAAAAGAACGACGTGACGAACACTCGGTCCGCAAAGCGTCCCTCAAGCCATGCGCGTCCGGCGCCGAAGAGGGCATCCAGACCTGCAACGACCGCGACCGGCAGGAACGGGGCGAGCCAGACCGGGACCGTCGGATCTAGGAGCACACCGAGAACAATGCCGATGATCAAGCCGATGACGGCAATCATGAAGAACCACCTTCGTTCGATTCTCCCACCGGGGTTGCGTAGTGGGAGTCTGTGAGCGTGAGTGCCTCCATCTGGAGGTTGTCGCTGACTGTGGATGACACGGTCATTCCGGTGACCGACTGCGCGGCCGACAGGTAGTCGCCAGTGGTGCCGCGGACAAGTGCGATCGACAGGGCGTTTGCGTCGCCGATTGCCGCCACCACGTAGGGCGACGACACAGGGGTGACGTTCACAAGAATGACGGAGCCGGCAGTACGCACAAACGTCTCGGGCCCCACCCGTTGACCGTTAATGGAAACAGCGTCGGCCCCGGCGGCCCACATGGCGTTGACGACCATCGCCAGATCCTGGTCGCGCACGGTCCCGCTCCCCTTGCCGGGGCCGCTGCGATCGGTCAGAGTCACGGTGATACCGGGCCCGCTGACGGGTGTCGTGGCTGTCATCAGATCCTGTGCCGGGTTCGATGAGGCGTTCGAGCCGGTTTGGGAATACTGGTCAATGGCACGGCCCAGCGACTGTACGTCCTCGTTCAACGCTTCGACGGCAGCCGTGCGCTCCGAAGCCTGGGATTTCAGATTGGATTTCACGTCGCCCGCGGGGGCACGCAGCGACGACGTCGCGACAATGGAGCCGAAGCCGAGCGCGACAGCCACCGCGAAAACCCCGATTTTGCCGATCACGCTCGCTGGTCTCGACCCGTGTTCGGCACGATAGTGCTCGTACCCGGCATCGAGGGGGTTGGCCAGCAGGGAGTTCAGCAAGGACATCGAGGCCGCGGGGTCGATGGACGAGGCCTGGGTAGCCTCGACCTGCTCCCCCGCCGCGTCGCCTCGGTGTTCCCCCTGCGTCACTGATCCTGCTTCCACCGGCGCTGCACGCGCTCGTCACGTTCGAAGGCATCGAGGTGCTCGAGGACGATGCGGCGCAGCTGCGCGGGAGCATCGCCATTGGCGTCGAGCCAGCCGCGCAGGAGTCCCACGGAGCGCGCGACGCTGCCGTCGCGGTCGATGTCGAGGCCGTAGGCGAGCACGCCGTTCGCATAGCGCAGGGACATCCCGATCGTGTGGCTTTCCCAGTAGGAGCGCAGCTGATCGACAGCGCCCTCAACACCTGAGTCGCCGTCCCACGACGAGGCGTTCAAGCCGGCAAGCGTCGCGGTCAGGAAATCGTTGGACAGCGATTCGGAGTAGACCGACTCCCACGCACGCGAGCGCGCGTCCTGAAGCGGTAGCGACGCGAGCGCTTCGACGCTCATACGTGCCGCTTCACCGGATCCGTCGGCACTGCGCCACGCCTCAACCGCATCAGCGTCGACGAGGCCGCGAGCCGCCAGAGCGCGGCGGGCACGCCAGGCGATATCGGGGTTGTCGCTGTCCGCGAGAGCGCGCACCGTGGCCTCGTACTCGTCGCCGCCACGGGCCGCGAACTCCGCGATGAAGGCACGCGTGTAGGAACGCCAGGCGTCGGCATCCCCCGTCTCGCGCGACAGCCGAATCGTCGTCGCCAGGACCTGGTCGTGCACGTCGCTGCGCAGGCTACCCGGAAGGAATGCCGAGAGCGCTTCAGATACGAACAGGAGGAGACGGTCGCGGATAGCCGGCTCGGTCTCGGCAGGAACGGCCGTCAGTACGGCGACGATGAAGCGGCAAGGATCGAGCAGACCGTCACGCACCGCGTTCCACAGCGACGCCCAGATCACCGCACGCGTGATCGGCTCGTCGATGGTTCCCACATACGCAAGTGCCACGTCGGTCGAGCGCTCGTCGAGGCGCGAGATCGCGTACGTGAGGTCGTCATCGTTGACGACGACGAGGTCGGCGAAGGCGGCGCCACCGGGGACTGCGAGCACGCCCTCGGGGTCGATGGGAGCAGTTTCCCCGTCGATACGGACGTCGAACACGTGCGTGCGTTCGAGCGCTCCCGCCGCGACGCGCCAGGTCGACACGGTGACGCGATGGGGGCGCAGCACACCGTTGCAGGCCTCGCCACCCTGATGGAGCGTAAAGTCCGTGATGGCGCCGACAGCGTCGGTCACCCAGGAAGCGGACAGTGTCGACGGGCCAGAGGTCTCCAACCACGCGCTCTTCCAAGAGGACAGTTCCTGCTCCGAGGCCCCCTCGAGAGCGACGAGCAGATCCTGCAGGTTTGTGGCCCCGAACTGGTGCTCGGCAAAGTAGCGGCGCGCCCCCTCGTAGAAGGCGTCCTCCCCGACCCAGGCGACCAGCTGCTTGAGCACGGATGCGCCCTTCGCGTAGGTAATGCCATCGAAGTTCGTCTTTGCCGCGGCGACGTCCGGAATGTCGGCAGCGATCGGGTGCGTGGTCGGCATCTGGTCCTGCGTGTAGGCCCAGATCTTGCGGTTCATCGCGAAGTTCGCCCATTCACCCACGTAGCGGG
>ERZ772958.1001-NODE-1001-length-12082-cov-3.887503_pt1 | contig 12082 bp, 10 predicted proteins | sample MGYA00580681_ERZ772958 | MGnify/ENA primary metagenome ERZ772958 (study PRJEB29015, sample SAMEA2738089) | human oral metagenome | biome: human oral; feature: human-associated habitat; material: saliva | place: China | collected 2275 ...
GAAGTCAGCCTCTGCTACCTTCACAGAAAACAGTCTTCAAAACCATTAATTCTTTTTCTTTATCCGCTAATACTTCATCTACTTTTTTAATGTAAATATCTGTGATTTTTTGGATTTCTTCTTCTGCTTTATGTTGTTCGTTTTCGCTGATTTCTTTGTCTTTTAATAATGCTTTGATTTTATCATTCGCATCACGACGGACGTTACGAACCGCAACTTTACCTTGTTCACCTTCGCCTTTTACAATTTTGATTAAATCGCGACGACGTTCTTCTGTGAGCGGAGGAATACCAAGGCGAATCACCTCACCATTGTTCTCGGGCATGATGCCGACGTTAGAGTCAATGATAGCCTTTTCGATGGGCGCAAACATGCTTTTATCCCAAGGTTTGATGGCGATGGTGCGAGAGTCGGGCGTAGTGATTGCAGCTACATTGTTCACAGGCACCATAGAACCATAAGAATTGACCATCACTTGGTCAAGGATGTGAACATTCGCTTTGCCCGCACGGATGTGCGAAAGTGTTTCATCGAGGTGCATCACGCTCATTTCCATGCGTTCCTCGCATTCAGCAAGTAGTTGCTTTACGTCTAACATATCGTTTTCGTTCTTTTACGTTGATGTTGTTGGGTATATTTTAGGCAAATATACGACAGTCTTTCGACAATTCAAAAGAAAATGAGGATTTCTTCAGCACAAAATGCGATTTTACAGCTCGTCCCTCTGCGAAGACTCCCAACAGAAGGAAAGCTAGAGGGTGCATCCACCTAGGACAAGAGCTAATCTGCACAGTATAAAGAAAGTAAATCTATTCTATTGAACAAGAAAACAGACCATTCACTTTGGTCGTATGCGAAGAAAGTTGTAACTTTGCAATCGAAACACGAACGAGGACAGATTTGACTGCTTGCAACCTCAAGAAAAAATGCTAAAACGACAAGTCACTCCCCACATAGAATCCTACGCTTCGGGACACACTTTACATTTTATTCTTGCTCTCTCGCACACACTGATTTGTTTCGTTCTGCTTTCGCTATCGCGATGGGCAGACGTTTTTGTTTGTATCCACCGCAAATCAGACTTTTTATTTTAACTTCCCCTCACTACTACACATTTATCATGTCATATCTCTTTACTTCTGAATCGGTGTCGGAAGGACACCCCGACAAAGTGGCTGACCAAATCTCAGACGCGCTTCTTGACCAATTTCTTGCGCTCGACGCTACCTCTAAAGTGGCTTGCGAAACCCTCGTTACTACCGGACAAGTGGTAGTGGCTGGTGAGGTGAAGTCGGAGGCTTATGTGGATTTGCAAGACACCATTCGCCGCACCATCCAACGCATCGGCTACACCAAGGCGGAATACATGTTTGATGCCAACAGCTGTGGCATTTTTTCTGCCATCCACGACCAGAGTGACGACATCAACCGTGGTGTTGAGCGCGAAGCTCCCGAACTGCAAGGTGCAGGCGACTAAGGTATGATGTTTGGGTATGCCAACAACGAAACGGATCGCTACATGCCTCTCCCCCTTTCGTTGGCACACGACATTCTCATTGTGCTGGCTGACATCCGTCGCGAAGGTAAGGTGATGACCTATCTCCGTCCCGACTCTAAGAGTCAGGTGACGGTGGAATATGACGACAACGACCGTGCAGTGCGCATCGACACGATTGTGGTGAGCACGCAGCACGACGACTTTGTTTCGGCAGAAGAAGCCGGTAGTCAGCAGACTGCAGACGAGAAGATGTTGGCGCAGATTCGAAAGGATGTGATTGAGATTCTCATTCCTCGCGTGCTCGAACAGCGTGTGACGACTCCCGAAGTGAAGGCGCTCTTTGAACAAAGCGACATTACTTATCACGTAAATCCTACAGGTAAGTTCGTGATTGGTGGTCCTCATGGCGATACGGGTCTTACGGGACGTAAGATTATCGTAGACACTTATGGTGGTAAGGGGGCTCATGGTGGTGGTGCTTTCTCAGGAAAAGACCCCTCGAAGGTAGACCGCTCTGCAGCTTATGCTGCTCGCCACATCGCTAAGAACATGGTGGCTGCTGGAGTGGCTGACGAAATGCTCGTACAACTGGCGTATGCTATCGGTGTGGCAGAACCCGTGAGCGTATTTGTGGACACCTATGGTAAGAGCCATGTGAACCTCAGCGATGGAGAAATTGCAGAGCGCGTGAAGAAACTCTTTGCGCTTCGTCCTCACGACATCGAGAAGAACCTCAAGCTCCGCCAACCTATCTACGAGGAAACTGCGCGATATGGGCACATGGGACGCAGCAACCGCGTGATCACGAAGACTTTCCAACCCAAGGGCGAGGAAGCTCGTACACTCGAGGTGGAACTATTCACTTGGGAAAAGCTCGATCGCGTAGCAGATATTAAGCAGGAATTCGGACTTGCCTAAGTCGCAGCAAGTTGTTTCACAACAACTCACTGACGATTAAACCCAATAATGACTGATTGGGGTTGAAACGCCTTAGGCTGCGATAAACATGGGTGGATAACCCTCTTAAACCGACATACAAACGTGAATATCACTGTATATGCTGCCTCTTCAGGACAAGTGCCTGAAGTTTACACACAAGCTGCCGCTCGGCTGGGAGAAATCCTAGCCGAGCGTAGCCATGTTCTCATCAATGGTGCAGGTCGCACTGGACTCATGGGCGCGACCATCGACGCTTGCGTAGTAAAGGGAGGCAAGGCGATTGGCATCATTCCTCAATTCATGATTGACGAATCGTGGCAACACAAAGGAATGACGGAACTTGTGGTGACGCCCAACATGCACGAGCGCAAAACGATGATGGCAGATCGTGCCGATGCTTGCATCGCTTGCCCAGGTGGTGTGGGCACTCTCGAAGAACTCTTGGAGGTGATCACTTGGAAACAACTTGGTCTCTTCCTCAAACCTATCGTGGTGCTCAACACGGAAGGCTATTTCGATCCGTTGCTCTCACAACTCGAACGTTGCATTGATCAGCAATTTATGCGCCGTGTGCATAGCGACATCTGGAAGGTGGCTGCCACTCCCGAAGAAGCGGTGAAACTCTGCGAAGAAACGCCACTTTGGGACGCTTCTATCCGAAGATTTGCAGCTTTATAAAGCAGAAACTCCATCTACCACGAGCAGACCTTCATAACTTCATCCAAACTTCTGCAACGAGCGTAGGTAGTTTTGCTTGAGTCATCTTTTCCTTTCGTCAAACATCGATTGTATTCATCATGCCTATCGACAGTCTTTCTACGATTTCTCCCAGTGCATCTCCCACAGTGAGGGTGCGCCGCATCGATGACACCCCTGGTTTGACGATGGATCCTGCCGATTCTACGCTAAAAGCTCAGTTTAATGGGCGATTTTCTCTGCTCCCACCGCCACCACAGCCGAAGAAACAAATAGAGAAGCAGTTTCCGATGCCTGCCGATAGTGCAAATGATGCTCAGTATTGGCAACTATTCACGTCTGACGTTAGGAAACTAATAGCAGACCATTACCACACGACCAAAGCGCATCAAGGAGTTTCGGGGATGCCGATTGATTACGAACTTCGCAATGACGATGTCGTAACTTCGGTGCTACTCCTGAGCTTTGTCATCATGGCTTGGGTGATTGCTGCATCATGGCGATTTCTCCGCACATCGATCAAAGACTTCTTCTATCACCGCACACGTGCCAATCTCTTTATAGACCGTGCCGATACCATTTTGCGAGGGCGCTTCTTCCTTGTGCTCCAAACAAGTTTTCTACAAGGACTCTTGTTTTTCGGGTTTGTACAAGCCATGCTCCCAGAAGTATTTGAAGGCGTTTCACCATATCTGCTACTTTCTCTCTCCACCCTTATCATCTTGGGGTATTACGGAGCTAAACTACTCCTCTATCGGTGCGTCAATCATGTGTTTTTCGACCGCGAAAGCAACCAGGCGTGGAACAACTATTATCTGGTTTCGATCCTCACAACGGGAGCACTTTTGTTACCCCTCACGCTTTTGGTTGTCTTCTTTGATTTATCCTATCGAGAAGCGATAATTGCCTACATTTTGCTTATGGCGATTATCAAAATGCTACTGTTATATAAGTGTTACCGCACATTTTTCAATGGTGCGGTAGGCTATCTGCTCATTATTTTGTACTTTTGCGCCTTAGAAATTGTACCTTACGTACTACTCGGAGGAGCTTTGGTCAGCGTGGCTTATCAAAATGCCACACTTTTGTAAGCGATTATAGACAAACCTATATAGCCTCTCCGCTAAATATTACTCTAACCTTTCACGATGATCAAGAAAATTCTTGTTTCGCAACCCGCACCTGCCACAGATAAATCGCCCTATCACGACATTGCTCAGAACTTAGGCGTGGAGTTCACATTCCAACCCTTCGTGAAGGTCGAAGGTTTAGAAGCTCGTGAGTTTCGTAGCCAGAAGGTGAATATCCTCGATCACACTGCCATTGTGTTCAACTCACGCAATGCCATCGAACATTTTTTCCACCTCTGCAAGGAACTCCGTGTCACCCTCCCCGAAGACATGAAGTACTTCGGAATCTCTGAAAAAGTGATTCTCTACATTCAAAAGTTCGTGCAATATCGCAAGCGCAAGGTATTCTTCGGCACAAGCGGTCACTGGCCTGAATTGCTCACCGTGATGGCGAAGCACAAGACCGAGAAATATCTCTTCCCTCTTTCCGAAGGCACTTCTCTCGAAATTGCAGGGCAACTCGACCAGAAGAAGATTAAGCACACTGAGTGCGCTATGTTCCGCACCGTGCAAGCTGATCTTGATGAGGATACATTCAAGAATTACGACATGATTCTCATCTTCACCCCCGTTGGCGTGCAGAGTTTGCTCAGCAACTTCCCCAACTTTAATCAAGGTGACATCCGTTTAGGCTGCTTTGGCGACGCCACAGCTAAGGCCATCGAAGAGGCTGGTCTGAGAGTCGACTTGAAAGTCAGCGGTTCTATTGCCGAAAGCCTTGGCAACTTCATCCGCGAAGAAAATAGCAAATAAGTTTTTGCTTCCTGACATATCGGTGGTCCGCTGCCCCACAATCGTGGGTTAGTGACCACCTTTTGTTTTTTACTGCCCATAGGGTGACGCACGAACACAAGTTTTCAAGCAGGGACATAGTATCCATTCTTGGAAATCATGCAATCCGTTTTTGGAAGCATAGCTTCCTATTCATAGGTATCACGGTATCCATATTTAGTTCGTCGACAGTTCTCACCACCCTTGTTCATGGGCGCCATCTCATCGTCCTTTATGCGCCATAAGTTTCCCAAAGCCGAACATCTCTGTCTCCAACGCGACATCGACCAGCTCTTCACCGCAGGAGCTAGATCGGCGGTATCCTTTCCACTCCGCGCCATCGTGCGGACACACCCCTACGAGGGTAAAGGGCCGCAAGTGCAGGTGCTCATCTCTGTAGCTAAGCGAAGACTAAGACATGCCGTGGATCGCAACCGCGCCAAACGTCAGATTCGCGAAGCCTATCGCCTTAATAAAGAGATCATTTGGGAAAATCTCCCCGAAAACATTGCTATTCATCTAGGTTTTGTGTGGGTGGCAGATCAACCTCAAGACAGCGCACTGGTGCACAAACGTCTGGTCAACCTCCTTCATCGCGTTGCAGAGAAAATCAATGCGACTACTAAGGAGACCTCAAACCTCTCAACGATGGCTGACACAGCAGACGTTAAACTTTCAAATGCAGCCACATAATTCCTTGTCATACTATGATATTGCATACCATTTCCCACACGATGGCAAGACTGCTCATTCTTCCCATCCGCTTCTATCAGAAATTCATCTCCCCCCTCACTCCGCCTTCGTGCCGCTACACCCCCACTTGCTCGCAATATGCAGTCGAGGCGCTCCGCAAGCACGGTCCGCTCAAAGGGATGTATCTCGCTGTGCGTCGCATCCTTCGTTGTCATCCATGGGGAGGACATGGCTACGATCCCGTGCCTTAAACACAACTTGCAGATTAAGCAGATAGCGCACACTATAGATTTTTGCAAATGCAACAAATAAGTCTTGCAAATGCAACAAATAAGTCTTGCAGAATCCCCTCGTGCAGTAAAATAACTGTTCTAACAACAAGGTAAAACCGCTCTCTTCCCAACGTCGCACTGCGCTTTTATATAGGAGTTTCTGCACATTTCATATTTTCTAACCCATGGATTTCGATTTTCACACCCACCGTCTTGACATTCCTCCCGGCACTGGCATTGTGAGTTTACCGCAAGACATCGTGCGCAATCCGAAAGCCTGGACAACTTATCCAAGCGCTCAGCAGCTCCATCCCCAAGGACTTTACGCTGCCGGCATCCATCCATGGTGGACGCTCGACGAAGGCTTCGATTTTGAAGAATACAAAGCAAGTTTGTCGCAACTTTGGGATTTGCCACAAGTAGTACAAATAGGAGAATGCGGCTTTGACCGTCTGCGAGGTGCAAGTCTCGAGGTGCAATGGGCTGTGTTTAGTGCGCAAGTGGCAGAGTCTGAGCGACGTCAACTCCCCATGACGCTCCATGTAGTTCGTGCTTTTGACCTCATTCTCCAAGCGCGCAAAACCTTGCGACCACAACAAGTGTGGACGATTCATGGATTTCGCGGCAAACCAGCTCTAGCTCAACAACTGCTCAAAGCAGGGTTTGATTTAAGCTTTGGACAACATTACAACGAAAGTGCCTTTGCACTCACTCCTCCCGAGCATCGTCATCTCGAAACAGATGCTCTGCCCTAACATCTAGTTCCCCACTGTCTTCACCTCCTTGCTCCAGAAGTACAGAAAAACACAAGAAATTCAGAAAATCTGAAGACTGAAATCCTTAAAATTCGCCTTCCTTTTCGGTGATTTACGATACACCAACCGAAAAAAAGGAGAATATTTCTGCGCAAATTAGCAACATTTGTGCAGAGATTCAACATGTAATACGAAATAAAACACTAACTTTGCCCCATATATCATGGGAAACTTCTTGGTTATTAGTGATAACACTTGTAGAGAGTGATGGAAAATACAACCCTACCCTCTCTCCACTCACCAGTAATCTCTGCCTTCAAGTAACCCTCTCTTTCCTATCGCACAATACTACATTATGCAAATCCTTTGTCATCTTTCCCAACTCATTGAGAAATCAGCCGAAGTCTACGGCGAAAAGATTGCTCTCAGTTATCGCGACTACGACCGCGAACAGTGGATGGGTATTTCTTGGAACCTTTTTGCTCGCCGCGTCGATCAAGCAGCACGCTCTCTCGTGGCTTTAGGCGTCGGTGTGCAGGAAAATGTGGCAGTCTTTTCTCAAAATAAGCCCGAAAGTCTCTTTATTGAATTCGGTAGCTTCCGCAATCGTGCAATAGTGGTTCCATTTTATGCCACCACGGCTGGAGCACAAGTGCAATATATGGTAAACGATGCCAATATCCGCGTGATTTTTGTGGGGGAGCAACAGCAGTACGACACCACATGGAGCGTAATGAGTCTTTGCCACTCCCTTGAACACATTGTCATCTTCGATCCTAAGGTGGAGCGTCATCCCAGTGACAACATCTCGATGACCTTCGATGAGTTTCTCCGCTTGGGCATCAACGAACCTCGCTACCAAGCTGAAGTGCAACGTCGCGTGAATGAAGCCCAATTTTCCGATGTAGCCAACATCCTCTACACCAGTGGAACGACAGGACAGTCCAAAGGAGTCATTCTGCTGCACTCACAATATCGTTTTGCCCTCGAAGCGCATACCAAGGTGTTCACTATCACTCCCGATGATGTGGTCATCAATTTCCTCCCCTTCAGTCACGTGTTTGAAGGAGCCTGGGCAAAACTCTGCCTAAGTTGTGGAGCGCATCTTGCCATCAACCTTCGCCCCCTCGACATCCAGCGCAGTATGCGCGAAGTGCAGCCCACTTGCATGAGTGCCGTTCCGCGTTTTTGGGAAAAGGTGTACCAAGGCGTACTCGAAAAAATGGAGTCTGGAAATCCCATCCAACGCAACCTCATCAAAGACGCCCTCAAAGTGGGTGGCGAAGTTTGGGAGAAATACATTTCCAAAGGCAAGCAACCGCCCCTCGGGCTACGCATGAAGTATGCAGCCTACGACAAAACCCTGCTCCGCGTGCTCCGCAAGACCCTCGGGTTGACGCGTCCTAACATCTTCCCCGTTGCCGGTGCTACGATTTCTCCCGAAGTGGAGCGCTTCGTACACGCGGCTGGTTTCAACATGCTGGCAGGATATGGCCTCACAGAGACCTGTGCTACAGTGAGTTGCGACCAACCAGGAAAACCCGTGACTATGGGAAGCATCGGCCGTCCATTGCCCGGTGTCGAAGTGAAGATTGACGGAGAGAACAATGAAATTTTGGTGCGCGGGGCTTCCGTAACCCCAGGATATTACAAAAAAGAAGAAGAAACGCGCAAATCCTTCACCGAAGATGGCTGGTTCCGCACAGGAGATGCCGGCTATATCAAAGACGGCGAACTCTATATCACGGAACGCATCAAAGACCTCTTCAAAACGAGCAACGGCAAATACATCGCACCTCAGGTAATCGAAGGAAAGCTCACCATCGATCGTCATTTTGATCAAGTGGTAGCGATTGCCGACCAGCGCAAATTCGTCTCTGCCCTCATTGTCCCCAACTATAAGGTGTTGGAAGACTGGGCAGCATCGCAAAACATCACCTTCGACTCCCGTGCAGCACTCTGCAATGATGAGCGTGTGAAGAAGTATTTGGCGCAACACATCGAAACGCTGCAACAAGATCTCGCAGCTTATGAGAAAATCAAGCGCTTTGTGCTCCTGCCAGAACCCCTCTCGATGGAAAAGGGCGAAATCACCAACACGTTAAAAATCAAGCGTCGAGTGGTGTATAATCGCTATGCAGCAGAAATAGAAAGCATGTACGTAGAATAATAGGGAGCCGCCTCCTCAAAAAGCAAAAATATCTTTCCCATCCGCGAAGCCTTCCCTCTATTTTAACGGGAAGGCTTTTGTGTTATCCATACGAATAAAGGTTTGAAAACAAATGTCTACAAATTCTATATTTGTCTACGACGAAACTTTGCAAACTAGCGAGAAATGCTTACCTTTGCCTCAAATTCTCTCAAGCTATAAGACACGCATTCATTCTATAATCTGATGTATATATGAAAAAAATCAAGCTATTCCTCCTGAGTCTTGTGGCTCTAGTGGTCACTCCCGTGGTGGCACAGGATGCTTTCCCTCCTCTCCCCGTGGATAAAGAGGTGCGCATCGGCAAGCTCCCCAACGGATTGACCTACTACATCCGCCACAACGAAGAGCCCAAAGGACAAGTAAACTTCTACATTGCCCAAAAGGTGGGTTCGGTGCAAGAAGATGACAACCAACGTGGCTTGGCACACTTCCTCGAACACATGGCCTTCAATGGTTCGAAGCACTTCCCCAAAGATGGCCAACTCATTAAATACTGCGAGAGTATTGGTGTAAAGTTTGGTGAAAACCTCAACGCCTACACTTCTACCGACGAAACCGTGTACAACATTGACAATGTGCCCGTGAAAGGTCGCAATGTCGATTCTTGTCTCCTCATCCTTGCAGACTGGTCTGGCGGTTTGCTCCTCGAAAAGGAAGAAATCCAAAAGGAGCGTGGTGTGATTCACGAAGAATGGCGCATGCGTTCCAGCGCTGTGATGCGCATCCTCGAGCGTCGCCTGCCCGAACTCTACCCTGGCAGCAAGTACGGTCACCGCATGCCCATTGGTTTGATGGAAATCATCGACAACTTCGAGCCCGATTTTCTCCGTGCCTACTATAAGAAGTGGTATCGTCCCGACCTGCAAGGGGTCGTGATTGTGGGTGATATCAACGTAGATGAGGTGGAAGCTAAGGTGAAAGCTATCCTTGGTGCCGTGGTGATGCCTGCCAACGCAGCGCAATACGAAACTTATCCTGTGCCCAACAACGAACAGCCCATCTATGTCATCGACAAGGACAAGGAAATGACCGTGGCTTCTCTCTCGTTCATGTTCAAGACCGACCCCATGCCCGAAGAGATGCGCGGTACGATTGCCGAAATCATGCAAGACTATATCTTGGCGCTTGCTACACAAGGCATCAATGCTCGTCTTAGCGAACTTGCCCAGAAGGAAGACTGCCCCTTCCTCAATGCTGGTGTGAGCTATGAGAACTACTTGCTCTCCAAGACTGCCGACTGCTTCTCTGTAAGTCTCACTCCCAAACCCGGACAAGATGCTGCTGCTGTAACTGCTGTGATGGCAGAAATAAAACGCGCTGCCAAGTTCGGACTCAGCCAATCGGAAGTGAAGCGTGCTTCTGAGAACATCATCAGCGGACTTGAAGTGATTTACAACAACCGCACCAAGCAGAAGCACAACTTCTACACTTCACAATACGTGCGCCATTTCTTGGAAAAGAAGGGTATCCCCAGCGTAGAAGACGAATTCAACGCCTACAAAATGATTGCTTCCATGATCAATGCTGAAGCAGTGAATGGAGTGATTCAAGAGCTTACTGCCGACACGCAGAAGAACTTCGTATTCTTGGGTATGTACCCCGAGAACGACAACACGAAAGTGCCCACCGTCGAAGAAATGAAAGCGGCGATCGAAGCTGGCGTTAATGCAAAAATCGAAGCTTACGTGGACAATGTGAAGACTGGTCCTCTCGTAGAAAAACTCCCTAAGAAGGGTAAGATCGTTAAGACGGAACAATCTGACTTCGGTTATACCTGCTGGACGCTTTCTAACGGCGCTAAGGTTTATTTTCGCCATACAGACTTCAACGAAAGTCAAGTCTTGATGCAGGCACGCAGCTTCGGCGGCTTGTCTTATGCAAAGGTTAACTCTAAGGCCGACCTCTTCAATGTGCGCAATGCGTCTACATTCATTGAGCAATGTGGTCTTGGCAGCTTCTCTGCAACCGAGCTGGATAAGGCTTTGGCCGGCAAACAGGCTTCAGTAAGCGCTTCAATCGATCGCGAAACGGAAGGACTTGATGGCAATGCTACGCCGAAAGATCTCCGCACGCTCTTCGAATTGACTTACCTCAAGTTTACCAACCCCGGTAGCGACCGCAAGGCGTTCAACAACGCTGTTGAGTCTATGAAGACGCAGCTCGCCAATGTTGAGGCTGTGCCCGAAATGGCTTTCAGCGACTCAGTATCGTCTACGATCTACAATCACGATCCCCGCGTGAAGATCTATAAGTCTGCCGACTATGATATGGCTAACTTCGACCAGATGCGCGCCTTCTATCGCGAGCGCTTCAAGTCGCCTTCTGACTTCAACTTCTATTTCACCGGCAACTTTAATGTAGATTCGCTCAAGCAATTTGCTGAAATCTATTTGGCTTCTATTCCTTCTGCAGGCAAGCGCGAAGTACTCAAAGATTACGGTCTCCACAAGGCTACCGGCATCGTAGACAATCGCTTCACGCGTGCAATGGAGACGCCGAAGGGCAACATCATTCAGGTTATCTGGGGTGAAAATCCTTACACGATGAAAGAATCAGCTACGGTTGATGCCCTCGGCGAAGTGCTTACGCAACGCTACCTGAAGAGCATCCGCGAAGAAGGTTCTATGGCTTACAGTGTAGGCGCCCAAGGTGAGGCTTCTTACGGTCCGAAAGAAGAATATCTGATCTACGTATCCTGCCCCGTGAAGCCGGCTAAGGCTGACTCTGCACTCTATCTCATCGACTTGGGATTGAAAGAAGTGGCTAAAGATGGTTGCACGAAGGAAGAGTTGGATAAGATCAAGCAGTTTAATCTTAAGAATTATGCCGACAATCAGAAAGTCAACAGCTATTGGGCTAACTTGATCCGCAGCAAAACGCTTTGGAACAAAGACCTCCATACCGGTTATGAAGCAGTTATCAATGGCTTGTCTTCTGATGATCTGAAGAACTTCGTCAACAATGTTGTTCTGAAAAAGCTCAATCGTATTACGATTACGATGCTCCCGGCATCTTTTAAAGAATAATCATTGCCGATCCTTTCAGCTTCAGTCTTAACAAAACGCGACTGATTCGCTGATTTCGCATAAACCTACGGCCCGCCTGCTATACTTGCA
>ERZ772958.1002-NODE-1002-length-12081-cov-8.602860_pt1 | contig 12081 bp, 10 predicted proteins | sample MGYA00580681_ERZ772958 | MGnify/ENA primary metagenome ERZ772958 (study PRJEB29015, sample SAMEA2738089) | human oral metagenome | biome: human oral; feature: human-associated habitat; material: saliva | place: China | collected 2275 ...
TTGGTGGCAGCAAACGATGGTTTGGTGGGAGCAAACAATGGTTTGGCGGCAGCAAACGATAGTTTGGCGGCAGCAAACAACACAACGAAGCAAAGAAGAAACGAAGAAATGCGCCAGCAGACAACAAGAGCGAGGCGAGGCGCATGCGCTAACGCCTCATCGTCAATAAAAGCGGGGGAGGAAGCAAGAAAAAACAAGTCAGCCGCCATCGCCGGTCTCACTTTAGCGGCCACTGCTAAACGCGAAAAGCGGGCCGACCGAAGAAACGGTCGCGCCCGCTTGTAGAAGGCGGAAACTTTCTAAGTGTTCCGAAAAACAGAATGCGTCGTTCAGGCGTGCACGTAAGTGCCGATCGGCTCTCCGTCGATCACTTTGCGCAAGTTGCCTGGTTGGTCCATATTGAAAACATAGATAGGAAGGTTATTCTCTTTGCACATAGTAGTGGCAGTAAGGTCCATAACCTTTAGCCCTTTGTTGTAAATCTCATCGTAAGTAATTTCAGAGAACTTAGTAGCTGTTGGGTCTTTCTCAGGGTCTGCTGTGTACACACCATCTACACGTGTACCTTTTAACATAACATCGGCTTCAATCTCTATACCACGCAGGCTCGAACCTGTATCGGTGGTGAAGTAGGGATTGCCTGTACCAGCTGAAAATATACAAACGTATCCAGATTCGAGTGCTTCTACTGCTTTCCATTTATTGTAGAACTCGCCAATAGGTTCCATACGTATTGCCGTCATCACTTTCGATTTAACACCAAAAGCACCTAACGCCGAACTTAATGCGAGCGAATTAATAACGGTTGCACACATACCCATCTGGTCGCCTTTTACACGGTCGAAACCTTTCTGGCTACCAGTTAAGCCACGAAAGATGTTGCCTCCACCAATTACGATACCAATCTGCACACCCATATCGTGTATTTCTTTAATTTGGCGTGCATAGTCTTCAAGGCGTTCTGTATCTATGCCATATCCTTGTTTGCCCATTAAGCTTTCGCCAGAAAGCTTTAGTAGAATTCTTTTAAATCTTGCCATACTTTATTTCTTTAAATTCGTAACTTCTAATAGTTCCTTCTTTATCTCGAAGAATTAAGTGTCCATCGTCTTCCACTTCAACGATAGATCCTTCAAACACTCCGTTTGCATCTTCGTAAGTATAAAAACCTTTCGACCGATACAATGCATCGTGATACATTGCTGCAATTGTACCGTAGTTTGCACTACGAATAAGTTCGTAGTTGCGTTCGAATGCTTCAATAATATGTTGCAATAATTCTTCTCGATTAACTTCTTTTCCTAAGATTTGTTTAAGTGAAACTGGATTAGGTGCATCGCTTTTAAACTCCGTTTGGTTTACATTTAGTCCTACACCAAACACACAGTCTTTAATTCTGCCACAACTTAATTTGGTTTCTATCAGTGTACCGCTTAGTTTTTTGTCGTTCCAATATATATCGTTAGGCCATTTCAGCGTAATGCTACCATTGTTTACATAGTGTAGCAATGCTTCTCGCAACGATAAGGCACCATATTCTGATAGTAGAAACTGACAAGCAACAGGTACTTCGGAGGGGTGTAAGAGTACAGAGAACAATAGGTTTTTGCCTGCTTCGCTTTCCCACGAGTTAGAACCTTGTCCGCGTCCGGAAGTTTGGAAGTCAGCCACAGCCACCGTCATTTGTTCTGTTTCTGTAGGCGTATAAGTTTTTAAATAGTCGTTCGTGCTACTTACCGTTTCTAACCGCACTATTTTGGTTGTCGATATCTTTTCTTTTTGAAAAGCTGCTCGTATCTTTCGAATAATGTTCATACAAGTAAAAGTATAGTTGCTGTTTTTGTTTTTCCTCATCAAATAAATGGTAGAAAGGCATCTTTAACGTGTCGTATTTCGTATTTATCGGGCACTCCAACAATGGTTATTATATCGAAACGTATTTCACGGTCTAGACAATGTCCCTTAATATATGCATTAGCTGCAATAGAAATGGAACGTATTTTCTGTGGTGTTACAGCAGTGTCGGCGTTGGCAAATAGTTCGTTTCTACGTGTTTTAACCTCTACAAATATGTAAACATCGTTTTCAATGGCTATTATATCTATATCGCGCTGACCATATTTCCAGTCTCTTTCTACAATTCTGTAGCCTTCGCGCATAAGATATTCGCATGCTATTTGTTCGCCCCATTTACCGGTTTCGTTGTGTAATGCCATACTATTCGAAATGATAGGTTGTTGAAAAATAAAAGTAAACAGTTTGTCTGTTCTTATTGTGCCACAAAGGTATGGCTTTTTTCCCAATTATAAGATTAATATTGTAATTTTGCGTGCTATATATAAGAAGATATGAGTAGCGAAGAACAAATAGAAAAAGACAAGTTTTATATGGGACATGCCTTGATGTTAGCAGAAGAAGCTTTTAAGAAGGGAGAGGTTCCTGTTGGTGCTGTAATAGTGTGTCGAGATAAAATTATAGCACGAGCATACAATCTTACAGAGGCTTTGATAGATGTTACTGCCCATGCAGAGATGCAAGCCATAACGATGTCTGCTAACGAATTGGGCGGAAAATATTTGCAAGACTGTACGCTCTATGTAACGGTAGAACCTTGCGTAATGTGTGCAGGTGCATTGGGGTGGGCACAAATAAGGCGTGTTGTTTATGGTTGTAGCGACGAGAAACGTGGCTTTTCTGCCTTTGCTCCACAAGCGCTCCACAAACGAACTATTGTAACAAAAGGTGTGCGAGAAGAAGAATGTAAACTGTTGATGCAACAATTCTTTAAACAACGACGATAAACAGATAGAATAAATTGAGATATCTAATAGCAGCACGACAGATATCTGTAACGAACGTCACAGATATCTAATTTGCAAGTTAGAGATATCTAAAAAAATCAGTACGTTTAAACCACTACCTTTACATTAGTGACCGGCGGAAACAAATGGAATAAACAAGATGTAATATGTTGTGGTCTAATGGCTGACTGATGTATTGTAGAGCAAACTGTATTAAACTTTATGAAAACCTATTGATTATAACATCTTAAATTTAGAGAAGTCGGTAATTCTTAAAAGCTCATCGAACGATACATTATTGTGTTCTTGCATATAGTTTTCTACTGCTACAACGTATTTTGTTCGGAATATACGATGCCCTAAAGCCTGATTAACTACCCAATGAATTTTCCCTATATGAAGATCGCGCTCAAACTGTGGGCGACTATCAAAGTCTTTTAATTGGTAGACGCTCATTAAATAAAACGATAAACAATCGGAGACTATATGGTCGCGTGTCATTTGCTGCCTTTGTAATGGTGTGTAGTATTTTAGATAGAGTGGAAAGTCCTCACCTAAATATTTATCAAGCGAAATTCCTACAGTTCCATTTCCCACAACAATGCTTTGGTCTAATGCAGATATCTGCGCATAGATACGCGGCACGTCTATATTTGGCAATTTATGTTTTAAGTATTTAAAAGCAGCACTAAGTTGTTCGTTTAAGTCATCGACATTTGCATATTCCGACTCTACAGACGCAATAAGCGCTTGCAGTGTGGTATCTTGATAGAACTTTAAGAATTTAGCATTTATATCGGGGTCGGTAGCACTCCCAAGTTCTACCACATCTTCTATAAGCGTACGTGTTTCCATTGGATATTCAGTGTTCATTTGTTGCAACGCCGAGAAATCGCCTGTAGTTAGGTAACGATATTCTAAGCGATCGTAACGTTCTATTTGCACAATGTTACTATTTTCTTCCTCTTCAGAAGAAATTTTTATATGGCAGCTTGTTAGAACTATACACAATGCAAACAATATGTAATAAACTCTTCTCACTACTTCTTTTTTTTGACTAATTTAATCTGTTCTTTAACTGCAAAAGTACTTAAAAATATTTAATCGTACAACTACTCTGCTAAAAATCTTAAAATACAGCATTCGTTTTACTATCTTTACACATATTTTGTGCAATAGTTCTATGCCTATTCTTTTTCTAATTTACTGAATGTATCTTTTTTGTTTGCGTAGTATTGCCAGAGAATAGAGTAGGGGGTGCGTTTGTCTTTGTAGCCTTGTTGTTTAGTATGTTCAAACAAATTTCGCCATCTCTTAAAGTCTCGTCTTGCTTTTATAACGGCAAAGCAATCGCGCCAATTAAACTTTAATAGCAACATTTGTAGAGCCGCTATATAGTCTAATACCCATCTAACACGCATTACATGTTCTAATTCTTCCTCTGGAAGATTTTTCCATAGCATTGTTAAGTTGTTACGGAAGTTAAGGAAAGTTTTTCTTGGATTCGATTTTGGTAGTGTGCCTCCGCCTTCGTGATAAACACAACTTGTTGGGAAACAAAATATCTTTCGTCCCTTCAGTTGTAGTCGCCAGCATAAATCTATTTCTTCGTTGTGTGCAAAGAAACGTTCGTCAAATCCACCTACCGACCAGTAATCTTTAGAGCGTATCATAAGACAAGCTCCTGTAGCCCAAAAAATCTCCGAATTTGTATCATATTGTCCGTTGTCTTCTTCTACATTTTCGAATATTCTTCCTCTACAATATGGGTAGCCATATTTATCCAGGAAACCACCAGCAGCTCCTGCATATTCAAAGTTATCTTTATTGTAAACGGAAAGCAATTTAGGTTGGCAAGCAGCAATAGTCTGTTTTGCGTCCATTTCTTCTATTAGTTCTGTTAGCCAGTGGTGTGTTACCTCTACATCGTTGTTTAACAATATGTAGTATTCGCTTTCTACCTGTTTTAATGCTTTATTGTAGCCTCCAGCAAAACCATAGTTCTGGTCTAACACAATGGTTCTTACCTTTGGAAATTCTTTGGCTAACCATTGTAGAGAATCGTCGGTAGAAGCATTGTCGGCTACAATAATTTCAGCTTCGTCTTGCGAGTATCTAACTACCGATGGTAGATATTTCTGTAACATCGCCTTACCATTCCAATTTAAAATAACAATGGCTACTTTCATAATAGTTCTATTTTTAATGCAGATTTATCGAAGTTAAATTCGCCGAGTTGTACTCTCATAATCTGGTTGTCGTATGATTCTTTAACTTGAGCCGGCGAAAGCTCTACCCGAATATAGTTTTTAGTAAATCCGTGCATTGCTTTTCCTCGTACAGCTTTCTCGAACAACACTTCTGCTTCGTGTCCTATGTGCTCTGCATAAAAATTGTGTGTCATTTGGTCAGAAAGTTGCAACAGCCTCTGTGCACGACGTTTCTTTTCCTTATTGTCTACAATATATGGTATGGAAAGAGCCGATGTGCCTGGCCGTTCAGAGTAAGGAAATACGTGGAGTTGTGTGATGGGTAACGATGAAATAAAATTGTAGCACGCATCAAACAGTTGTGATTCTTCGCCTCTACAGCCTACCATAACATCAACACCAATAAAGGCATCTGGTGTAATTGTTTTTATAAGATTTATTTTATGGGCAAACAGTGCTGTGTCGTAACGCCTATGCATTAGCTTTAGCACTTTGTCTGAACCACTCTGTAATGGTATATGGAAGTGCGGCATAAAAGCACGCGATTGTGCACAAAATTCTATAAGTTTATCATCAATAAGATCTGGCTCGAGCGAACTTATCCGAAAACGTTCAATGCCTTCCACCTTGTCTAAAGCCTTCACCAAGTCTAAGAAACTTTCGCCTGTTGTTCTACCAAAGTCGCCAATATTTACACCAGTCAATACAATTTCTTTTCCTCCTTCTGCTGCTGCCTCTTCGGCTTGTTTTACGAGCGATTCTATATTAGGATTACGCGAAAACCCACGTGCAAAAGGTATGGTGCAATAAGTGCAGAAGTAGTCGCAACCATCTTGAACTTTTAAGAAGTAGCGTGTGCGGTTACCTCTGGAACAACTGGGTTGAAACTTCACAATATCTTTTGTTTTTACCGAATGGTAGCTACCTTGTTTTGCTTGTCCATCAAAGTTGTTCCATGCATTGCTAAGATATTGTATTAAGTCTGCTTTCTCGTTACTTCCTAATACCAAGTTTACGTTTGGAATATTGGCAACTCGTTCGCTTTCTAATTGTGCGTAGCAACCTGTAACCACAATAAAAGCACCTGGGTTTTGTCTTGCCATACGGTTTATAACCTGTCTACATTTATGGTCGGCAACCTCTGTAACCGAACATGTATTTATAAGGCAAATGTCGGCTACTTCGTCCTTTTTGGCTTCTCGTACACCCATATCACGCAGCATACGAGCAAAAGTGCTAGTCTCTGAGAAATTAAGTTTGCACCCTAAGGTGTAATATTTTGCCGTTTTTCCTTGAAACGAAGATGTATCTATCATAGGTGCAAAGGTACAGTTATTCCATCGTTCTGCCAAATTCAATGTATACGTTCGTGTGTTTTATAGCTCTACTTTGGGTATCTCTTATATAATAAGGTGTAAGTACTTTTGCTAATATAAAGAAAAAACAGCCTGAAACCACTGTAAACACGGCTCTCTGCCGATATTCTCTATACTTATTTTCGTGTTATTTTGATATTTTTTCTTAATTTGTTTGCAGTTTTTAATTAATATTGTTACCTTTGCCCCCGAATTAAAACAGATTTAACAAGTGATACAAATAAACCAACAAATTATAACATTGTTCTACGCCTTGTATAATAAAGGTGTAAATGCAACTGTTTCGCTTGCAAAATTATGTTTAAGAGATATATATTCTCAAAAGGCATCTGCTTTACTCTCAATGTTAAAGAAAGAAAATGGCGAAAGAAAGATAGCTAAATATTTGGTAGTTCCAAATATTTGTATACTCTCTCTCTCTCTCTCTCTCTCTCTCTCTCTCTCTCTCTCTCTAGTAATGCAGGCGTAAACAAAACTTTCCACTTTTTCGTACGCGCGCGCGAAGCGTGCCGTGCAAACCATAGTAAACAAAGGACTCTGATGAGTTTCCTTTGTTCTTTTTTTGTGCCCTGCCGTTTACAACTCAAGAGAGAAATAAGCACAATTTTATCTCGTAAAAACATAATAAACATCTATGGGGTTTATGCCACAGTATAGCCTCATACCCTTTTAAATATAATAATTGCATAAAAGAATGAGATTATGAAAGAAAACAAAAAAAGAAAGGACTATCTACAGCCCGATGTATCGATACTTAGTATCGACGGAGAAAGCCACTTATTAGTAGAAAGTCCACAAGTACGCCCAGGTGGTGGCGGTTCAGGAAGCCAGACGCCAGGAACAATTAACGTGGTTCCACATACACCAGACGATAATAACCCTGACGACGACTTGGAGGGTTAAGCAAACTAAGTAGCTTTAGCTTTCCTGGGAGCCCTAGGAATCCTAGGAACTCTAGAAACCAAACAAAACAAGTAACTAACAAAAGATTAAAAAAGGAAAACAATATGACGAAGAAAAGTATTTTCCATTATGCGCTCTCTTCACTCTTGGTGGGTGGAATTGCGCTATCGGTAACATCGTGTGCCGACGATGATATAAACCCCAATCAAGGAAACGACGGCGACGCCCTTGTGCGTTTCAGCATAAACGACGTTCAGGAACAAGCCGTAAATCGTGGACTGGAAATGACACGCGGAGCCATTGCCAACGGCATTACAGCTGCCGACCTTGCAGGGCACAAGCTCGCAGCACACAGCAACCGCAACATAGACGTGTGTTTTATAGAAACCACCGTAGAAGGCGTAAACCCAATAAAGGCAGACGCTGCTACACGTGCAAAAATAAAAACCAATATAGACGATGACTTCTCGTCTACTGGTATTCGTGGTGCTGCAAGCATTCTTACAACTCCCGAATGGTTTCATGCAGAGAAAACAAAGAGCAACGGCGAACTCTACAACCCTATACGTTGGTCTATGGCTGAGCCAAATGCTCGCTTCTTTGCAGTTTATCCGTCAAAGGAGAAATATTCAAGTATGACTATTAACAATACAACAACGGCTGGTAGTCCAAATGTAGATTTCACAGTTAAGTCGAACGTAGCAGACCAAGTAGACCTAATGACCGCTTGTACTGGCGATGTACACTACGCTACACAAGGCGAACACCCAACAACCAATCTTAACTTCCGCCACGCGCTTACCGCTATCCGCTTTGCCGTTGGACAGAATCTATCATGGAATAAAACTATAGATAAAGTAGAAATACGCAATGCTGTAATGGCAAGCAAGTACACACTTTCTCAGCGACTCGATGGCGTAGGTGCAGATTGGGACCACTCTACTGATACACGTGGCACAGCAACACTCTCTGGCGTTAGTGTCAGCACCAGCCGTAACCCTAATGCAACCATTATGGGAAATGCAGGCGACAACTACACATTCTATATGATTCCACAAGTGCTCACCAGCAACAACGTAAGCATTTATGTTCATTGCACCGATGGTACAACAATAACCGCACCACTTAAAGGCGAATGGAAAGCAGGCACAACACGCACATACAAGTTGAGCGAAACAAACTCTAACTGGACTTATACACTAACAGCTACTGATCCAAGCCGTGTAGCTGAGTTTAATGAAACAAGCACACAACCATACAGCATTACTAGTTATCGTACCGCTCCTGATGGTACTCAAAAGTCTGTTCCTTGGAAGATTATTGGTTACAGTGTAGATGGCGGTACTAATTATACTACCACTAAACCATCTTGGCTTACATCGCTTAGTAACGAAACTGGTAACGGTGGCTCTGTTGCCGAAACAGGTACAGCTACTCTTAGTGCAGCTGATATAAAAGACCTATTAAAAGAACGAAACGACGGATTGAAGGCTGCAACACCACTTGGCACCGTAAGTCGCTACTACGACCTTTCTACTGCAGGTGGTACAGTTGCTCGCAGCACAGCCAACAGTTATGTAATCTCTGCTCCGGGCTACTATCGTATACCACTCGTTTATGGTAACGCTATTACTGGTGGCGCAACAAATAGTAGTGCGTATATCAGTTCTGCTCCTGTAACAATAGTAGGAGGTGCTGATGTTATACTTCATAATTTTAAAGACCACAATGGGAACAACATTACAAATCCATGGATAGAAAAGAGTAACGCTGCTAATACCAATATAGATGGTGCGCACATAGTATGGGCAGATGAAGCCAATCTTATACATCTCAGTTCTACTCCTATAGTACATGAAGGTGCAAATAACGATGCTTATTTACAATTTGAAGTTAAAGCTTCCGATATAAAAAGTGGAAACGCTGTTGTAGCTGTTACAAAAGGCAACACCGTAGTATGGTCTTGGCATTTATGGTTTGCTCCACAAAGTGCACTTACACCAATAGAAGTTACGAACCATCAGAATAAGAAATACAACTTTACAGAAGAAACTCTTGGTTGGAAACCAACAGAATGGCTTGCTACTACATATAATGCACCACGAACAGTAAAGGTAAAAGTAGAGCAAGAATATGGGCCAAGCGGTAATAAAAAGATAGCTGTTTTTAATATTACACAAAACGATGGTATGAAGCGGAAAGGTATTACAACATTCTATCAGTTTGGTCGTAAAGATGCATTCCCTGGAACAGATGATAACCTTGTAGGTACATTCAACAAGAATGCAGGTGATAATATGTCGATAATAAATGGTATACGTAATCCAGAAAGTTTCTATATTTGGGGAGATTCTTGGAGTGCTAATTTTGATTTTTATAATCTTTGGTCAGCTAATAATTCTATTACAGGTTTCAATGATAATACAGTTATTAAGACAGTTTACGACCCTAGCCCTGTTGGCTTCGAGATGCCAGCAAGTAATGCTTTTACAGGTTTTACCAATGATGGAGATAATCTGTATGGAGCAAATAATGTCAATATTAATACAAAACTTACAAATAGTGACAATCAGACGTATATAAATAACTTCGGACATAATTTTTGGACGAATAATAGTCATATAGAAATTATTAATTTTCCAGCTTCTGGATTTCGTTTCTTAAAAACTGGGGCGTTAGAAAACTTTGGAAGGAATGGCGCATATTGGTCAGCGATACCAAATGATAAGTACTCTAGTAGTAGTTTAACTTTCAAATGGAGTAGCGTAACACCGATTTACACTTATCAGCGTTCTTATGGTTTTGCTGTCCGACCTGTTACAGAATAATTCATATAATGTATGGTGTGGCATATATGCTACTAAATACATATAGTTTCAGTTAATCTATTTTAATTCAATGTGTGGTGGCGACGTGAGTCGGTGCCACACCTCTGAAAACGAAAAGCAAGTATCATGAGTGCACACAGGTATACTATGGCACAAATGAAAAACAAAACAAATGAAACAAAGAATGTCCCCACCGAAATGTATAAATGCAATCACATATCACAATGGGTGTACGTGGGTAAAATAAATAACTATATTGTGGAATTGCAATTTTAGATTCTGACGGGTGTAGGACTTGTAAGGCACGGTAGTAGGACTCGTGGGGCACGGCAGTACATTTCGTTAATATTAACAATTGCGACTGTCTGACTTAATTTTCTGACTAATGAACACAGCTGTGCTTTCATCAGAAGGTTAATTAATCTGTTCGCAATAAAATAGAATCAGTCAAGATGCTAATACCTATTACGATAAAAGCGATTGTTACGCACAACATAACAATCGCTTTATTTTATCTTTGCTTTAGAAGAGTAGTTATAACTACTAACCAAGTATATTCTGTTGTTTTCTCTCCCTTTTACTTTATTTTCAGCACTGCACGAATACCCGCTTCAACATCTTTCATATCGGCTGTAGGCTCAAAACGGTCTACAACGTGTCCTTCACGGTCTATTAAGAATTTTGTGAAGTTCCACTTAATACTGGGGTCTTTCGCATAATTAGGATTCTGCTTACTGAACTTTTCGTCGAGATACTTACCAATTTGGTTGTTAGTATCGAATCCTTTAAATCCCTGTTGTGCTTTTAAATAGGTGTAGAGAGGTAGCTCTTTATTGCCGTTCACATCTATTTTTTCGAATTGTGGGAAGGTAATGCCATAGTTTCCCGTGCAAAATGCTCTGATTTCGCTCATAGTACCAGGTGCTTGTGCGCCGAATTGGTTACATGGAAAGTCGAGAATAACCAATCCTTGTGCCTTATAAGTATCGTATAGTTTTTGTAAAGCCTCGTATTGCGGTGTAAAACCACACTTTGTAGCAGTGTTTACAATAAGCAAAACCTTTCCTTTATACTCTTTTAGTTTGACCACACGTCCATTGGCATCTTTCGCCTTAAATCCATACACATTTTTTTGTGCAACTGCAGAAATCATAAACAATACACCTATAAGTGCTAATACAAATCTTTTCATCATCTAATTATTTTGTTGTTGTTTATCTATAATTCTTTTATTAACTCACGCATACCTTCACTCGCACCTTTTCGAATAACCGTAATATTCGTGTCATATTTTGAGTCTACATTATTTGGATCTATTAAATAGACAGGTACCTCTGTACGAACATAATGAATTAAACTTGCAGCAGGATAAACATTGAGCGATGTCCCGATAATAACAAAGATATCAGCTTCGGCTACCTCTTTAATTGCGGGTTCTATCATAGGAACACTCTCTCCGAAGAAAACAATGAATGGGCGGAGCAAACTTCCATCGCCAGCTTTTTCGCCAGGCATCACGTTAGGAGCATCTTCTGTAAGTTCTTTTCTATATTTCGGATTGTATGCATCGGCACTCGAACAAACCTTCTTCAACTCTCCATGCAAATGGATAACGTTAGTAGAACCAGCCATTTCGTGCAAATCGTCTACATTTTGTGTAATTACAGTAACCTTATATTTATCTTCCAGTTGTTTTATGAGTAGGTGTCCATCGTTAGGTTTTGCAGTAAAAAGTTTCTTTCTCAAACCATTATAGAAGTTGTTTATAAACTCTGGGTTATCTTCCCAAGCCTCGTGTGTAGCCACTTTTTCTACCGGATAATTCTCCCATAGTCCATCGTTGCCTCGAAAAGTCTTGAAACCACTTTCCACCGACATACCTGCTCCTGTTAAAAATACTATTTTCTTCATATCGACATTTTTGCTTATTGATTTCACAAATTTAGTAAATACTGTATGTACG
>ERZ772958.1007-NODE-1007-length-12052-cov-16.516212_pt1 | contig 12052 bp, 12 predicted proteins | sample MGYA00580681_ERZ772958 | MGnify/ENA primary metagenome ERZ772958 (study PRJEB29015, sample SAMEA2738089) | human oral metagenome | biome: human oral; feature: human-associated habitat; material: saliva | place: China | collected 2275 ...
GCGGCGCGGGCGGCGCGCACGCCTGGTTCGAGGAGACGCGCGGGACCCGTATCGCAGACGCTCGTATCGTCGAGGCCGCGTCCACGGGCGCGGACGTCGTCGCGACGGCCTGCCCCTTCTGCTCCCAGATGCTCGGCTCCGCGTCGGGCACGTCGGCTGGTTTCATTTCCTCCGACGCCACCGACCGAGGCACCGAGGGCACCTCGACACCGGCACGCGGGAAGCTCCCGGAGGTACGCGACGTCGCCGTCATGCTGCTCGAGGCCGTCAAGCGCGGGCAGTAACCGACGCACACACGCTGATGGCGAAAGGGCGGCCCCGCAGAAAACCTGCGGGGCCGCCCTCACACTCACCTGTTGAAAAGCCGAAGCTATGTACGCGACCTACTCCTCGGTTTCATCTTCCTCGCCGGAAACCTCTGCCAAGCCAACGAGGAAGCCATCCTCGTCGATCACATTGCCACCCACAAGCGTCGCAATCAAGCCCGCAGCCTTCTCCACTTCCTGCGCCGAACGCAGACGCTCGCGGCGCGCGGTGCGGCTCATCGTGCTCGTGCCGGGCGTGGGGGCCAGGCCGGAGAGCCAGCGAACCTGATACTCGATGATTGCGCCCGCCGTCCACGGCTCCCAGCGCAGGACGCGCGGAGGCGAGGGGACCGCGTGGACCTCGATCATCATGTCGGAGTGGTGGCCGATCGGGCACATGAGCGCGTAGCCGTCAACGACCTGCGGCTCGTTACGTTGGGCTTCCAGCTCCTCGCGAGCCTTCGCGATCTTCGAGGCGATATCCTCGCGGACAGGACCCAGCTCGGCCTTCAGCTTCTCGATCTGCGCCGCCTGCGCGGGGGTCAGCGCCGGGGCTTCGGGGACGATGTCGCGCGCGTCCTTCATCTGCTCGAATCCGGCGCGCTCGCGCATCGCGGACAGCAGGTCCTCCGGGTTGATCCAACGCGGCGCGTACACCGTCAGGTTCACGGCCGAGTCCGCGTCGGGAACCATGACGTAGCCGCTGCCAGCAAGGCGCAAACCGCCCGCCAGACGACGCGCCATGCGGCCCAACGCCTCGAGCACGCGGTACTCCAGACCAACGGGCATGCCGTCGGGGAAAGCCTGCGCCCACTCCCCCATGACCGCGCTGGGTTTCTCCTCGGCGCGCGAGACCGGGCAGCGCAAGATCCACGCATGCGTCAGCAGGGACGGGGTGCCCAGCTGCGCGCGCGTCGGCTGATCCAGGGACCACGGGCCTTCAAGCTCGGCATCCGACGACAGGTGCAGGCGACCGGGCGCGAGCCAGCCGGCGTCGTCCCACATGGAGATCGCGAGGGCCTCCAGCTCGGCCGGATCCACGGCCTCCGACACGAGGAATAGGTGGTGACCCAGGGCTTCCTGCATGTCGATGACGCCCGCAGGTTCGCTGACCTCAATGGCGGCGGCGATCGGCACGGCGGCCTCAGCGCTGGTGATCTCGCCGTCGGCGGCAATCTGGAACGCCGGCTCCTGGGTGGTGTTCAGGCCGATCAAGGACACGTTCGTCTGCATAATCGGGCTGCCCGTCGCGGACGTAAGGACCGAGTCCGCCAGGCTGGAGTGGGCACTCGCCATGCGTTCCTTGAAGGAACGCCTGACCGGCGAGGGCGGGGGCGGCGCATCGTTCCGGTTCGTGACCTGGCCGCGCGGGGCCATGCCGGGCAGCACGACGCCCGTTATGACGCCCGTGCGTATCGTGGTGGCCTGCTGATCGGCGGGCGGGGGCAGCGGGGTCGAGTCTGCGTGTTCAAGCGGAGGAGGTGCCGTCGGCGGCAGGCCCGCCGATTCCGGTACGGGAGGCGCGTCCTGTTCGACCGCATCAGCTGCGGCAGCGCGCGCCGCACGCTCGGCGCGCCTGCGCGCGAGCCGGGACGGAAAGGGAGGGTGGGGGGACTCCATCATGTCACCGATCAATGCGTGTGCGAGTGAAGCGCTGGTGCGTCCGGGACGGCGTGGGGCCTCGCTGACCCTGATAGTGGGAGCCAGCGCCCTGTGAGCCGTAGGGATGCTCGGCCGGGGAAGACAGGTCGAAGAAACACAGCTGCCCGATCTTCATGCCCGGGTAGAGCAGAATCGGCATCGTCGCTGCGTTGGACAGCTCGAGGGTCACGTGACCGGAGAAACCGGGGTCAATGAAGCCCGCAGTAGAGTGGGTGAGGAGGCCGAGGCGTCCCAGCGACGACTTGCCCTCAAGGCGTGCGGCAATGTCGTCGCCGAGGGTAACCAGCTCGTAGGTGGCACCCAAGACGAACTCGCCGGGGTGCAGGACGAAGGGTTGATCCGGCCCCACGTCGATACGTCGCGTCAGGTCCGACTGGTCCGCCGCAGGGTCGATCACCGGGTAGCGGTGATTATCGAAGAGACAAAACAGGCGATCCAGCCGCACGTCAATACTGGCCGGCTGAACCAGGTTACGATCCAGAGGATCGAGACGAATCCGGCCGGAATCCAGAGAGACGTTGATGTCGCGGTCACTGAGCAGCATGACTTGATTGTCGCACACTCAGTGCCGCGACAACAGCCTCAGCGGATCATTCCAGGGGACGACCCTGCGCGTCGCAGCCGTAGGCACCGTAACGCATGATGATCATGATGAACTCAACGAAGGCCCAGATAGCGGCGACGGGCGCACCGATGAGGGTGATCGCCAGGACCAGCTGGATGATGCCTCGGGTCGTGTACCCCAGGTAGAAGTTGTGGATACCAAAGGTGCCGACGAAGAACGCCAGGAGCAGCGCGACGATCCACTGCTTGGGCGGGGTCGCGTAGGCACCCTGACCAAAGGCGGGCTGACCAAAGGCGGGCTGGCCAAAGGAAGGCTGGCCGTAAGCGGGCTGGCCATAGACGGGCTGCTGAGCACCCGGGGCGGCGTTGGCCTGGTCGTAACCGGGGGTCGAGGCCTGGGGGAAGCTGGGAGCATCCGGCGCGGGCACCGAGGTCTGGTCCTCCGAGTTGAAGGGGTTGGGCGTCGTCATAACTAAGCCTTTCTATTGTCGTGGGAAGTGACGGCTGCGAGCCGCCCCGCATAGCCTAACGTGTCGACGCCGCTTTTCGTCACCCACAGCGACCCCGAAAGACCCCCGATCGCTCCCCGAGCGTGCCCTCAAACGCGTTCCGACAAGCATTTTGGGACCGAGGGCCGCTCGCCCGCACCACGCGCTATACACCACAAAACAGCTCGGACACACAGTGAGACGCTCGCGCACGGGGCGTCGCTGTACCCGGACAGAGAAACATAAGGAGCACTAGATACACGTGTGGGACCCGGCATCAGCCGAGTCCCACACGATGCTCGCTTGCACGCCTATTTGGGCGCGCGCGAGTAGGTCAGACGGTCGGAACGCCGTTCGCGTCCCGTGCGTAGATCCACTTGCCCATGAAGGTCATAATCATGCAGGCAACCAAGAACCCCCAATAAATGAGGCCAAGGAAGACAACAAAAAGGTTCGCCTCGCCCGTTTCCCAGTCGAACGTCGCCAAGTAAAGCACGTTCAGGACCACGGTCACGGCGACCTTGATGAAACCGATCTGCTTGTGGCCAAGGAAAAAGTCGCCGGCACCAATAGCGCCGAGGAAAAGGTTGAGAAGGCCCGCAGTCTTACGAGGCTTACCCAGCATGGGAGCGTTGAATCCGGGTTGGCCGTAGCCAGGCTGGCCGTAAGGCTGCTGACCGTATGCGGCCTGCTGACCGTAGCCAGGCTGGCCGTAAGGCTGCTGACCGTAGCCAGGCTGGCCGTAAGGCTGCTGACCATAGCCGGGCTGACTGTAAGGCTGCTGCCCATAACCAGGCTGCTGGCCGTAACCAGCCTGCTGGTCATAACCGTAACCAGCCTGCTGACCATAGCCGAGCTGCTGCCCATAAGGCTGCTGACCGTTGGCCGCCTGCTGGTCATAACCGTAACCGGCCTGCTGACCGTAACCAGCCTGCTGGCCATAGCCAGGCTGCTGACCGTAACCGGCCTGCTGACCGTAAGGCTGCTGAGGAGTAGACATGACGTCTCCTGATAGTGAGGGTACCCTCGATAAAATGGGGGTAATTGAAAACAGGATCAGACTAGCGAACCTGTACCATTTATACAACAGTCGCCATTTTTATGCTCCACGCCACACTTCGTATATGTTAGAACGCGCTCATGGGGACTTTTTACCTACACTGACAGGGTGTTCACAAATCCAACGGCTGAGGCCTCGCAGGTACTCCTCCATGACCTTCCCCGCTGGTTCGCATCCAACAAACGCGACCTGCCCATGCGCGGCGATGACGTGTCCGATTGGGGAACACTCGTCTTCGAGATCATGAGCCAACAGACGCCCGTCGCGCGCGTCCAACCGATCTGGTTGGAGTGGATGGAGCGATGGCCAACACCCGGCGACCTAGCCGAGGCCTCCTCCGCGGATATCATTGTGGCCTGGGCGAATCTGGGCTATCCCTCACGCGCACTGCGCCTCAAAAATTGTGCGGGCACCATCGTCGAGAAACACGACGGTCAGGTGCCCCTCACTATGAAAGAGCTAACTCTCCTGCCCGGCGTGGGCACCTACACGGCCAGCGCCCTCCTGGCGTTCAGGCACGGAATCCGGATCCCGGTCCTGGACACAAACGTTCGACGAGTGCTGGTCAGATTTCTCGATGGCCGGGAGTTTCCACCCCACTCAACCCCCTCGAAGGCAGAAACGCAGCGCGCGGACGCGCTCCTCCCGACAGATGGGGGCCTCGCCGCCGACGTCAGCTTGTCGCTCATGGAGTTCGGAGCCCTCGTGTGCACCCAACTTTCCCCAGACTGCGACACGTGCATCATGCGCACGCACTGCGCCTGGGCACACGCCGGATTCCCGAAGGACGAGAAGCGCCCCACCCCCCAGCCCTACGCGGGCACCGACCGCCAGGCCCGCGGACGCATCATGAAGGCCCTGCGCTCCGCCCACTTCGAAGGCACCGAAGGCCTCACGAAACGTCGCGTCCTCGACGCCGCACGCCTCGACGGCGGCGACCGCTACCAACCCGCCCGCGTCTACCGAGCCCTCCTCAAGGAAGGCATGATCATCTACAACGAAGACACGAAGCGCGTGACGCTGCCCCGCTGATTCTGGCACGAGGCCGACTCCCCACCGCGAACACGCGCGGCCCCGGCGAGGAAGCCACGGCCTCGTCAATGAACCCTCAGTAGCGGATCGCGTCAATCGGCTTGATACGCACGGCCGCGAGCGCCGGGATGATGCCGCATACAGCGCCGATGCTCGTGGAGATGGCGACGCCCGCGATGGCTGCGCCGGCTGGGAACGCCGGCGTTTCGCTGAGCGCGATTCCTATTGTTTCGAGCGGCAAGAAACGTACGACGACGACCGCGATCCCCACGCCGATGATGCCGGCGACGAAGGTTGCGACCACCGACTCCATGAAGACGGCGAAGAAGACGCGCGCGGCGGAGGCACCGACGGCGCGGCGGATACCGATTTCGCGCACGCGCTGACGTACGGTCACGATGGCGACGTTGAGCAGGCCGAGCGCGCCGAGGAAGATGATGATGCCGCCGATAATCATGATGACGCGGGAGATTGTCCCCAGCTGTTCTTCGCCCGTGTCCTGGTGTTCGCCACCGGTGACGCTCACGTGCCATCCGTCGCCGAGGATCGACGCTAGGGCTTGCGGCAGCACCGTTCGCGCCTGCTCGGCGTCCTCGGGACCGACCCACGCGATCATTGTGGGCTGCCCCATCTGCGGCAGGGCGGCGCGCGCCGCGTCGTAGTGCACGTAGAGGGTCGGCATGTCGAAGCGGCTCTTCGCTTTCGTGACGCCGACGACGCGCAGCGCGGTGCCGTCGGTGGTGTGCAGGACGATGGGGACCTGGTCGATGGGTGCGCGGCCCAGCTGATTCCACAGGATCTCGGAGATGACGACGGGGGTCAGGCGCTGGTCCGCGTCGCTGTCGGTCACCCAGCGTCCGGCGAGCATGCGGGTCCGGAAAATCACCTCGAAGGAGGGGTCGACGGCCTGAATCGTGACGTCGTTGAACATGTCCTGTGTTTGCACCACCGGGTAGCCGCGGAATAGTCCGGTGCTGCGCGCCTGGCGGACCTCGACGATCTCGCCGCCCGAACTGGATAAGCGCGACCAGTAGTGGATGTCGTGGCGGCCCGCGAGCGTCGCCATCGCGTCGCTCACCGGATCCTTCTCATCGGGTCGCGCGACGGTGGACGAGGCCTGGGTCGCTTCACTGTTCCCGGCTTCCTGGGTGGGGCCGTCGTTCGAGGGCCCTCCTTGGCTTGCTGATGATTTTTCCGGCGCGAGGCGCAGCGTCACCGAGCGTCCCTCGTAGAGTTCGGCCAATTCGCGCGAGGATTGCAGGATCAGGTCACCCAGCGCGATAACGACCGTCATGGCGGCCACCGCAGCGACTACTCCCACGAGGGAGAGGACCACGCGGGCTTTCTGGACTTTCACCTCGCCCCACGCCTCGATGAGGGCACCCACGATCTGGCTCAGTGCGTTCACTGCTCACTCTCCCTTTTTCGAGCCGCTGCCCTACCGACGGCTCTCATCGTCTGACGTGCCGTCACACCCGTATCGTCAGGCCATCCCCCCGACGGCGGTGCCGGGACCTGCGCGGGAAGCGGCGGCGGGGGTTGCGGACCAGCGGAGGCGGCGGAGGCCTCGCCCCAGGGGATCCCGGTGCTTCCACCGGTCCCGGCGTTGTCGGCATCAGAGTTCCCCGCCTCCGCACGCTGCGTGAGGGTTCCAGGGTCCGTGACCTCGTGGAGGACGCCGTCATAGAGTTCGTAGGCGCGCGAGGCGCGGGCGGCGACCGCCATATCGTGCGTGATGACGATGAGCGCCGAGTCGGATTCGCGGGCGACCTCCTCCAGGAGGGTCATGACCGCTCGGCCCGTGTCCGGGTCGAGCGCGCCCGTCGGTTCGTCGGCGAGGATCACGCGCGGGCGGCGCACGAGAGCACGGGCGATCGCGATGCGCTGCTGCTCGCCGCCGCTCATCTCCCCCGGGTGCGAATCGGCGCGATCCGCCAGGCCCACGCGTTCAAGCATGTCGAGGGCGATTGAGCGCCTGCACAGCAGTTGCATGCCGGAGGCATACAGGAGGGGCACCTCGACGTTTTCGGCGGCCGTACGGGCGGCGAAAATGTTAAATTGCTGGAAGACGAAGCCGAAGTCCTCGCCGCGCATACGAGCGCGACGCCCCTCGCCCAGGCGCGTCGTATCCACGCCGTCCAGCTCGTAGGTGCCTGACGTGGGAGCGTCCAGCAGGCCAATGATGTTGAGCATCGTCGATTTGCCGGTACCCGAGCGGCCCACGATGGACACGTGCTCGCCCGCCGCAACGTCCAGGTTAACGCCACGCAGGATGTGCAGATCCTCGCCGTCAGGCAGGGCAACCGTGCGGGTCACGTCCCGCAGGTGCACGAGGCTCATCGCGCGCTCGTCCCGTCGGACGCGTCAGCGGCCCCATCCTTGGCCCCGCCGCCCGTGTCACCCGAGCCGTAGGGGTCGTCCTGGTTATCCTTCGTCGCGGTCGGGGTGAATTCGAGGATTTCCTCGCCCTCCTCCAGGCCGTCCTTGACCTCGACCATCTTGCCGTCCGTCAGACCCAGAGTCACCGAGCGCTTCTCCGGGTTGGCCGGGTCCGAGGTCGGCACATAGACGGTGCCAGTCTGGTAACGGCCTTCAACCGCAGAGACCGGGACGGCGAGCACACCCGTGGCCGAGCCCGTCGTCATCTCGATGCTGACCTGCAGGCCAGCGAACACCGTCTGGTCGGAGGGAATCGCGCAGCGAGCCTTCAAGTCCGTCGAGGCCGTGGCTGAGCTATCCGAGGTCCCCGGGTTCTTGGGGTCCTGCGTCTTGCCGGTCGGGCTGACAAGCTTGACGTCGGAGCACTCGAAGGGTGCCGGGCCGTTCTTGATGGTGACGGTCGCGGTGGAAGGGGCCTCCTGGAGTCGGTACATCTGGTCTGCGCTCAGGGAAGCGACAGCCGAGAACGTGGAGGGGGCGACCGACGCAACCGTGTCGCCAATCGCGAACTGCTGTCCCACCAGAACACTCGTCGACACCCTGCCGTCGCCGGGGGCGGCAACCGTCTCGTATTTGTAGGTCGGCTGCCCAACTTCCGTGGTGACGTTACCGTCCTCGTCAGTGACCTGCCTTGGTTCGCCGGGGATTTCCTTGCGGATCTGAATGAGGGCGTCACCCTTGGCGACCGTGTCACCGTCGTTGACGTAGACGCGCACGACCGCGCCGTCCAGCGTCGCGCGAGCGTTGACGGGCTCGTCCGCCTGGATCGTGCCCGTCAGACTCACGGTGTTCGTGATGTCCGCGCGGCCCACCGGGATCGTCATCTGCCCGAAGGTGCCGCCCGGGTCCATGCCGTCGCTCGTCTGTTCTTCGGCTGCCGCGGGGAAGAAGGCGAACTTCACCAGGGACACCGCGATAACGACCCACGCGAGGACCTTCACAATGTCGAGCACCTGCGCGGTTCGGGTCTTACGTGCCACGTCCGTCTCCTTCGATCTGCACCATTCAGGCAATTGTATGGTGGGAATCACTTGCAGAGCAAGGGTTGACACTTCGTGTCAGGGAACAATCAGGGTCCCTCGGGGTGGCTTGACGGGCGTGCCTGGGGCGCGGCCGGCAGGGCGGACGGCTAGTCGGCGCCGGGGCGAGGAGCTCCTGCCAGCTCGGCAAGCTCGGAAGCCCTTCCAGCCCGGCGGTCGCAGCCGACAGAGCGGACACTCAGCCGACGTCTCGCGAAAGAAAGAGCACACCCGAAACACGGCCGACAGAGCAGACACTCAGCCAGCGCCTCGCGAAAGAAAGAGCACACCCGAAACACGGCCGACAGAGCAGACACTCAGCCGACGCCTCGCGAAAGAAAGAGCACACCCGAAACACGACCGGCAGAGCGGACACTCAGCCGACGCCTCGGCAATGGGAGCGCGCCCACTACCTCCTGCCTACGATGGGGGTGCCCCGACTGAGAGGACGACATGATCCGCCGCGCCACGTCCGACGACGCAACCGCCCTGTCCGCGCTCGCCCGCGAGTGCTTCACCCAAACCTTCGGTCACCTCTACGCGGCGGAAGACTTGGCAGTCTTCCTCGACCAGGCCTACTCCCCCACCGTCCTACGCGCCGAACTGGAGGACCCCGAGCGCGCAACCTGGCTCCACTTCGAAGATTCACCCGGTTCCCCCTCCCCAAAGGACGAGGCCGGGGCCGGGCCCCTCGCTCATGTGCCCTCCGATTCTCCCTCCACCATCAACGCCGACGAACACCACGACACCGCAGATCCCGATACCGCACGGGCCGGGAACAGGCCCCTCGCTCATGTGTCCTCCGATTCTCCCTCGACCATCAAGGCCGACGAACGCCACGACGCCGCAGATCCCGATACCGCACGGGCCGGGGAAGGTGCCCAGGCCTCGTCCCCCGAACACTCCCCCATCGGCTACGTGACCGCGTGCCCGGCGCACCTGCCCCACCCCGACGTCGCGCCGGGCGACGGCGAGATCCAGCGGCTGTACATCCTGCGCGGTCACCAGGGTGGGGGCCGGGGAACACTCCTGCTACGCACAGCGCTGGAGTGGCTCGAGCGCGAGGGGCCGCGCACCCTGTGGATCGGCGTGTGGAGCGAGAATTACGGGGCGCAGCGTTTCTACGCGCGCCACGGCTTCGAGATCGTCGGCGAATACTCGTTCATGGTCGGCGACCACGCGGACCGCGAGTTCATCACGCGCCGCCCGGCAAGGCCCTAGCGCCACCTGCCCGAGCCGCACAGGCCGAGCACCCCCTGCTAGCACCCCTGTGCCCCGGCCCTCCGGCACGCCCCTGTGCCCCGGCCCTCCGGCACGGCCCTGCACCCCGGCCCTCCGGCACGGCCCTGCGCCCCAGCCCTCCGGCACGGCCCTCCGGCACGGCCGCCGACGCCCGCGCGATTGGGGGGAATTGCAACCATAGAAGATCTCTGTCGGCGTGTCGCCGGCGTGTCGGAGGCCTATGGTTGCAATTCCCCCCATTTACACGCGCGAGCGATGGACACCGCGCTCAAACTGCAGACCACCTCGGCAAATAATGCCAAAAAGGGGTGATGTGGGCGAAGTGGACTGCACTGTGAGCACATAACAACGGCCCCGAGGCGCACGCCTCGGGGCCCGTCGTCAGCTATGACGCGATCACTCGGCCTTGTCGGCCTCGGCGATCTTCTTACGCACGTCATCCATGTCCAGGTTCTGGATCTGGGAGATCAGGTCCTCCAGAGCGGACAGCGGAAGCGCACCCGACTGGCGGAACACCGCGATGCCATCGCGGAAAGCCATCAGCGTCGGGATCGACGTGATCTGAGCGGCCATCGCGAGCTGCTGCTGATCATCCGTGTCGATCTTGCCGAACACGACGTCGGGATGCTTCTCGGAGGCCTCCTCGAAAACGGGGCCAAACTGGCGGCACGGGCCGCACCAGGTCGCCCAGAAATCAACCAGGACGATGCCGCCGGCAGACACAGTCTGCTCGAAGTTCTCCTGCGTCAGAGTAACGGTAGCCATGTTTCTCCTTGTGTCGCCGACACTCTGGTCGGCAGGTCAGTCGGGGCCGGACGACCCCTGTGTTATGTCTGAATCAACGGACGCGGCGCGCCCACTATTCCCCGGAAGGGAGAGGCGAAGCGGTGACATGACGCACGTTCTCCTCGGAGGCACCCAGGCCTCGCAAAATAAAGGTCTCCACCAGCGCCAGCGCCGACTCACGGTGCGCCGCATCCGCCGGGAGGCGCTGGCCCGCCAGCGTCGCATGAATGAGATGAACCGCGCCCAGCGTATTCTGCTGCGCGATCAAGTTCCGTTCCATGGCCTCGTCGAGGATCCCAATGAGGACCTCGCCCACCATACCCGCGTGATCATGCAGGTGCGAGGCACCCCGGCCCGACATCTGCCGACGCAGGCCCATGCCCGCCTTCACGTGGTAGCGGCTGATCATCTGCAGATGCGCGCGAATGTAGAGGCGCAGGCGCATGAGCGGATCAGGCTCAGCCTCGAGGCGCGCGGTGAGCACCCGCGTGAACTCCTCGGTAACCTGGCGCATGTAGGCGAGCAGCAGCACTTCCTTGTCCGCGAAGTGGTTGTACACCGCCGTGCGCCCCACGCCGGCGCGCTCAGCAATCTGGCTCATCGTGATGGATTCGAAGGCCTGTTCGGCCATGAGAGACCCGAGCGCATCAAACAAGCGGGTGCGGGTCAACTCGCGGTGGGAGGCGAGGGACTCGCCAATAATCTTCGGCATGCGCTTATTCTGACATCCGGTCCCCATGTGTCGTCAAATGGTGGCGGGCACCATTCCCGCGCCGCGGAAGCAACGCAAGCTTTATCACTCACCCTCTCAGCGCGCCCGACACAGCTCACGCGCGCTCACTTCGGCCACCCACTCCCCGCCGACGCGCGACGTGTCACCGGGCGCAGCGCGCAGCCACGGCCTCGACAATAGGAAGGTCCGCGACGATCCAGGGCAGGTCCCCCAACTCGGAGATCGGCACCCAGCGCGCCTCCAGGTGCGAGGCACCCGCGGCAGGGGCCGGCGAACCGGGCGCAACCTCCGCGAGCCACACGCCCATGACGCGCCCACCCAGAATCGGCCACCACAGGCCGCCGTCCGGGCAGACGCGCTCCCCCACCCGCAGGTGCGCGCCGAGTTCCTCCATAATCTCACGCTCGAGCGCCGCCACCGCGTCCTCGCCCTCTTCGATCTTGCCGCCGGGCAGCTCGAACTGGCCGCGCAGCTCCTGCGGGTACGCGCGCGAGCACGCGAGCAGCACGGTCGGGTGTTCCAGGGAATCGACGATGGCTGCGGCCACCACGGGACGAGGCATGGGTCCTCCAATCGGTCAAGCGATCCTCAGTGTATCCGCCGCGAGCACAGCACTGTGCGCGAGACGCCGGTTGCGTGCCCGTCCATCGTGACGCTATGATCGACAGGTCGATTCCTTCGGGACGATGAATTGCGGGCGTAGTTCATCGGTAGAATGGAAG
>ERZ772958.1008-NODE-1008-length-12052-cov-10.972493_pt1 | contig 12052 bp, 8 predicted proteins | sample MGYA00580681_ERZ772958 | MGnify/ENA primary metagenome ERZ772958 (study PRJEB29015, sample SAMEA2738089) | human oral metagenome | biome: human oral; feature: human-associated habitat; material: saliva | place: China | collected 2275 ...
GAAGACGAAAACGCACCCTATGGCGTAGTATCGAAGGGTAGATATCGTTGTTCGGTGTTGATTGTTCATTCAATCCCACCGGCAACATTCGAGAGCAACCACAGAGCCACAGATTAGCCGGTCATAGGGAAGCCACCGCTACGACGCGGCAGCTACACAGCCGCTATGACGACCACTCAAGGACACACCATGGAAAACCAGATTCCCGCCCCCTCCTTCCCGGAGCAGAACAACGCAAACTCCCCGCAGCCGGTACCTGCAGGTGTAGCACCCGGCGCTCCGCTCGGCGCAGCACCCGCCGGCCCCGCCCTGGGCGTGGCACCCGCTAACGTGCGCGACCGCGACGACAGCTACCAGCGCATCCCGGACATGTACCGGGTGCCGGCTGAGCACCGCCGCCCCTACGGTGAGACCACCGGCGACTTCCGCGGCCCCGGCTACTTCTACTCCATCGGCGCGTTCGGTGCCTCCCTGGGCGCCCTGGCGCTGACCCTCTACGCGTGGATTCAGGTCGCGGCACTCCACGCTGAGGCAAGGACCAGCTCCGGCGATTACAGCTCCTCTGCTTATAGCTCCAATCTGAGTCTGAGCCCCAACATCATGGTGATTGCTCTGCTGCTCGTGGGCCTGATCCCGGTGGGCGTCTCAATCTGGCTTGCCATCTACTCGGCGAAGGTGAACGCCGGTCACACCACCAAGTACACCTCGAAGATGACGACCTTCAACATTCTGGCGTACATCATCTCGGGTCTGAGCCTGCTGGGTCTGCTCGGCACCCTCACGATGCTGTCCTAAAACAGGCAACGCTTGCTCTCATAACGATAATAGCGAGGCGGCGGCTTTCCACTGACCGGAAAGCCGCCGCCTCGCTGTATTTTTACTGCCTCCTGCTTTTACTGCCTCCTGCTCAGGAGAGGGGCAGACTAGAACCGGGGTGCGAGCGCCTCCAGCACCTGCTGCTGGACCGCCGCCGTATTACTTGCCACCAGGGACACCGAGTGCACACCGGCGACTGAAATGCCCGCGTGCTCGGGTAAATCACCCTCCAGGGTGGAGGCGACGCCGCCAGCCTCGCGGATTAGCGGCAGTAGCGCCGCCACCTCGTAGAACGACAGGGATGCGTCCACGACGGTGTCCACAGCACCCTCAGCGAGCATACACGCCGCCCAGAACGAACCGTACGCACGGGAACGACCCACGCAGCACAGAAGCTGTACAAGCTCGCCAGAGCGGTCTACAGCGCCTTCAGAGGCTGCCTTCCAGGAGGAGAGGTCGGTGTACGCGGCGGACAGCTGATCCAGCTGAGTCAGCGAAGACACCTCAAGACGAGTAGCCTGCGCCAAGGACTTACCCGTGTACGCACCCGAACCGCGAGCCGCCCACCAGCGGCGACCCAGCGCGGGTGCAGACACCACACCCACCACCGGCTCACCCTGATCCAACAGAGCAATCAGAGTCGCCCACACCGGCACGCCGCGGCGAAAATTATCCAGCTCAGCAATCGGCGCAATCACCCACTGGCGCGCCGCCTGACCGTTATAGCCGGCATGCGCACCGGCAATACCGTCACGAGTACGCACACGCGATAGCTGCGCGCGCAAAAGCTCCTCAAGCTCCTCAGCCACACCCGAAGCGTAATCGGCAGGCTCCTGCACCGGTTCCTGCGGCTCTGCGGGCTGCTGAACCGCCTGCTGCCAGGGTGCCAACGGTGCCGCAGCGGGTGCCGCTTCGGCGGGCTCTACCACCTCGGAAGCGGGGGAGAAAACCGGGCGGTCACGAAAACGCATGGCGCTCACACGATCGACGCTATCGGCAAGAATATGCGCAAGACGCAAATCGTCGGTGTACTGCTGGGGACGGCTCATAGTAATGCTCTTCTTCAGTATTCGGTGATGTAGTCAGCAAAAATGTGTGTAGTGCTGTGTGTAATGCAGGGGGAGAGAACCTAGACGAGAGCGCCCAGCTCCTTCTCCGAATCGCCCTCTTCAGGAGTCAACAGCAGTAGCTTACGCAAGGACTCCAGGCGGGCGGGACCGCTCTCACCGGCATGACCGGCAGCAACGTACGCCTCCAGACCGCACTCGGGAGCCTGCGCCGCGTGAGTACACGCCTTCGGGCAATCCGCCGCACCGGGTGCCAAATCCACGAACGCCTCCACGACGGTCTCCGGGGGCACATGCGCCAGGCCGAAAGAACGAATACCCGGAGTATCAATAATCCAGGTGCCCGGCTCCATCGGCTCACCATTCGCATTCACCGGACGCAACGCCAACGCCGACGAGGAAGTGTGGCGGCCACGGCCGGTCACCGCGTTCACATGACCGGTCGCACGCTCGGAACCGGTCAGAGCATTCACCAGGGTTGACTTACCTACACCCGAATGGCCCAGAAGCACCGACACCTGACCCAGCAGCTCCTGCAGAAGCTCCTGAACCGGCGCAGATTCCAAACCGGCAGCACCCTCCTGACTCGGCGCCAAACCATCCGAAGAGGAGGACAGCACAATCTTTAAACCGCTTGCCGCATAGTAATCCAGCAGGTTCTGCGGGTACCGCACATCGGTCTTCGTAATGCACAGAATCGGCTCAATACCGGCATCAAACGCCGCCACCACGGCACGGTCAATGAAGCCGGTACGCGGCTCCGGGTTCGCCGCGGCAACCACAATCACCAGCTGCTGAGCATTCGCCACGACCACGCGCTCCGACGGGTCGGTGTCATCGGCGCTACGGCGCAGAATCGAGGTGCGCTCGCCCAGACGCACAATGCGCGCCAGGGTATCCTTCGCGCCGGAGGTGTCACCCACCAGGTCCACAAAGTCGCCGGTCACAATCGCGGTACGGCGCAGCTCCTTAGCGCGCGCCGCAATGAGGGTACGCTCCTTCTCGGTACCCTCATCAACTACGACCGACCAGCGGCCGCGGTCCACCGTAATGACCCTGCCACGAATCGCTTCTTTGAAGGTCGGGCGGTCCTTCGTGCGGGGTCGGGAGCCCTTCTTGTTCGGGCGCACGCGCACATCCGACTCATCCCATTCGGAGAAATCGCGCACGTTCATGCGGGAAGAACCCATTTAGAAGACCTCCTGGTCGGCGGTAACGGTGGAAGCGCCGACCTGCCATTGCGCCAGCATGTCCTCCCACATTGCGGTAAATTCGGGCATGGTCTTAGCCACGGTGGCAACATTCTGCACCACCACATTGGGACGGCGCAGACCAATAATCGCCGCGAAGGTCGCCATACGGTGATCGTCGTAGGTGCGCGCCAGAACCGGCTGAGCCTCAGGGGTAGCGGGGATGGGCGCCTCAATCACCAGCGAATCGGCGGTGTCGTGGGCGCTGCCTCCCAGGCGGTTAATCTCAGCGGCGAGCGCGGCGAGGCGGTCCGTCTCATGACCGCGCAGATGCGCAATACCGGTCAGCTCAACGCGGCCCTTCACGAAAGCGCAGGCGGCCGCCATGGTCGGCGCCAGCTCGCCACCTGCAGACAGGTCAAAGGAAAAATCGCCCTCGGGAAGCTGCGCCGGACCGGTCACGGTCAGATGTCCCTCAGCGTAGTGCACCCGGGCACCCAGGGCGGGCAGAAGCTCACGCCACATATCGCCCACCTGGGTCGTACCCGCCGACGAATCAGCCGCAGGTGCCGGCCAGTGAGGAATAGTCACCGACTCGCCGGTGACCACGGCGGCGGCAAGGAACGGGCCAGCATTCGACAGGTCAGGCTCAATGGTCATCTCAAAGCCGGGGAAGGAACCGGGGTGAACCGTCCAACGGTACTCGCCGCCCTCTGCTTTGTTGTCTTGGATCGGGTAGTGCTCCTGCACCCGAATACCCATCTGGCGCAGCGCCTCCACGGTCATCTGAATGTGCGGGATAGAAGGCACCGAAGAACCCTCGTGCACCAGCACCATACCCTGCGGCAGGCGAGGCGCCATCAGTAGCAGAGCCGAAACGAACTGGGACGAGGCCGAAGCATCAATACGAACCACGGGCGCCCCAGAGACACCCTCCGCGCTCGCCAGACCGGGGGAGCGCAACACGAAGGGCAGAGCATTCTCGCCCTGCTCACACTCCACCTGCACACCCAGCTGACGCAGACCCTCCAGAACCGGACCCATCGGACGCTGACGGGCGTGCGGGTCACCGTCAAAAGCGAACTCACCCGGCAGCAGCGCAGCCAGGGCGGGCACAAAACGCATCACGGTACCGGCAAGACCGCACTCAATCGACACCGCGCGCGGCTGTGCGGAATCGGACTGCGCCTGAGCGGAACTTGCCTGTGCAAAGTTGAGGGGAGTGACCTTAACATCCGGGCCGAACGGCGAATCGGTCGGCACCAGCTCAACGCCGGCGCCCAGCTGACGCAGCGCCTCAATCATCAGCGCCGAATCGCGCGAATGCAGGGGCGCACGCAAATACGAGGGGGAATCAGCCAGAGCGGCAAGCAGCAGATAACGGTTTGTGAGCGACTTAGAACCCGGAATATGCACCAGCGCGTTCTTGCCAGCGGCTTCGCTGGAGGCGGGTGCCAGGGGAGCGGGCCAATCACCGGGGGAAAGCTGCACTGCTGCGTCGCTCATACATCCTCTTCTGGTTCAAATCTTGGGGAGGGCGCAGACTCAGAGACGCTACGCCGGTTGATGTCTACCCCTATTCTACCGGTTGAGGGTTTGCGAGCCGCTGAGGGCTGCCGCGCTGAGACAGGTAACGCGAGCCAGACAATACGAACCAACCAATACGCAGGAAGGCGGCGCACCGTTATTGGTGCACCGCCTTCACTCATCGTCAGACTTCTGTCCCCTCAGCGAGGCAACAGCGTGGGGTAGCTTAGAGCTTTGCCTCGGCGCAGAACTTCTGCACATCCTGCAGCAGACGAGCCTTCAACTGCTCGGGTGCCTGCTGAGCGCACGAAGAACGCATCTTCTCACGCACCATCAGCTCAAAGTCCTTCACATCCGCGCACTCGGGGCAGGCATTCAGATGCGCCTGAATCGTGCGCAGCTGCTCGGGGCTCAGCTCCCTATCGAGGAACTCGTAGAGGTGCTTGAGGGTCGACGAGCAGGGCTGGCCGCCGCAATCCTCCAGCGGCTCGGAAGCTGCGGGGGCTTCGGAGGCAGAAGGGGCTTGGGGGACGGAAGAATTCTTGTCTGTGCTTGACATCGGGGTTCCTTTCACACGGAAGGTATAAAGCGTTAGGGGAGAGCCGCCTCAACCTCATGGGGCTAGCTCACGTGGAGAAGAGCGGAGCTAAGAATCCGCAGGCGCCTCGGAACGCGAGCTCTCCGGCGGGGACTTTACGCCCTTGGCTTTGGTAGCATTAGCCGGCTGCGCCTTAGCACTCGCCTTAGCACCTGCCTTTGCTGCAGCTTTCGCCTCAGCCTTCGCTTCTACCTTTGCGATAGTCGAAGGGCGCAGGCCATTCTCACGCGCATAATCGAGCAGCTTCTCACGCAGAATCCGGCGGCCACGATGTAGGCGAGACATCACCGTGCCCATGGGGATATCCAGAATCTCCGCAATATCCTTGTACGCGAACCCCTCCACATCGGAGTAGTACACCACCATACGGAAATCCTCAGACAGCTCGTTCAGAGCCTCACGAACCTCCGTATTCGGCAGGGCGCTCAGCGCCTCCGCCTCGGCAGAACGCAGACCCACCGCATCATGTTCACCGGCCTGAGCCAGCTGCCAATCCTCCACCGTCTCACCCTGAGACTGCTGCGGCTCACGCTGACGCTTACGGTACAGATTGATGTACGTATTCGTCAGGATGCGGTACAGCCACGCCTTCAGGTTCGTACCCTCAGTGAACTGGTGGTACGAAGCAAAAGCCTTCATATAGGTTTCCTGCACCAAGTCTTCAGCATCGGCAGAGTTGCGGCTCATCCGCAGGGCTGCAGCGTAGAGCTGATCCACATACTGCATAGCGTCCGCGGTAAAGCGTTCGCGCAGCTCGCGGGTATCCGCCGCGGTGTTGGTTTCAGCCATGTTTCTCCTCTACAGGAACGCGCCAGGCGTTCACATCCATAACGTAGAATTCTTCTCTTTATTCCGCAGAACGTGCACAAACATCTGCGGGTAAAGCAAAACCCCGGGTCCGAATAATATCCGAAACGCCGGGGTTTTAAAGTGTATGCAAGATACCTTATGCGTTGGGGCGCTTACCGTGGTTTGCGCCGCCCTTACGACGGTCCTTGCGCTTACGACCGCGCTTGCTCATCAGAGCCTCCTTATAGTGTTCATGGATGCACGCCCCACCTTCGCGGTGCGCGCTCCCTATTACCTGCCCTAGCCGAGGCGGTCACCGAAACCGGTGGCCTACGCTATAAGGGCAACGCCGTCTATTTTTTCATAGAAACGGCATGATTGCATCTTGGAACCGGGATATGAGCTAAAAAACACGAACTTTCTTCGCCTCAACTCACAGTCCCGCCCGGGGGAGCAGGCTCTTAGCCGTGCTCAGGAATGTTCAGCCAGTTGTACCAGCCGCGGTGCAGAACCAGCCACGCCATCAGACCGTAACCGGACTGACCCGGACGACCATCATTCGCGGCAAGATCGTTGCGCCACTGCTCGTGGTGAAGCAGCGGGTTGAACGTATCCACGTACACGTGGTTACGGCGGGTCACCACATCCGCGTACGCCGCCGACAGGTCAGCGATACGGCGGTTACGCTCAGCGTCCAGGGTCGGCGGCGGGCCAACAACCAGAACCTTAATGTTGTTCTGCGACGCCATGTCCACAATGTTCGCCAGGTTCAAACGCGAACGAGCGCTAGTCAGACCCAAATCAATGTCAAAGGTCGACGGAGCAATAATGAGGCGGTTATCAGCACCGGGAACGAAGCGGCGGCGCGCCTCCTCGAACCAGCGTGCATTCAGCTGCTCGCTACCTTCATTGGGTGCGGCAAGGTTATATGCCGCAATGGATGCAGTGGTCTGCGGGGTGCGCGCCATAACGCGGCCAAACCAGCCCAGGGTGCGGGGGTCGCCAACACCGGCGAGCAGGTCATCGCCGACTGCCACAATTCGAATATTGCGTTGCTCCACGGAATTCTTTCTTCAGCAGGATGCGCCCGCCGTGAGAGGCGGCAAGGCACGTGAGTAATAGTCTTCATATCTAGGATAAGCGCTCTTGAGCCTCTTTTCGAACTTAATACCCTCTTCGGCAAGCATCCGAGACTAAAAACCCGTCTGCCCGCCAGAAACATCTGACGGGAAGACGGGTTTTGAAGAGCTAAAACCTTAGCAGTTTAGCCGTAGAAGACCTTAGCCTTCGAAGACCTGCTTGAGCAGAGCCTCAGCCTCAGCGGCGTGCAGCTTACCGGTACCAGCAGCCGGGGAAGCAGCTGCGGGGCGGGACGCAAGACGCATACGGCGGTCGATCAGCGGCTGCAGGTTCAGAGCCATGAACGGCCACTGACCCTGGTTAGCAGGCTCATCCTGAGCCCACACAACGTCGGTAGCGTTCGAGTACAGAGCCAGCTGCTCCTTGATCTCGCGCTCGGGCAGCGGGTACAGCTGCTCCACCGAGACAATAGCGGTCTTGGTGTCGCCGCGGCGCTCGCGCTCTGCTTCCAGATCGTAGTAGAGACGGCCGGACACGAAGACCAGACGCTCAACCTGAGCCGGGTTGATGCCCGAACGATCGCCAATCACCGGCTGGAACGAACCCTCGGTGAAGTCCTCGACGGAGGACGAAGCAGCCTTCAGACGCAGCAGCTGCTTGGGGGTGATCACCACGAGCGGCTTGTACGGACGGTGCTGAGCGTGGCGACGCAGCAGGTGGAAGTGCGAAGCCGGGGTCGAGGGGCATGCAACAGTCATGTTGTTCTCAGCGCACAGCTGCAGGTAACGCTCAACACGAGCCGAGGAGTGGTCAGGACCCTGACCCTCGTAGCCGTGAGGAAGCAGCATAACCAGCGAGGAGCGCTGGCCCCACTTCTGCTCGGAGGAGGACACGAACTCGTCAATGATGGTCTGAGCGCCGTTCGCGAAGTCACCGAACTGAGCCTCCCACACCACGAGCGAGTCGGGGCGCTCTACCGAGTAGCCGTACTCGAAGCCGAGAACGCCGTACTCAGAAAGGAAGGAGTTGTAGATACGGAACTTGCCCTGGTTCTCAGAGAGGTGCTCCAGCGGCGACCACTCTTCATCAGTGATGTGGTCGTGCAGAACAGCGTGACGCTGAACGAAGGTACCGCGCTGAACATCCTGACCGCTCATACGAACGTCGGTGCCCTCCATCAGCAGCGAACCGAAGGCGAGCAGTTCGCCCATACCCCAGTTCACGTTGCCGGTGCGGCCCATCTCAACGCGCTGCTCCATGAGCTTCTTCAGCTTCTTGTGGACGGTGAAGCCCTCGGGCTCCTTACCGAACGCATCAGCGATGTGCTGCAGAGTCTCGCGGGAGATCGCAGTCTTACCGGAGTGAACGACCTCGGTGTTCTGCTGGGATGCGGGCAGTTCCAGACCGGAAACGTGCGCGCCAGCAGGAGCCGGTGCCGAAGACTGAGTCTCGACGAAGATAGCGTCCAGCTTCGAGTGGTAGGAGCTCAGAACTTCGTCTGCCTCTTCCTGAGAGACATCGCCACGACCGACCAGGTCCTGTGCGTACAGGGTGCGGGTCGAGGGCAGGACGTCAATATCCTGGTACATCTTCGGCTGGGTCATCGACGGATCATCAGCCTCGTTGTGACCGCGGCGGCGGTAGCAAATCAGGTCAACGACAACGTCGCGACCGAAGCGCTCACGGTACTCGAATGCCAGGCGTGCGGCGCGAACCACAGCGTCCGGGTCATCAGCGTTGACGTGGAAGACCGGAGCCTTGGTCATACGCGCAATATCGGAGGCGTGGGTTGCGGTGCGGCCGTCGTTCGGCAGGGTGGTGAAGCCAATCTGGTTGTTCACCACAACGTGCACGGTACCGCCGGTGGTGTACGCACGCAGGTCAGCCATCTGCAGGGTCTCCATGACGATGCCCTGGCCAGCGAACGCTGCGTCACCGTGAATCAGGATCGGCAGGACCGGGTGGCCCTCAACGCCCTGCTCGTTGTAGACGTCCTGCTTAGCGCGGACGATACCCTCGAGTACGGTGTTTGCAGCCTCAAGGTGCGAGGGGTTAGCAGCCACGTAAACCTGGGTCTGCTTACCGGAATCGGAGGTGAAGACACCCTCGGTACCGAGGTGGTACTTCACGTCACCGGAGCCACCCTCGTAGGGTGCTGCGGTGCCGGAGAACTCACGGAAAATCTGAGCGTAGGACTTACCAGCAATGTTGGTCAGCACGTTCAGGCGACCGCGGTGTGCCATACCAATGGCAACGCCCTTCAGGTCGTTGTTAGCGGCCTTGTCCAGAACAGCGTCCAGCAGCGGAATCAGGGACTCGCCGCCCTCCAGGGAGAAGCGCTTCTGACCCAGGTACTTGGTCTGCAGGAAGTTCTCGAATGCCTCAGCCTCAACCAGCTTGGAGAGAACACGCAGCTGCTCCTCGCGGGTGGGCTTAGCAACGCCGCGCTCCAGGCGCTCCTGGAACCATGCGCGAACCTCGGGGTCCTCAGAGTACATGTACTCAACGGACAGAGAACCGGAGTATGCCTCGTGCAGACGCTCCAGGATGGTGCGCAGCGGCAGACGCTCGGAACCGCCGAAGCCACCGGTCGGGTAGACACGGTCCAGATCCCACAGGGTCAGACCGTAGTTCTCCAGCTTCAGGTCCGGGTGCGAACGCATCTTGTAACCAACGGGGTTGGTTGCTGCGGTCAGGTGGCCGTGCACACGGTAAGCGTGAATCAGCTGCTGGATACGTGCAACCTTGGAAATCTCGTGAGCGTCATCGACGTGGTTGTCGCGTGCCCAACGAACCGGCTCGAAAGGAACCTTCAGGTCGCGGAAGATTGCGTCGTAGAAGTCGTCGCCGCCGAGCAGGTAGTGCTCAACCAGCTTCAGGAACTCACCGGAACCTGCACCCTGAATGACGCGGTGATCGTAGGTGCTGGTCAGGGTGATGATCTTGGACAGGCCCTGCTGGGTGATGAGCTTCTCGGACAGGCCGCGGAACTCAGCCGGGTACTCCAGTGCACCCACACCGATGATGGCTGCCTGGCCCTTGGAGAGGCGGGGCACCGAGTGGACGGTACCGATACCACCGGGGTTGGTCAGCGAAACAGTGGTGCCGCGGAAGTCCTCAATGGTCAGCGCGCCGTTACGGCCACGCTTAACGATGTCGTTGTACGCATCCCAGAACTCGCGGAAGCTTAGCTTCTCAGCGCCCTTGAGGTTCGGAACGACCAGGTTACGGGAACCATCGGGGCGGGGCAGGTCAATAGCCAGACCAAAGTTCACATGCGCGTTGTGGATTGCAACGGGCTTGCCCTTCTCATCCACACCGTAGGTGACGTTCATCGAAGGCATCGCTGCCACTGCGCGAATTACTGCGTAACCGATGATGTGGGTGAAGGAGACCTTGCCGCCGCGGGTGCTTGCCAGGTACTTGTTGATGGCCGCACGGTTCTCAATGAGCAGCTTTGCGGGGACCGCACGAACGGTGGTTGCGGTGGGGACAGTCAGCGACTCTTCCATGGTCGTGACGACTGCCTTAGCAGGGCCGCGGAGGGGGACAATCTTGTCTTCAGCAGGTTCCACAGTTTCAGCCTTCTTGGTAGCAGCGGGAGGGGTGGGGGCAGCAGGCGCAGCCGCAGGCTTCGGTGCCGCGGGGGCAGGAGCTGCAGCGGGAGCCGCGGGGGCAGCGGCAGGTGCGGCGGGTGCCGCAGCCGGAGCTGCACTCGCGGTACCGGCGCCTCCCAGCGCCTTATCGATGGTCTCAAAAATGGGCCACCATGAAGGGTCCACGAGGTTCTTGTCCTTCTGGTAACGCTCGTACTGTTCTTCAACGAACCATTCGTTACCGGCAAATTCCTCAGGCACCAGATGTTCTGGCAGATTTGGCACGTTAAACGCCTCTTCCAATTAGTGTGAATTTATCCGTCGCGTCCGGGACTCACCCGGCATAGACGACCCGCGTCTTCGAGGGGCGAATCATCACGCTGAGCATGTGCGCATCGCCTTGGGTGGCTGTTGTGTGCGGGGTGTGCACCGTACCAACCTGCCTAGCGTGCCGTGAACGTCGGGGTTCATCCGCTTACCTGGCGGCACACTCATGCTCCTATGTATAAGTGTAAAGAGAAGCACGGCGAACTTTCCAGCTCATCGCGCCATATCCGCAATGCAATTTTTCACTCTTGCCGATTCGCAATGAGCCGCGTGCGCACCAAGCGCAGTCTTGCACGTGTGAGCAGGCACTCTAAGGCACCTGGAAGAGGCGAAACCTTCGCTAAAATATGGGGTATGGATGACCCTTTGAGTAAGACTCTGACTACTAGCCAACGCAGAATACTGCTGGCACACGCTGCGCCCTATGGAATCAGCACACCCGAAAACAGCCCCTCCTCGGGTGCTCAGCATCTGGACAGTCTGCCTGTTGAATCTCTACGCCAGAACCAGCACAGCGCAAACCACCCCGCGGAGGCGGTGACCGCGTGGATCTGATACTCCTGTTCATCGGCCTACTCCTCATCCTGGGTACCGGCTTCTTCGTCGCCGTAGAGTTCTCCCTCGTGGCGCTCGAAACCGCGACCGTGCAGCAGGCGAAAGACTCCGGCGATAAAGCCGCCGACGCCGTCCTGCGCTGTCTCAAAACCCTTTCCACTCAGCTGTCCAGTTGCCAGATCGGTATCACCATCACCACGCTGCTGACCGGTTACACCCTCGACGCCGCCATTAAGGCGCTCACCACCGGTGTGATCAACAGTATGGGGCTACCCAGCAGCGTGACCGATGTGCTCACCCTGCTGCTGGCAATGCTCATTGCAACCCTGCTGTCCATGGTTGTTGGTGAACTACTGCCCAAGGGCCTCGCCATCGCCGAACCCTATGACGTGGCACGCCGAGTTGCCCCCGCACAGCTGGCATTCACCCGCGTCATGTCCCCGCTCGTGCGCCTCATGAACGGCTCCGCCAACTGGATCCTTGGACGCTTCGGCATGGAAGCCAAAG
>ERZ772958.1014-NODE-1014-length-12028-cov-4.557421_pt1 | contig 12028 bp, 12 predicted proteins | sample MGYA00580681_ERZ772958 | MGnify/ENA primary metagenome ERZ772958 (study PRJEB29015, sample SAMEA2738089) | human oral metagenome | biome: human oral; feature: human-associated habitat; material: saliva | place: China | collected 2275 ...
AGGAAGCCTGATCGGTAACCGATTAGCGTTACAAACGCTAACGCCGCAACCGGCTAATCACTAGATAGCTGGCTGATCATTAGTTTGGGCCTCAGCGCAAAAGCGCTGGGGCCCAAACTTAGCTATGCCGTTGCTTGCGCATATAGCTTGAACAGATGCGCCACTATCTTTTCCTCGTCCCCGTCAAAGTTAACGCCATAGGCAGCTTCTACTGCGGCATCAAGCGCCCTGTGTGCTGCCAGTAGATCGTCTAGCATTTTATCTGGGTCGTAGAGGTTAGCTAGTGACTTATCAGGCTAGCTGTCACGGGTATCGAGGATAGCTTGAGCACAAACCTCGATAGCCTCTCGTTGCTTGGACGTTGGGTTGGGCCAAACAAAGTTGTTGTAAACAACTCCACCCGAATAGCGATAACGGCTTTCCAATCGACCACACACTGTGCGCATCCAGGCATTGTGGAACTGCGAGTGAAGAACTCCGAACTGATAGACAGATGCATCAGCAATCAGGAATACAAGATCGGAGCAGAATGTCTCAGGCCCAATAAAGCCAAGTGGAATATAGCGACGTCGTTCAGACGATACCTTTGGTACTAATACGGAGGTGCTACTAGTGATGATCTCTGTACCATAACGCTGAGGTGTAGCAGCAGCTTTTTTCGTCTGTGCTCTGCTCGATTTCTCTCTAAAAATCCGCACGTTCTCTACGCGCTCACGACAAAGCGGCAAATCTACAAGTTCCTTGGTGTTGCTTCACCGAGCCAAAGCGTGTAACGAGGACGGCCATTCAAGAACTCATTAGAGCCAAGCCATGCGTGGAAAAACTTAGATGCTCCCGGTTCCTTGGCAATAAAATCGAGCATTTCTTGCTCATTGAACAGATAGTTTCGCAGACCGTATCAAAGTGGATACAGGAGCTTGTGGAGCGCGGATGACGCAGATGGGGCGAAACCCGCTCGCCACTAGGCAAAACGCGCTGTGGTATTGACCGTCGAGCCGCATATTCGGGTAGTGCGGTTTCGGCATCTGGTGCGATCGGGAGGTGGAGCCGGGCAACGTGAACCACAACGGGCGTGGCTGACAGTGGAGCGCCAAAAGGTGCGGCAAGCGCCAAAAGGTAGTGCCGGTTACGATTTGCTATTAGCCCTGATCAGAGCGTGTATGTACGTGACGCAAAGACAGGAGCCACCACCATGCACTACCCCGAACTCGCAACAGTACAAGCTCGCCTGACCTACCGACTGACCAGCTTCCTCCTTGAAAACCTCACCGTCGGGCACACCGTCGAGTGGATGGACGCATTCCGCGCCCAACAGCACACAGCCAGCGTCCTCAAGATCACCTATAGGGAGTTGCCTTGGCTCGCCACTCGCGTCGACCCGAGCATCCACAAGTCTTTCGGTCGGCGCATGTCTGGCAAGATCGTCTGCGGCGACTGCGGACGGGCGTTCGGCCACAAGACCTGGCACTCCGGCACCCCGAACCGGGTCGACGTGTGGAAGTGTCCGACCAACTACGTCAAGCGCGGCACCTGCGCCACCAGCCATCTCTACCAGGAGGTGCTGCTGGCCAAGATAGGTGAAGCACTGCAGGTGCTCGCTGGGCGCAACCGCGCGGCAGTCGACCTTACCCTGGACAGCCTGCGCACCATGGGTGCGCGGCGACGTCCATCGACGCTCCACACGGCGATCGACAAGCTCCTGGCCGAATCGCCGACGCAGCTTGCGTTCCACATCCCGGACTTCCTTGCGGTGCTGGAGGGCGGGTGCACGCTCACCGATGGCAGGCTCGGATTCGTGTTCATTACCAGCGAGGCCGTCACCCTCGTCCTCCCGCAACGCTGGAGCCCCGTGATGCGCCCAGGCGAACTCGCAGCTACAGGGCGTTGCTGACCGGGCTGGCGAAGGCTTTCAGGTCTTCCCACGAGTCGGCACGGGCGGTGTCTTGCTCGTAGGCGATCAGATAGCCCCAGTGTTGACCGGCGTAGGCATCCTCAGCCACCAACCGGCGCACCAACGCCTCGGCAGCCTTACGCTTGGCCTGCACCCTGGCGTCATCGCGGCCGCGCTCGTCCTTGCCTTCGATGATCCAATGCACCCCGTTGGTGTCCAAGGCTACGAAGTCGGGGAAGTAGCGATCTTTCGCGTTGTAGTACACGAACGCCTGGTCTTGCGGATGCAGGCGATGCCACCACACGATCCCCGGCGACGTGTTGAGCAGGCGAGCAAGCTGGTATTCGCTGGTGAAGGAGTCGAAGGATTCCTCGGCGAATAGCGACTTGAACCAGCCGCCGTAGACCCGGCCTCGCACGAACTGGGCACGGCTCTCGATCTGGTCATGCACCTTCTCACCTAACGGGAGCGTGTAGCCGGTGCCTGGCATCTGCTTGGGCTGTATGGTCGGCACCTCGCGGGTGGCTCGCAGTGTCTCGGTTGTGTAGTTCTTGATCAGCGTTAGGAGTTCGGCGCGGGCGGAGTCGAGGGATTTGACGGTCCAGCCGGTGAACGTCACGGCGCGCATGAACTTCGGCACCAGGAACGTGGCGACGTAGCGTGCGGTCTGTTCGGTTTTGGGCACCAGCGACATGTTGATCACCAGTTTGACCAGCGCCTCCTCGGCATCGGCGTTGTCGACGTGGACGGAGTCGACTTCGGCGCTTTCTCGATCCTCTGTCCGGAGTTTCTTGCCTAGGGCGGCGATGATCTCTTTGCGCAGCAGCACGTCCCCGGCAGAGGTAACCCGACGGGCCGCTTGCTCGATCACGGCGTCACTGATTTCGGACAGGTCAATGGGCGGCTGCTGCACCGTCATCGTCGTCACCGGGAATCGGTAGGACACGTCAGCAAAGCTCGGGTTCCGTCCGATCGAAACCAACTCCCAGGTGGGCTCATCCTCCTGCTCGGTGATGGTACGAACCCCGACACCGGGCAAACCCGCACCCGGGGAATCACTGCCGCCGACGGGAACGGTGCCCGGATGCGGTTCCACACCACCGGTGCTAGCACCGCTGGTACCAGCACCAGGCCACGGAATAGTCGTAGTCGATGCTTGACCGCCGGTCGAGTCTGTGCCTGTATCCGAGTTGGATTGTTCGGCGGCTTTGCGGATCGCCTCCTCAACCTTAGCCTTGTCGGGTTCGGGGACAGCTTCGTCCAATCCGAACTGCTGCAGCACGTTCTCGGCGTTCAACAATTCGGCGAAGGACTGGTGATCGATGATATCGAGCTGGTCGATCTGCCACACGCCCGTGTACTTCCCGAACGGCAAACGCAGGCCACGTCCCATGGTCTGCTGGGTCAACACCTCCGAGGCCATCGCCCGCAGCGTGACCACGACGGCGATGTTCTTGACGTCCCAGCCTTCCTTGAGCTTGTTCACGCTAACCACTGCCAGCACAGGCGATTCGGGCTGATCCAATTCGTCGAGGCGGCGTTGGGTCAACTCATCCTCGTGCTTGGAGTCCACCTGCAGCACAGCCGATTCCCGGCCGAGGTACTCCGGCGTGCGCAACAGCTCAGCAACCTGGGTGGCGTGCTCCACATCGGAGCAGACCACGAAAGCGACCGCGTTCACATGCTCGCGGTTCTAGGAAGCCGTGTACGAGTCGTAGTAGGCCTGCTTGATCGCACGTAGCTGCAGAGCGTCCCGCAACTGTTGCTCTTCGGAGGCTTCATCGGTGCCATATCCAGTCTTGCGGAACGCCAACACCGGGGCCTTGACGTACTTGTCCTGGATGGCGCGGTAGAGCGGGTACTCGTAAATGACGTGATCGGTGGTCTTGTCCACCGCCGCGGTCAACCCGATCGCCGCTGCTGGGTCGAGTTCCTTCAACGCTGCATTGAACGCGACCGCGCTGGACCCGTACAGGTGGGATTCGTCGGCGATCACAACCAGATCATCGAGGTTCTTCAGGTAGTCAAAGAGCACGCCGGCGTTCTCATCGAACCGGCGGGGCTTACGGCGCATCGCGTCCTGGGTACCACCGTGGGTGTCACCCTCGGCTTCCTTCGGCGCGATGAGCTGCTGAATGTTGAAGATAAACGCCAGCATTGGCACTTCACGGCCAAACGCGAGTCGGGCCGGGCCGTTCTGCCGGGCGATCCACGCCGAGTAGTCCTGTGGGGTCACCACCTCGGGCGGCACCGCCGCGCCGGTGATGTAGCGGGGCGTGCCGGGCGTGAAATTCTGCACGGTCTTGGCCTGCACCGTCTTGCCTGGGGTGACGATCACGACGTTGCCAACTCCTTGGCGGCGCAGATACTCCACAAACGCCGCCATCAAGTAGGTCTTGCCCACGCCCGTAGCAAGGTTGAGCACCTGCATCACGGTCGGGTCATAGTCACCGTCGAGAGTGAAGACCAGCTGGCGCAGTGCTTCCTTGTTCGGAGCACGCAAGTCGAGCTCGGCACTGATCGACTCCAGCATGTCCGAGTCAAAACTGATGTTGAGCCTGTTCGCCATCACTGGTCACCACCTTCGCTGTACCGAAACACATCATCGGGCAATGCGACCACCCGCGACCCCTTCACCAGTTTGCGCAGATGCTGGCGCACGCCGTCTATCACCGTGGTGGCGGCCAGCACGATTGTCTCGCCGGGCTGGATTTGGGAAGCAAGCCAGTCAACGATCTCGGTCGTGGCGACACCCTCCACCACCTTCAACAAGGCATTGCCACGGCGGGCATCAAAAATATAGTCATCATCCGGGTGCAACAGTGTGAACCCGAGGTTGGCAGCCACCGACTCGATCAGGGTCTGTCCGGTCGCGGCCGCCGTCAGCATCACCCTGTCCAATTCAGGGGCGTAGTCGAAGCACGCAGGCGACAGATGGGCGACCTGGAAGCCGCCGCCACCACGCCAGTTCAGCACTTCCTTCGTGCGCCTGGTCTTCGAGGCAGCCTTCAGTGTCTTCACCTCGACGCTCTTCTTTAATTCCGGGTCGTCCTTGATCAGCTTGTTGAGCACGCTCGTGAATTTCGCGGCGTCCTCCGGCGAGACACCATCAGGCAGCCCGTCTTCCGTAGCGTCGACTCGTTCGCCCTTCGTCCGGGTTATCCCTCCCGGGTCTTGATCGTTGACAACCTTCTCCAGACGCGGACGAGTGAACCGATTAAACGTATCTTCCACCAGTTCACAGGTCACCCAGCGACGCCCCATCTTCTGCGCAACAGCGGCAGTGGTGCCTGAGCCTGCGAACACGTCCAGCACGACGTCACCCGGGTTGGAGCCAATATGAATGATGCGTTCAAGGAGACGCTCAGGTTTAGGAGTGGAGAAGGGGTTTTCGCCAACGAACAGCCCCTTTACTTCGCTTTTCGCCTCGTCGTTAGAACCAACTTCTATATATGGCCACCAGTCTTCAGGCATCCGTCCTGGTTTTTTGGCTAGATATGACTTTGTCCTTAATCCGCCAGTACTGGTCACGTATAACCTTGGCCAATCGCCTGCTTCAAGGCGCACCAGAGTGCGATTCCGAGCATCTTCAGTGGAGCACGCCAGCATTAGCGCTGAGACTCCTTGTTTAACTTTGCTGAGAGGAATTCGTTCATTCGATGCTCGGATCTCCTCATCGTGCAAATCTTCGAGGCGATATGGGGCGTACTCGCTCAGCCATTCAAGCATGTCTTGTTGCCCAAAACGCCAATGTCCTCCCAGTGGAGGGCGAAGTATTCTTCCAGTCAAGGGGCTCTGAATCGCGTAGCACATTCCGCCACCACCATCACCCTTGTTGGCCGTAGCTGGTGCGCTAGTCCAGGCACCTTTATGGTCTAGATCTGGATTACTGTATGCCGCGTCCATCGCTGCGGTGCGTGGCAACCTATTCCAGGTAACGTTAGCGCTCCGTGAATATACAAGTAGGACATCGTATCTTGAAGAGAATCCTTGGCTGCCAACTTTGTCGTTGCGTGGCTTGAAAGTCTTTTCCCACGCCACTTGAGACAAAAAACTTCCCGCCCCGAACACCTCGTCCATGAGTACCCGCATTCGATGTACTTCCACGTCGTCGAGGTGCACCCAAATCGAGCCGTCATCGGCAAGTAGTTTCTTCATGTGCAACAGCCGGTCGCGCATCATGGTCAACCACACGGAATGCTCCAGGTTATCCTCATAATTGGCGAAGGTCTGGGCGGTGTTGAATGGTGGGTCAATGTAAATGAGCTTAACCTTACCCACGTACTTTTCAGCCAATTCGGGCACCCGTGTGAGGGCCTCCAGCACGTCTCCAGACTCACCGAGGATGAGCAGATTGTCGTCCTGAGGTTCCAGATCGGCTCGCTCGGAGTAGGTAAACTCATCCGACTTCTCCGTTTGGGTGCCTTGCACGTAGTCGTCCAGCACGAGGGTGTGGGTTTCGCAGTAACGCGGATCAGAGGGGTCAACCCACGTGTAGCCGTACTTGCCGGTCTCGGTGGGGATGAGAGCCTTGTCCTTGTTGTACCAGGTGAGCTGCAGGCGTTGAGCGGTCATCTAGTCGGTTTCTCCCTTCGTGTCGGTGGGGACGACTTCGCAGATGTCGGCGACGTCGCAGCCCACCGCTTCGCAAATGCGGGCGAGGATGTCGGTAGTGACGTTGCCGTCTTTACCGAGTTTGGCGATGGTGGCTGGCGATAAGCCAGTGGCGTGGCGGAGGTCTTCTCGGGTCATGTCTCGGTCGATGAGGAGCTTCCATAGTGGTTTGAAGGTGATGATCACGACTGGTTGTCTCCTGCTTCGTGCTGGTCGGTTTCGAGGTTCCAGGTGAAGCCGTAGAGGGCTTCGTTGTTTTCATCGAGGTGAATGATTTGGTTTTCAGCAACGATTTCTTCGGCCCCGGTGCCGTAGGCCTTGGTGGCGTCGAAGGAGAAGAACACCTGCTTGGGTTCACCCGCACCACTTTTGAGCGTACCGCTGCTGGCGTAGACGGAGAGCAGTTCCCTCACGGGCGCAAAAGCGACTGGTTTGATGATCGCGGAGTCATGGATGAGGAACGGCAACGGGGTGCTGCGCATCACGGCGAGGTCGAATACGATGAGGTTCTTGGCCTTAGCGCCAGAGCCTGTGTCTCCGTTGTGGTCGAACGTATAGGAGACACCTTTCGTCGTGGCCTTGAACGTGAACAGTGGGCTCTTGCGGTGCTGCTGCGGGTAGAGGGCATCGTTAACGGTTTTCATCTGCGCGTTAATCGTGTCGGTCAGATGGCCAAGAGTGTTAGGGATCACCTCATCGATTTCTTGTTTAAGCTGCTTGCGTTCCTTCTTCAGCTCCTGGTTGTGGTCGAAGGTGCGGATTTGCTCTTCGAGCCGGTTGATCTTGGCTTGGATCTTGGCGGACTGGTCGTAGATCTCGTCATCGAGCTGCACGGACTCACCAAGCGCCAGGATCTGGGCTTGCAGGTTATGGATCGCGACCTTCAGCTCGGCTGCTTGCGCCTGGTAGTGACGTTGCTGTTCACGCAGCTGGTCTTCGAGGATACCGGTGAGCTGGTGGTGGTAATACTCGATGGTTTCTAGGGATTCACGGTTCGCGTTGGGGAAGAACTCGTAGAACTCTTCAAGGTCACGCGTGGTGATGCGCGTCTGCCCAGAAAGGGTGGCTTCCACGATGGCAAGCCTGCTGTTGATCGCGTCGAGCTGCAGGGTGAGCGGTTGTAGCTCTGCACGTCGCTGTGCCTGCTCGTACCTGGCTTGGCGTTCAGTTTCGAACAGGTCGAGGTCAGCGTGGGTGCGCAGCTGCTTAGCTTCACTGCGGGCTTCGAGTAGTTCCTTCCTGGCTGCGTCGCGTTCCTTCTTCGTAGTGAACTTGATGTAGCTGGAGTACTTACCTTTCGCCATCGCGTTGAGCACGTCGACTTCTTTGCGCACCTGGTCGTAGTGGGATTGGATCTTGTCGATCTCCTCGTAGGCGCCGAAGAGCCGAAGTAGCGCTTTTGCACCGTCGATGTCGTTAGCCCGCGCAGCGGCGGCCAAGGGTCGGTCGAGGAGCGCCATGTCGCGTTCGTCGACACGACTGAACCGCCCGACCAGTTCACGCCATGTGCCGCCGGTATTCCCGAGGCCGTACTCGTCGAGCAGGAACTGTTGATATTCAGCAAGCTCATAGTCCCGATCAACCTCCTGCCAGTCTGGGTCGTGGTAGCGGGTCACGAACCCGGGCCGGTCGGTGGCACGTACAAAGTGATGATCTTGACCGTTCAGTCGGAGGGTGAAGTGAATGGCGTGATGGCCGACGGCTTGCGGGAGTCGTACAGCGTCAGAGTCCAGGAAGTCTTTCCCGGCGTAGACGAAGTCGATGATTTGCAGCAACGTAGACTTGCCGATCGAGTTTTGTGCCTGGTCAGCACCTTCCACAATATTCAGCCCGGCATGCAAAGCGATGACCGGACGCGGCTTGCCATTGCGGCGGAATGCAGGTGACCAGAGCCTAGTGAGCACGACTGACCACCCCCTTACTGGCGTCTAGGTCGAGGACCCCGAGAGCGAGCAGAAGGGTGAGGCCGTCGATGAGGTCTTCGGTGTGTAGTTTGTCGGCAAGGCGGCGCTGCAGGTCAAGAACCGGCACAGGCTCGGTGCCGAGTGTTTTGAGGATGATGACGAAGTCCGCGAGCACGGTCTCGTTGAACCTGTAGAGCTTGTTGGGAAGTCTGATCATGCCAGGATCAACCTCCTTGGTTTGAACAGTTCACAGATCTGGGTCAAGAACGAGACGACCACCCCACAGGCGTAATCGTCGATGTTCGTGTACTGATCAATCCACGCGGTGAGCCTGGTCCAGATCTCGTCCTGGCTCAGGCCAGCGTCAGCGAGGACACGCCAGGCACCCCAGACATCGTCACGCATCCGTTCAAAGTCGAGTTTGCCTTCCTCTTGGAGGGTCTTCGCTGTCTCGCGCACTCTGGTTTCGTAGATGCTCATGTGGTCGCGGACGCGCCGTACCAGTTTCTTATCGTCAAGCTTGTCTTGCATCGGCATCACGTCGTAGGTGACGTCCGGGGCGAGGTCTTCGACCGGGAGGTTGTGTATGGCCATGAGTAATTCGACGATCTTGCCGTCCAGGTCGAGCGGAACGAGTCCCTCATCGATCCGGTCACTCAGTGACCACAGTTGGTTCTTCTCCCGCAACCTAGCCACATCGTCCGAAGTGTGAGCGAGCCCGTATTTCTGGGCACACGGCTTACACAGCGCGGCGAAGTCGTCTGGACCGTACTCGTCACCGTCAGCATCGAGGAACACGATCTCGTAGGAGTCGGCCTGGTGCCCGTGCGCTTCCACACGCAGCGGAGTGCCGCATTGAGTGCAACCGCGCGAGCGGGTCAACACAAGTTTCTCGTACCTCACGCGGGCAGCTTGAATAGCGACCTGCGAGAGCACCTGCTGCTTGCCACGGTCCGTGCCGGCTTTCGCGTGAACGATCTCCACGAGCAGACGCGACACGTCGCCCGGGAAATGGTCGAGACGGATCTGTTCGCCATAGGCAGCAATATTGTCCGTGATCAACTTCTGGGTCTCCAGCTCCAGCTCGTCCAAGACGGTCACGAAGTTTTTAATGCCCCACCGGGAAGTGATCGCTTTCGCCAGCTTCTTCGTGAACGCGCTGTCCCTGGACGCCATCGACTCCAACGTCGCCTCAGACGGCAGCACTGAGGGGTCGTTCCGCGTCGCCCATTCGGCTTCGGTGACGTTGGTGAACATCGAAATCAGCTCGCGCAGATAGGGCGCTCGTGGCAAGCCCCCCGGCACGGCAGGCTGCAACGCATTGGCCAGCTCGAAGAACTTCATCACCCTCCTACCCAACGAGTCTCACGGTTTCTCACGACAGCCGCTCACGTTTTCTCACAGCTCGGCATACCCCGATTCCTAGCCTGAAAACAGGTATTCGGAGCACACCACCCGGATCGCGTTCGTGAAGAATTTCTTCACATGTTACCGCAGAAGGTGGTAGCAGGTCGCAACGACACGAGCGCGGGCCCGCTGTGACGTACTCCGACGCCGGCGGCTGAGTACCAGCTGCGGCACATACCTACACGTGAGGCTCGGGCGGTCGACAGCGCGGGTCTTGCCAAGGAGGCTCGGCCACACCCGTGGTCGGGAATCCTGCAACGCCGAGCTGTGATCGAGCACGGTGGTCAACCGTTCATCGGGAGATCCGTTCGAGGCACGTCGGCGGGCATCTATTCGTAGGTGCCCGCCTTCGCTGTTCCTTGAGCTCCTTCTCCAGTTGGCCGGTACAACTTCATACCTCTGAACAGGTCTCCCTTCATTTCGAAGGGAGCCCACCGTGGCTACACCTACTTCTCAACCACAACCTCGCCCGTACGAGAGCCGGCGCAAGACCGACTCTCGGGGCTGCAACCACTGGCAGGTTTACCTGCCATCCGAGCGCGGATACGCCTGGATCGAACTCATCGACTTACCAGACGATCAAGAGTTCCGCGATCAGATCCTTGACCCTGATTTCCTCCCGGACTGGAAACAGATGTGGCTGGAGGACGCCTATCAACGCTTCCGCGAGCGTGAGAACGCCCGTAAGCGTCGAAGCAGGGGCAAACAGGCCGAGTTCGGGAGCGAGGACTACCTCCTCGACCCGGAACGCCGCGCCAAGCGGCTACGGCGTGACTACGGGCAGGCGATGGTGCGGGAGGGCGAGGCGTTCGACCCCGAACTCCAGTTGATTCGTCAGACAGATGCGGCACGGTCTCGGCGGGTGCTCGCCGAGATTCTGCTGCCGCTGACGGATCAGCAACGAAAGTACTTGACCTTGTCGCTGGGTGACGACATGTCGTATGCGGACATCGCCCGGCTGGAGCATCCCGACGCTGACCAGGACCAGATTAACAAGATGGCAGATGCCGTGCGCAACTCCGTGAACCGTGCGCTGAAACGGATTCACAAGAAGTTCGGCCACACCCGTCCGGATCTCGACTCCCTGAAGGGCGTATAGGTGCAAGCCCCACCAACGGCAGGCGGCTTGCGGAACCTATCAGCCCTCCAGAAAGGGGAACCACTCATGGTGGGAAAGCACAAGCTTCGCATCAACCTCTCCGACGAGCCCGCCACCGATGCGCTCGTCTCCACCCGCACAGTCAGCCTGCGCGAATGCCTCCTGGCCAGGCTTCTCGGCCGTAAGCAGCGCGTCACCGTTCTCGTGCCAGGAAACCAAGCCGGCACTGTCAAGATCGTCGAACCAGCCGATGACCTGATGGAGCTGGCTGACGCGGCCGGAGTCACCCGCAAGGGCGGTGATGCGGCGTGAACGTCACCGACTCGAACAAAGCACATCCTGGCGCTGAACCCGATCGCCGAAGGCGTGACCATGCTCGCTGCCGCGATTGAGGAGACCGCGTGGGAAGGGTTTGAGGATCACGCCGGGATGCCTGGTGCACGTCCGATCGCCGCCGCCGGGCTCGCACAACCCGACCTGGAGCAGGCTGCCGCTGAGTACGAGGCTACTCACCAACAATCACCCGAACCGCACCTGAGCCGGAGCCGGTGTCGTTGGCTCGGGTTCGTGGCGTCCTCGCCGGGCTTTCCAGCCAGGGCCTGACCGAGCAGGTGCGCGAGCTGATTGTCGCCACCGGCGCGGACAAGCTGTCAGCGGTTGACCCGGCGAAGTACGGCTGGCTGCTCACCAAGGCGAGAGAGTTGTCCGATGCCTGACCAGCATGCGTTGCTCTCGGCGTCGGGTGCGCACCGGTGGCTGAACTGCCCACCCAGCGCCGTCCTCGAATCCCGTGAGCAGGATACCTCGTCGGCGGCAGCGAACAGGGCACCGTCGCACACGCCCTCGCCGAGTGGAAGCTCCGACGTGCCCTGAACGACGCGCCGACCTTCAAGCCCACATCCGACTGGATCGACACCGAGATGGAGGACCTGACCGACGACTACGTGTCGTTCGTCCAAGAACATATCTCGCTGGCGAGGGAAACCTGTGGTGATCCGCAGGTGCTCATCGAGCAGCGTCTCGACTTCTCTCACGTCGTGCCGGGCGGGTTCGGCACCGGCGACTGTGTGATCATCGCCGAACCCAAGCTGCAGATCATCAACCTGAAGTACG
>ERZ772958.1020-NODE-1020-length-11983-cov-4.013833_pt1 | contig 11983 bp, 6 predicted proteins | sample MGYA00580681_ERZ772958 | MGnify/ENA primary metagenome ERZ772958 (study PRJEB29015, sample SAMEA2738089) | human oral metagenome | biome: human oral; feature: human-associated habitat; material: saliva | place: China | collected 2275 ...
GCGCCTGCACATCGCCACCGTGGCGCATCGCCTCGAAGCGCAGGGCATCACCCTCCGCGTCAACGACGACGCCGTGACCTTCCTCGCCGAAGTGGGCTACGACCCCGATTTCGGTGCACGTCCCGTGAAGCGCGCCCTGCAAAACTTCTTGCTCAACGACCTCTCGCGCGCCATCTTGGGCGGCAAGGTCAACCAAGCGCACCCCATCCTCGTCAAGAAATCGGGCGACGGACTGATCTTCGAAAACGACAACGCCTAAGCGCTCGTTTCCCTCCACCCCACGGCGGGCACTTCCTCTCTCGGGAGTGCCCGCTTTTTTGTTTTCGCTCTCCCCCACTCTCCCATAAAATGGAGGGTAAAATACGCCCATTCCTCGCGCGTGCGCGCGTCCGCCGTTTTTCGTTTTTCAGCCTTCACCCCTTCACCTTTCGGGGATAACAGACTATAATACAAGAAGATGCAGGGTGAAGGCACCACTATCTTAAAATATCACAACAAACTAATCAAACACACTGAACCACAAACAAATACGAGTGAAGGCTTCACCTCTCGTCTTTCCTTCACCCCGGCTTCACCTCTTCTATCACCATTCCGCACAAAAATCAGCTCCTTTCGTGCGCCCCTTCATCGGGTGAAGGAAAAGGTGAACATCTCGGCGGGTGAAATCTTCACCCGTATCTATCTACCAATCAGTTATTTACATCGTATTTTAACACAAACACCAAATACAACAACCTTCACCCGTATTATCCTATTGATCAACCGTTTACTCCCGAAAGGTGAAGAGGTGAACACAAAAAACAGAAAACACCTGACGCGTACGCGCGCGAGGAAAGCGAGCGGAAATGATGAAAACAAGAGAAGAATGGGAAGGAAGTCGTTCACTTTGATGGAGGAGTGGTGGACTTTGAAAACCGTGACGAGAAAACATTCGAAACGCAACACCAATCGGGCGAAGGGGCAAAGCCCGATTCCCCGGCCGCCGACCATAAAACAAAGAGAAGCCCTTTTGTCCTAAGCAAAAGGGCTTCTCTTTTGTTTTGCGCAAGTGTAGCGCCGATGTTTTCATTTCTTCTTAGCCGATGCTGTCGCATGATGGTTCAGCACGCGGTAGCGAGGTTTCTTGGCTTTCGCCATGAGTGCCTCTCTTTGGGTCTTTGCCTTGGCTTGAGCCAATTCCTTGCGGTTGTTTTCGCGCTGTACCCATTCGACCGTCGTGTAGTAGCGACCGGTCATAGGGTCATAAAGTTGGAATTGGGGGATAGCGGGCGTTTCGTTGTCGAGAGCCTTTGCAGGAGTCGTTGCAGGCAACACTTGCGTTACTTCCACTTGAGCCACGCCGGCGCGAATCATATCGATTTGCTCTGCGGCAGCTTTGGAGAGGTCAACAATCGTGTTGGCGCGGTAGGGGCCTCGGTCCGTGACTTTCACCACTACGACTTTACCGTTTTTGGGGTTTCGCACGTGCAACAAGGTGCCGAAAGGCAGAGTGCGGTGTGCGCAAGTGAGTGAATCTTTGTGGTAAGACGAACCGCTGGCGGTGCGGCGACCGTGCCATCGGTCGCCATAGTAAGTAGCATTGCCTACCTTGGTGTTGTCATCTTGAGCATACATGGCCGTAAAAGCCAACAGCGAAAGGAGGGATACTACAATCTTTTGTGTGATGTGCATTGTTTGTTGTTTGCGGCAAGGCAACTTTCAGCACCTGCGAACAGATGGGAAAAGCGGCGCTCGCGCGAACGCGAGGAGTGCGGTGAAGTTCTTTGGCTTGAACTTACGGATGAACGGCAGTGGTCTGCGATTCATACACTCGGCCTTGCCATGTTAGCTCGGCAAAGATACAAAATGCCCTTTGCGTTGTATGCGATTTAACGCTGAAAGCGGGAAAACAACCAACTTTTTAACACGAAATGCTATTCTTGAGATTGCATTTTGGGGTGATAACAAAGGAAAAGTCCACCTCACGCAGGTGGACTTTTCTTGTTAATCTGCTGATTTTGAAACAAGAATCGCTGTTTTAGCGCACAATGAGCTTCATCGGAGTGGAAGTTGCGGAGAATTCCGGCGCAAACACCGATTGCACGCGGGCAATACCGCCGTCAAATCGTCCGGCTCGCACAGCCACACACTCGTCCGTGAACGTGTGTTTGCCTTTGGGGAGATGTTCGATGAAATACTCGTTGTCGGCATCGTGCACCATGCGGTAGCAAACCATCCCGTTGGTCCAAACCACGCCCGACAGCGGATCGCGAGGTTCGAGTCCGGCAGGTCGAGTCGATTGGAGCGAGACCTGATCGAAATCGCGGTCGGCGGTGATGTCGTAGACCCAGCGCACGCGCTCACCCACGTGCACTTCACCATCAACCTTCGCCCATTTACCGTCACGCTGCACCTCAAATCGGCGTTCGATGCGGAATCCGTTGCCGGCGGCCTGCACTTTGTCGGCATCCACCTTGTAGCTGGCCGAAACAGCACCCCAAGTGAGGCCTTGGTTACTGTTGGCCGGTTGAGAGAGTAGGGCGTAAGCCGCGTCGGTCGTTGCGCGCGACGTGTTCCACACCTGCGTACGTTTCGATTGCAAAAGCCACAATTTCAACTCATCGACCAGTTGCGCGTTGGGCGTCCCGTCGATCGTCGGCATTTGTGCCGACAAGCGTTGAAGGGCCTCAATGGCAAAGGTTTGCGTTGGTATGCGATAGCTTGCCCAACCGCCCAATGCGCGTTCCGTGTCGAAGTAACGACCCATTTCCGGTGAGGTCACGGTGTGTTCCACCACACTTTGCAGCGCATTGCGTGCCGTCTTGTCGTATGCCGTGCCGCTGAGCACGACCGCTTGTGCACTTTTGCCGTACATCGTGAGGTCCTTATTGTTTTGAGCGAACTTTTTCAACACATATTGCACCGAAGGAGTCGCCTTGCGTCGGAGCAAGTGAGCCGCATAGAGGTAATTGTAGATCCATTCGGGCAACCCGTTGGCAACCACCTTGTCTCGTTTCATTTCCTCCACCGCTTTTTGCAATTCTCCATCCAGATAGGACATGGCTCGGCGACACATTTGTCCTTCGTACGGCGCCCCCGTCATCGTTTGGGCGCGCGCCAAGAGCACCGCAATTTGCGCTGTGATGTAATTCGAACCGCTCAATCCTCTAAACCACGGCCACGAACCATCGCCGTTTTGCATCTCGCGCAGTCTGTCTGCGGCCGAAGCCCGGTAGGCTTGGATCTCGTAGTCCGAGAGTTGGAGATGTTCACGGAGTTTCGACGCCAATTGAATGCCATAGAGTGCGACAGCTTGCTCATAGGACGAACCATCCACCACTTGCATCCAACTCGGCACCACTTTGGCCACTTCTTTGCGGGCGTCTCTGCACGTGTCGGTCTTGAAGGTGGGTTGCACGTCTTTTTCCAGCATCGCCGTGAGCCGACGCCGTGCCTCCGCTTCCTTTTCGCTGAGCGATTCGCCCGGTCTAATGGTGAACGGCACGGCACGCGTCACCTCAATTTGGCGCGAGAGTACAGGAATTGTGCGCTCCTCGCCGTCGCTAAATTCATTGTTACGTGCCGTCACACGAACAAGCAGGCTTTGGCATCCATCGGGCACGCGCATAGCGAAACGCTGCGTGAATACATGCCCGTCATTGAGGCTAAATTTTCCGTTGAACGTGTTCAAAACGCGTTTGCCCGTGGCGTCTTCTACTGTGAAAACGTAGTTCCCGGTGGTCGGCTTTCCGCTGATGTTGCGCACCGTGATGGGCCATTCCATCTCGTCTCCTTCGCGCAGACATCGCGGCACCGCCACTTCTGCGGTGAGCTGTTTGCGCGCAATGATCGTTTCGTCGAGCGTTCCCGAATTCAGCTCCCTGTCATGTGCGAAGGCATTGAACTTCCATTGGGTCAAACTCTCGGGCAGTGTGAAGTGCAGCGTGGTTATCCCCGATTCGTTTGTGCGCAGCGTCGGTTGGAAGAAGGCTGTTTCCGAGAAATTCGTGCGAACTTGCGGTGTCCCGGTCTCTAACAGGTTGGACTTGCGCATGGCGCGAGCCGGCATCACCCTGTCCTCGCTGGAGATTACCATTTTCCGCACCATTTGCGGGGCGGCACTTTCGAACGACAGCATACTGAGCGGAGTCACTCCTCCCACGCGCATTCTGTCGTTGCTCCGGTAATCGAACATCGATCCCTTCCAAACCGTAAAGATCGGAGAAGACACATCGTTGATGGCGCGTCCCGGCAAACTGCCGTTGAGCGTCGGATCGTACCACTGCTGCCGTTGATAGTAGGTGATCGGTAGTTTCCGCACGAAGTTATAGTAAAAACTCCACGGCGACCGGTCTTTTTCGTCCGATTCGTTGTGAAATTTGTTGCGCATCAGCGCATCGAGCGACGCATCGTAGAGCCGCGCCATGACGTTGGCCTGTGCCGGTCGGCCGTCGGGAGTCGTCACCGACAGCATCCACGTTTCTTCTTGTCCGGGGGTGAGTTGCGATCGGAACGTATGCCATTTCAGCAAGAGGCGCTTGTCCGGTTCAGGTCGCTTCACCGTCACATCGTCCGTGTGCTCCTCGCCCTTCTTCATGTAGCTCACAAAGGCCGTGGCCGCGTCGCCCCATTCGGCCTTCCAAGCCACGGGGAGTTCGGTGCCCGCTTTGACGTTCAGCACGCGGTGTTCCACAATATCCCCCTTTGCCGAGACCAAATTGTAGATCACCGTGGCCTCTTCGCCAAAGGTGATCGTTGCCTTGTCTCCGTTCGGCGCCGTGGTCGTGGCGATCATCGGCTTTTCCTGCGTCGGCTGTTCGCGATCGGTGTTCACATAAGCCGCCTGGCTCGCGTCGTGTGTCTCACCGTCGGGTGCCGTTGCGGTCGCTTTGACCGATAGCCGGTAGTAGGTCTTTACATCGGCCTTCATGTTCACCGCAAACTCGAACCGCCCTTCGTCGTCGGTCGTCGTTTCGCCCTTGCCGTCCAGGCGTGTGTCGTTGTCATCCGCGTCGCTCTCCCAATACCATACCTTCTCCAGGTTCCAGTTCCATGCAATGCGCGTGTTGCGTACGGGCAATCCATTCAGGGTCAGCACCCGTCCCCGCACCTTCACCTCGCCTACCGATTGAAGCGGAGAGGGCAGTGTGTCGAACTTCACTTCGAATTTTGGCCGTTGGTATTCTTCTACGCGAAATTGGCTATTCTTCGCCTCGTGTCCCGGGGCATTCACCACCAGGCTGAATTCTCCTGTCCTGCAATAGCGGGGCAAGGTGAACTGCCCCGAAGCTATGCCGAAAGCGTCGGTCTTCACAGTGAGTGTGTCGAGGTCTTCGTGACGACTGTCTTGGAGTTTCACCTTCACCTCCTTGTTCGGCACTACATTGTAGGTGTCGCCGTTGCGCGAGTAGAGCAGCGTCGCAAATTCCATGCGCTGTCCGGGTCTGTACATCGGGCGGTCGGTGTAGATTTGACAACCCTTTTCTGCATTGGGCGTATAATTGCCCTCGTTGCGGAAACCAAAATCGTATTTTTTTCGCTCGTCCGGCACGGTCGCTATCTCTTGCGGGTCGGTGATGGGTTGCCCGGTGATGATGTCGACGTAGGTTTTCTTGCCTTTCACCGTCTGCGTCTTGAGTTCGAACAGCGTGCCGCGCGAGATGAGCACCAATTCGCACTCCATCAGCCAGTCGTTGGCCCAAAGTTCCGCCACGTAGACACCGGCGGCGGGCATTTTGAATTCGATGCTGTCTTTCGTCGTGTGGTGAGCCGGTAGCGTCGGCAATTCTTTGTGGAGTGTCAAGGCCGTTTCGTGTGGTACTTTGCTCAACAGTCGCGCCCGCGACTCTTTCCCGATGTAGTAGTCGGGATTGAAGCCGTAGGCCCGCAAAGCGTTCAGCGACGCATCCACCCCCTTGAGCCGAATGAAGTTGATTTTCACCGACTTCATGTTTTTCCACCGGATCAGTGCGCGATAAGTCGCACCGGGATAGAAGGCATTGCCCTCCGTTTTCAATTCGGGCGACGACCAGTCGACCTGAATGTTCGGCTGTTCTACATATGCCAGGAAATTGTGCAGTCCGACAGCCGCTTTGCCGTAACGTTGCTCTCCGGCTTTTGCCAGTTGCACGGCCTCGTCGAGCTGCTTGTCGCGCAGCAAAGCACAAATACGCGCAATGGTTTCGCCATTCTCGGGGAGTTCTTCGTAAAAGTTGGAGACTTTTCTCAGAAACTCCAGTCGTTTTTCTCCTTCGAGCAGGTCGGCCAATTTCCATTCCGTGTGGAGTGCTGCCCTTCTTCGCCCCTGTTGTTGGTAAAAGTCGAGATTGCGTTGCAGCACCTCCTGCAGTTCTTCTTTCTTGATGGGCCGGAAATAGTTGTCTTCGTAGGCGTTGACGAGCGTTTCGGTGAGCACACTGAGCAGATCGTCGCTGTAGACCGGCTTACTGTCGCGCCCCATGACAAAGAGTGTGGCGTAATGTTGAGTTTGGGTCTCGCCGAGCAGCGCCGTTTGTTGCACCGATTCGAGTAGCAAGTCGTGTGCTCTTCTTATGTCGGCTGTGTCGTTTTCTCTCCAGGCGTTGCGTGCTTTCTCGGTATACAGGCGTCCCAGGGCGTTGAGCCACAGGGCGCGCTCCACCGGTCGCTTTTCTTTGGTCAATTCAGTCTCGATGAGTTGGCGCATCACGGCACCACTGTCCGGCGCAATCTCCTCTTGCATCACCTGTTCGGTGAAGAGGGCGCGGAGTAATTGGCTGGCATCGCCCGAGCGAATGGCCTCTTTGCGAATGAGGCGCAGGGATTGTATGGCCGTCTTGGGCTGATCTTTTTCGGCGGCCGCATCGACCTGCTTCCACCATTGGGTGAAATTCTGTGCCGACACCAGTTGGACCAGACAAGAGGTACAGAGTAGGGTGAATAGCTTGGATTTCATAATCATTTTAAAGCTGATGAAAAGACAAAGATACGTTTTTCGCCTTGGCTTGGCTCTAAATAAATGCGGCTTTTTGCGCACGCTAATGTTAATAGTGTGCAGAAAGTGGAAAAACAATCGTCTACGATTTTTGCTTCCCCCGCGATAAATGCTATCTTTGTACATGCCGCAAGGCCACAATGGGAGCGTGCTCCCCCTCATTCCTCATTCAACAAACAGCACATGCACATGAACGATAAAATGAAGCAATTTCTCCCGTCCGTCGATTTGGAGAAAATGAAAGCCATTCTCGACATCGAGGAACGCTTCGTCACCGGCAAAATCACCCTCGAGCAGGGACGCGAAGAAGTGGCGCGCCGCGTCGGTTCGCTCCGTCCTTATCATCTCGCCTTCATCGAGCAAACCATGACCGAACACACCGACGACGAGTGTATTCGCGAGAACATGGCACAGAAAATCAAACTCTTCGAAGGTTTCATGGACTACTCGCGTCCGCAACTTCCCGCCGATCACCCCATCACGCACTATTATGAAGAGAACGACGAGCTGAAACGCCTCTTGCTGCAGGTCGAAGATCTGGTGCAATACCCCGTGATCAAGAACCAATGGATCGACCTCATTGAGCGCATCAACGAATATCCCGTTCACTACAAGCGCAAGCAAAACCAACTCTACCCCGTGTTGGAACAGAAGGGTTTCGATCGTCCCACCACCACGATGTGGACTTTCGATGACATGGTGCGCGACCTGATGCGCGAAACGCGCCGACTGCTCGACGCCGGCGACGACGATGCCTTCGTAGCCGAGTGTCAAAAATTAGTCTACTACGGTCGCGACCTCATGGACAAGGAGGAAACCATTCTCTATCCCACATCCTGCGCCATGATCAGCGAAAACGAGTTCGCACAAATGAAAGCCGGCGACCACGAAATCGGCTATGCCTATCTGAACATCGCAGTCGACCATCGCAAAGCGGCCGCCGAAACCGCTACGCCTGCCGCACCCGCCGAAGGCTTCGCCGCCGATTTGGCACAGCTGCTCTCGAAATACGGCTATTCTACCGGCACCAACGAGCTGCTCGACGTCACCACCGGTAAGCTCACCCTCGAGCAAATCAATCTCATCTACCGCCACATGCCCGTCGACCTCTCGTTCGTCGACGAAAACGAACTTGTTTGCTTCTACACCGACACCGACCACCGCGTGTTCCCGCGCAGCCGCAACGTCATCGGCCGAGAAGTCATGAACTGCCACCCCCGCAAGAGCGCACATGTGGTGAAAGAAGTGATCGACAAACTGCGTTCGGGCGAGCAAGACAAGGCCGAATTCTGGATCGAGAAGCCCGATCTTTTCATCTACATTCTCTATGTTGCCGTGCGCGACGAGAACGGACGTTTCCGCGGCGTGCTCGAAATGATGCAAGACTGCACCCACATCCGTTCGCTCAAGGGCTCGCGCACCCTGCTCAAGTGGGCCGACGAAGCCGGAGTCCCCGCCGAGTCCCCCTCTGCCCCTGCCGCTTCTTCTGCTGCTCCTGCAGTCACACCCGCCCCGTCCGGTGCGCAGCCGATCGTACCGCCCGTTCCCGAAACACCGGTGGCCGCAGCCACTTCGTCTGCACACATCACACCCGAAACCATCGGACCCACCACGCGGCTCGCCGAACTGTTGCAGCAGTATCCCGAATTGAAACAGCGACTCACCGAGATCTCGCCGCTCTTCGCCATGCTGCGCACCCCCTTCGGCAAAATCATGGCCGCCAAAGCCGATGTGCAGAAAATGAGCGACCGTTCCGGGGTGAAACTCGAGCGCCTGGTTTCTGAACTCAAACGCATCGTCGGCGAACTCGCCGCCAAAGCCTGATCGCCGCTGCGCTTTCTCCGCATTTCGTTCGGGCGCGCACACGCTAGCGGACGAAATGTCGCAACACCCAACGAACCGAATCGGTGCGGGCGACTCGTCGTGCGAGTTCACCCGCACCTTTTCTGTTGGCTATCCCCTCCCGTTGTCGATAGGAGGGAAGCACGCGCTCCGCCTTCCTAATCTATATGTAAGAAAAGTGTCGATTCGGTCGTTCGCCTCGCAGTCTCTCCGCCGGCTTCCGGTCTGTCGTTTCGCACACGTCCGTGCCCGCGTTAAAACCCGGTCGGAGCCGCCGCCATCACAAAAAATATTGTATCTTCGCCATATGGAATTTATTATCCCCTCAATCGATCTCATCGGCGAAACCGCTCGCCGGTTTGCCGACGCTGCGCATTTCGATGACAAGCGTCGCAACGTCTTCGCGTTCTACGGCAAGATGGGTGCCGGCAAAACCACCTTCATCAAAGCACTTTGCGATGTGCTCGGTGTCGACGACGTGGTCAATTCGCCCACCTTCGCCATCGTCAACGAATATCACAGCAAGGTGTTGAACGGTCCGGTGTTTCACTTCGATTTCTATCGCATCAAGCATGTCGACGAAGCTTTCGACATCGGCACCGACGATTATTTCTATTCCGGCGCCCCCTGTTTCATCGAGTGGCCCGAACTCATCGAACCACTGCTCCCTGACAACGCCGTGAGAGTCGACATCGACGAACTGCCCGACGGCACACGTCGCGTCACCTTAGCCGACTAAGTGCCGTTTTTCGCCACCCCACCTGCTGAGGCACGCCTTCCCGCCCCGGACGCCGCGCCCATTATTCCCCTAAGCCCCTTCCCATGAAAAGAATCCTTCTCACCTTGTGCTGCTGCGCCACCTTGGTGCTCAGTGCGCAGACCGCTTCCACCGCCATGCCCGACCGCATCACGGAACTCGTCAGCGTGCAGCAACTCAAAGACCTCACCCCCGCACAGAAACCGCGGATCACGAAACTCGCCCTCAGCGGAGCCCTCACCGCTCGAGGCAATAGCGATTTCCGACAGTTGCGCGACCTCTGTCCGCAACTTCAAGAACTCGACCTCAGTCAAGCCGACGTCACTGAAATTCCCGACAATGCATTTCTCGGATGCAGCAACTTGCGTCGCATCGTCCTGCCTGCCAAGCTGCGCAAAATCGGCTACCAGGCCTTCTTGGGTTGCCGCGGTTTGACCGAAATCACCCTTCCCGCGAGTGTAGAAGAGGTCGGCTCCGCTGCGTTCAACGGCTGCACGCGCTTGCAGAAAGTCAATTTCTCCGGTGCCCGCCCCAAGGTGGTCGGTTTCGCCGCCTTCAATGGCGTGCCCGCCGCCGATCTGCCTGCCGAAACCGACGGTCTGCGTGCGAAGAAGAACACCGAGAAATATGCGCTCGTCCCCTTGCCCGCCCAGCTCGAGGAGCGTTCCGGCGCCCCGTTCGTGCTTTCGCGCATCGGCCGCATCGAAGCAGCTCCCGCCCTCCACAACGAATCGGGAGTGGCGCGCCGCATTCTGCGTGAGCGCACCGGAGTCAATGTGTTGCGCGGCAACGCCGCATTGCAACTTTCGGTCGATACCACTGCTGTCCGCAACGCCGAAGGCTATCAACTCACTGTCGACAAAAAAGGAATCCGCATCGTCGGCGGTTCGCCCGCCGGTGTCTACTACGGGCTCATGACGCTCGACCAACTGCTCGCCACGCAGCCCACGCAACTCGGGCCGCTGTTCATCGCCGACGCACCGCGCACCGCCGTTCGCGAACTCATGGTCGACCCCTGTCGCACCTTCATCCCCTTCGCCCGACTCAAACAAATCGTCACCGAGATGGCGCGCTACAAGTTCAACGCCCTGCACCTCCACCTCGTCGACGATCAGGCTTGGCGCATCGAGATCAAAAAATATCCGCGCCTCGTGGCCGAGAGCAGCACCCGCCCCGCCATGGACGATATGCTCTATTCCAGCCCCGGGTTCTACACCCAGGCCGAAATGAAGGAACTGGTCGCCTTCGCCGCCGCCCACCATGTGATGGTCATCCCCGAGATCGAAATGCCCGGTCACGAGGTAGCCGCCATCCATGCCTATCCAGAACTCACCCCCGGCGCGAAGAAAGTACCCATTCGCACCACCTGCGGTGTATCGAACGAGTTGCTCAACCCCGCTTCGGAGTTCACCTACCAATTCCTCTTCGACGTCTTCGACGAGCTGGCCGAAGTCTTCCCCGCCCCCTATGTTCACCTCGGCGGTGACGAAGCCGGTATGCCTCCCCTCGATTGTTGGACGAATGATTCCTCCTGCAACGCCCTCAAAGACCGTTTGGGCATCACTTCGCGCGACCGCAGCGAGAACTGGCGCTTGCAGAAGTACCTCTTCGACCGCGTGATTGAGCACCTGCGCGACAAACTCGGCAAAACGCCCATGTTCTGGTACGAAACCGACTTCAAGGAGATTCAACCCGGCTGCGTCACCTTCGCTTGGCGCCATGGTCTGACGGCCAAAGCCCTCGAAGCCGCCGAACGCAACAACGTCAAAGTGATGCTCTGCCCCGGCGAGCACTGCTATCTCGACTATCCGATGGCCGGCGGCGATCTGCCCGAAGTCAACTGGGGTATGCCCGTCACCTCGCTCAAGCAAACCTATGCCCTCGATCCCGCTTGGGGACGCGGCAAGGAGTTTGAAGAGAAATATATGTTCGGTGTCACCGGCACGCTGTGGAGCGAATGTATGCCCCGCCCCGAACGCATCTTCTATATGGCCTTCCCCCGCGCATGGGCGCTGGCCGAAGCCGGTTGGACACCGCAAAATCGCCGTGACTATACCGACTTCTTGCGCCGCCTCCGCCTGGTGATGGCTGATTATCAGCTTCGCGGTCTTCCCGCTTCCAACAAATTCTGATCGTCGCTCGTCGTTGGTGAACGTCCCGGCTCGAATCCGCTGTTTCGTATCTCCCGTGTGCGAATTCATCTTCGACGACAGTCTCCCTTTCTCCCCGCCACCTTCTCGTGGCGGGGATTTTTTTTCTGTGCAAACTTTCGGCGCAATGCACAACAGAACCACCCGAAGGAGCAAAACGCGGTAGATTGGTTTTCATTGAAAGCCGCGCAAATTGCAAATTACAGTAGTACAAATACCATTTTTTGAATCTGTTTTTGTGCATAGATCACAAAAAAGGTGCTGATTCATTGCATTTTCCTG
>ERZ772958.1025-NODE-1025-length-11942-cov-7.755447_pt1 | contig 11942 bp, 11 predicted proteins | sample MGYA00580681_ERZ772958 | MGnify/ENA primary metagenome ERZ772958 (study PRJEB29015, sample SAMEA2738089) | human oral metagenome | biome: human oral; feature: human-associated habitat; material: saliva | place: China | collected 2275 ...
CGCGACCCTCCAGGCGGATCCAGCCGCGCGACACGAAGTCGGCGAGCGACTTGTTGACGGTCTCGCGAGAAGCGCCGACCAGCTGGGCCAGCTCTTCCTGCGTGAGGTCGTGGGGCACGTGGACACCCTTGTCGGTCGCGGTGCCGAAGCGGTCGGCCAGGTCCAGGAGGGCCTTGGCGACGCGGCCGGGGACGTCGGAGAATACGAGGTCAGAGAGGGACTCGTTGGTGCGGCGCAAGCGCTGAGCGAGGGCGCGCAGCATGTGCTTGGCCAGGGTCGGGTTGGTGTCGAGCACATGCATGAGGTCCTCGTGCTCGAGGTAGAGGAGGGACGCCGGGGACACGGCAGTCGCGGTGGTCGAGCGCGGACCCGGATCGAAGAGCGTGAGCTCACCGATAATCTCGCCGGGGCCGAGGACGGCGAGCAGAGACTCGCGGCCGTCGCTCGAAGTGTGGCCGAGCTTGACCTTACCCTCGGTCACGATGTAGAGACGATCGCCAAGATCGCCTTCGTCGAAGAGGGTCTCTCCGCGGCGCAGGGCCGTATGACCCATCTTCTGCTGGAGGGACACCTGTTGTGCATCATCAAGGCCACCGAACAGCGGCACCTGGCTGATGAAGTTGCCGTCACCGATCATGGTGCGGAGCTCCTTCCGCTCGTGCCCGATTGCTCGGGCGTTCCGATTGAGGCTGCGCGGCGAGTCCCATGCGTTAGACCGATCACTAGGAGGTACCGCGTATCACACCATTATGCCCTATCTATCAGGTGAAACATGTTTCATTCTATGATTTGTGTGAGCTGTCTAATGAAAACAAGCTAAATCGCGTGCGCTGCGACGTGTTGCGCCAGGGCCTCGGCGACTGCTGGGGGTGCTTCCTCGGCCAAAAAGTGCCCGGCCTCGCGAATGACAATCTGCGTCAGGGGCGCGTCGACAAACTGCGCGTCAGCAGCGTGATCGAGGGTGGACCATGCGCCGTCGTCGCGGCCGATAAGGGACAGGACGGGGACCTGTACCGGCTCAGTCAAGGCACGGCGCAGTTCCCGAGACAACGACCGGGTGGCGCTTAGCCCGCGCAGCGCCGTGTGCGCGGCGAAAGGACGCCGCAGGGCTGCGCGATAGGGGCCAGACTGGGAGACGAGCCCGTCCACGGACCCGGGCGAGGCCCACGCGCGGAACACGGTCGTCACGAGCGAGCCGGAACGCAGGGCGCGTTCCCTCCCCGTCGGAAGGGCGAGGCGACCCTGGAGGACGCGGCCGCCCGCCCAGGGAACGTGTCCAATGATGGGCTGCGTGCCCAGGGGGTGGGGCGCCGACAGGACGGCGACCGAGCGAAGTTCGAGCGGCGCTAAAGCGCCAATCATCCACGCGACACTCCCGCCCACGCCAAGCCCGGCCACCGAGAAAGAAGCAATGCCGAGCGCGCGCACGACACCAATCACGTCGAGAGCCATCTGCTGCAGATCGCACTCTCCGCGCGTCAGGTCGGAGGTGCCAAAGCCTCGTAAATCGAGAGCGAACACGCGCGACGTCGACTCGGCTAGCAGGGGCAGGACCTCGCGCCAGGACCACCAGTGCTCGGGGAAACCGTGCAGCAAGACCAGGGCATGGTCCACGCCCGTGCCCATGTCTGCGACGTGGAATACAGCTCCGCCAGCGCTCACGTGCCGGTGGGTCCACGGACCCACGAGCTCGATCGCGCTGGCGGGGATGAGGGTGTTCACTTGCGCTTCAGATCCTTCGCGGCCTTCTTACGCGCGCCCTTGGAGTAGAAAGCGCCCGCCGGGTTGATGGCCTCGATGGAGGTGCGCAGCGCCTCCTCTGCGCGGCCCTTGCGGCGCGCCGAGTGGGACACGTAGCCCAGGCCCATCAGGACGATGGCCAGCAGCGCGAAGCGGCCGGAGTAGCCGGAGGCCTGCAGGTGGTGTGCGAGGTTCGAGCCGAGGGAGCTGGTGTTGGCCAGGGCCATGAGGGGATCCAGCATGGTCGAGGCCGTGATGCCGGGAGTAAGAACCCACGGCAGGCCCGCGAGCAGCGTGATGACGCCCATGAACCACGCGCCCAGCGAGGAGCGGCGCGCCGTGGCGCACAGGATCACGGTGATGACGATCGCGCCGAGGAGCTCGCCGAGCGCCAGGATCGAGGCGACGCCCGTGAACATGGGGGCGGCATCGGACAGTGTCATGCGCGAGCCCGCGTCGGCAGCCAGGTACCAGCCGACCGGAACGAGGATGAGGAACAGCAGGAACGACAGGAAGTGGGCACCGCTGCGCGAGGGCATCTCGGTGATCTCGGGCGTCGCGCTAAACAGCTCGTCGTCCAGACGGGAAGTGGGTGCCTTGTCCGTGCGGTTGCGGCCCTGGCTGGCGATCGCGGCCAGAGTAGCGGCGTCGCGATCATCCTCGTCGGTGCCCAGCAGGGAGCGGCGCTGGGGACGCTCCTCCTCGGCCAGCGCCGACGCGCCAGCCACGGCGGCAGCTCCAGCCACGGCAACGCCGGCAGCGGCCGCGGCACCAACGCCGGACTCGGTCCGTGCGCTCGTCTTGTCCTGCTCGTCGAAGGAGTACGAGGGGGTGGTGGCCGTGCGCTCAGCCAGGCGCGTGGACAGCTTGCGCGTGGGCACGTCGGTGTAGGCGGACTCCTCCGCATCCGTGTCCGTGTGCTTGGGCAGCTTCTTGGTGGGCACGTCGACCGTGGAGGAGGCCTGTGCCTCGTCCTCGGCCTCCTGTGCCCTTTCGGCGGCGCGCGCTTCCTGTGCGGCGGGGCTCAGCGCGGGGATGGAGGGGGAGAAGGGCTCGTCGTCGCCGAAAATCATGGAACGACGCGAGGGCAGCGAGGTGGCAGCCTCGGCGGCAGCGCCACCGACCGCGGAAGCCTGTTCGTCGTCGTGGGACGAGGCCTCGGCGGGATGCTCGGGGGCGTCCTCGATGGGGGTGGGCTCCTTGGCGGCGACGGGTGCCGCTGCCTGCGGTTCAACGCGATCCTCGCGCACCGAGTCCAGGTTCAGACCGAGGGCCGCAGCTGCCTGGGCGGGCGTCATGATGGAAGAGCGCGCGGGCTCGGACGAGGAGAACTCTTCCTTGGCGGCGGGTGCCTCGTCGGCAGGTTCCTCGATGACGCGAACCTTGACGGTGGGAGCGTCCACCTGCGAGGGCTCCGCGATGACGCGAGCCTTGGCGGTGGGAACGTCCACCTGCGAGGGCTCCTCGACGGCGCTCTCCTCGACGGCTGCCTCAACCGTGCTTTCCTCAACCGAGGGCGCGTCCACCTGCGAGGGCTCCTCGACGGCGGTCTCCTCAGCGACCGGCTCGGCGGCGGCGTCCGCCTGGGGGGCCTCAAAGGACGCATCCACAGGCTCAACCTCGGAAGCGGAAGCGACGTCGGCCTCGTCGGAGGGATCGCTCGGCGCGGAGACGACGGGCAGCTCGCCCGTGGAGATCTTGTCCTCGATCGTGGGCTTGAGCGGCGCGGCGCCGGGGACGCGGCCCGTCAAACCGCCGATCGCCACCGACTCGATCTCGCCGGTGTTGATGGGCTCGCTGGCCTCACCGATGATCGCCGCTGCGTCGGAACCGTCACCGGGCAGCTCAATCTCTTCGCCGGTCAGGACCACGTTGTCACGGGCACCCTTCTCGTTGTCGCGTTGGACGTCAAACTCGTTCTCGGACATGCTTCCTCCTTATATCTGCCCACATATTACGTTTTAAGCGCCCCTGCGCGCGCATTAGACCGCGGCAGGCCCCTCAATGTGAGTCGAATCCTCAACCGAATCGAGTCGGCGCACCGCGCGCAGCCGCGCCCACAGGATGCCCAAAGACGCGCACCCGGTCGCCATACCCAGGGCCGCCAGCACCGGCGAGGCCAGCGCCACCTTTGTCAGGATCGACGAACCCGGAACAATCACGTTCCCGGTCAGCGACTCCCACACGGGAAGAATCACATAGCTGGGCAGCACCAGGATCAGCCACGTCGCCAGCTGCGCGCCCGTAATCGACCATCGGGCGCTGACCACCAGAACGGCCAAGGCCACGCCTGCCGCCAACGCCAATCCGTGGCCTATCCTGTGCCCCACCAGGACGCCCTCAAGCCCGAGCGCGGCCACGTTCGTCGTATCCGAGGGGGCCGCCGCGATGATCAGCACCGCGACGGCGAGCGCCGCAGGGACCGCGATCGTCGTGCCGAAAGCGTGGCGATGTACCCGCGCGAGCGGCATGCGTGTCGTCTGACCAGCACGCACGCGCACCGACTTAATCGTCAGCGCGCACGCGCCCAGCATCAGCGACAGGCACACCGGATACAGGCCCCACACCACGCCGGCGAACATGTCGTCGGGCTCGACCGAGGACTTCATCAGGAAGGGGATGCGTGCGACACCCAGGAACTGTGTCGCGCCCACGATGAGCGACCACACGAAGGTGACGACCATGCCCGCGCTGGACTCCTCGCAGTTCAGCGCGATCAGCGCCAGGAGGAGGGACGCCAGCGCCAGGCCGATGAGGCCTTCGACCGAGGCCAGGGGCTGCCCGACGGCGGCGAGCGCCTGCACGTCCACCATCGAGGAGCCCAGGAACACCAGGGCAATGGGGGCGAAAATGAACGCGAACAGGCCCGAGCGCAGGCGCGCGGAGAAGTTTCGATGCTGCAAAAGCGTCATGCCCCTAGTGTAGAGGCGTGAGTATCGAAGCCCTCATCGACCCCGCGCCCTCCGTGTTGCGCGCCGCCGCCGCACGCCCCGACGTCGCCGCCGCCATGGATGAGGCCCACGCCGCCCTCGCGGATCTGCGCTTCGCCGAGGGCCTGCGCCGAGGCTGGGAGGAAGCCCGCGCCGAGGCCGCTGTTCGAGAGGCCGCCGCCCTGTCCATCGTGGAGGGCGCGCGCACCACCGTCGACGACGTGCGCGCCCTGTCCATGGCTGACGCGGGGGGAGCGGCCTCGGACCCAGGGGCCGCACTCGCGCTGGGGATCTGGCGCTCCCAGTGGAATCTCGCCTCGCGCTTCCCGGCCCTCAACACGCGCTCCCCGGGCGGGCCTCGCGTGGCCCCCACGCCCCTGCCCGCCCTCATCGCGGGACTGCACAGGGACGCGTGTTCGGGGTTGGTCGCCGCCGGCCTCGTTGAGCCTCGCGCGGTCGCCGTGCCCACCGACCCCGCCCTGCTAGCGCCCGCCCGTGACTACGCGCGCTGTGACGCACCCGCTCTGGCCGTCGCTGCCGCGCTCACCGCCCACTTCCGATTCCGGCGCGTCTTCGCCCCGGCCTCGTCTGTCGTCGGCGCGGGGCTGGCCCGGTGGATCCTGGTCACGCGGGGCGTGGACCCGACCGGCGTGTGCGTGCCCGGCGCCTACGACGCGCTCGACCCGGCGCGCGCGGGGCGTGCCCTGGCCGGGTGGGTCAGCGCCGACGAGGCCGGCCTGGCCAGGTGGATCATCCACTACTGCGCGGGGATCGTCTACGGCGCCCAGGTCGGGCGCGACGTCGCCCGCCACGTGCAGGCGGGCAGGCTCTCGTAGGCGGCGGCTCTCAGCGCCGCAACAGCGCGCAGGCCGCCGCCCCCACCGCCACCCCGGCCATGAACGGCACGGCGACCTTCGCGGGCGTGGGCACCCGGCGCGGCAGCACCCGCACGGTGGACAGGAACGTCAGGGTCGGCCAGCCCTCGCGCTCGGCCATCTCGCGCAGGGCGCGGTCCGGGTTGACCGCGTACGGGTGCCCGACCAGGCGCAACAGCGGCGCGTCCGAGATCGAATCCGAATACGCCGAACACTCCGACAGGTCCCAGCCGCGAGCACGGGCCAGGGCCTCGCAGGCGTCCGCCTTGCCCTGCGCCTGGTTGAAGTGCGTGACCTTGCCCGTGAAGCACCCGTCCTCATCCGTGGCGGCTTTGGACGCCAGGACCTCGTCCGCGCCGAGCATCTTGGCGATCGGGCGCACCACCTGTTCCACCGATGCCGACGCGATGACGACGATGTCGCCGACGCTCTTGTGGTAGGCGATGCGGCGCAGGGCCTGCGCGTAACAGACCGGTTCGATCGTGCGTTCGAGCGCGTCCTCGACGGTCGCCTCCAGGAACGCCGCGTTCCAGCCGCGGGCCATGCGGCCCATGGCCTCCGCCATTTGTTCCATGCGTGACTCGTCCGCGCCCGACAGGAGGTACGGCAGCTGCACGAGGAAGGAGGTAATCGCGGTGCGGCGATTCATGAGGCCCGCCTCGATAAAGGGGCCCGACAGTGCCACGTTCGACGAGGTATCTAGGACCGTCTTGTCCAAGTCAAAAAATGCCGCGCGTACCATTCGTTTACTCCAGCGTCGGGATTATCCACAGGGTCCGCCATCGGACCGCTCTATGCACAGGGTGGCATTTCGTGTCGGCGTTGTCCACAGGGGAGCGCGTGCCGGTAGACGTCCGCGCGTGTGGCGGCGCACCGTTGAGGGATGAACACCATCGTCGAATGTGTCCGCGGTCCGGTCGCCCTCGTGGGCCTGACCGCGCGCGATCTGTCCTACGCCCGCGATGCTCTCACGCTGGCGGGCGCTCGTGCGTGCTCGGAGCCCTCGCGCGCTGCCCTCGTGCTCGCCGCCCCGGGCGCGTCCGTTCCCTCGCTGGTTCCGTGCGTGCGCGTCGGCGAGGGCGGACAGGTGAGTCTGCCCGGGGACACCGCCTTGCTCGTCTCTCTGATCGCCGAGGCCTCCTGGCGTTCCTCCCGATCCGGTCCCGTCTGGGTGGTGGCCGGGATCGCCGGGGGAGTGGGGGTCACGTCGCTCGTGCGCCTGCTCGCCAGGAGCGGCGCGCGGCGTCCGTGGTGGGGGCGCGTCGCTGGGTGGCTCGGGCGAGTGTTGCCGGTGACGAGGCCTGGGCCGGGTCGGTCGCTGTCCGACGATAGCGGGCGCAGTGCCGAGGAAGGCTGCGGTGCGCAACGAGATTCTCTTGCGGATGACGTCCCCGTCGTCATCGACGCCTCCGGGTCCGTGCCGGGCTTTGCCAGGTCCGGCGATCACGACCTGCCGGGCGTGCGCTGGGCGGACCTGGAGGCCAGCGAGGACTCCTACCTGCCCTCCCTGCGCGACCACCTGCCCGTCATCGGCGGCGTGCGGGCACTTGTCGGGGACTGTCGCGGGGGAGCCAGCGCCGATGACCCGCGCGTGGCGAGCGCGTGCCGTTCGATTGGGGCCCCGCTTATCGTCGACGCCGGCCGGTGGGACGCCCGGGCCGCTCGCCTCGCCGAGGTGATACGCGCCGACGCCATCATCCTCCTGACCCACGGTGACATCGAGGGGGCTGCATCTGTCGCCGCGTCCCTGGCGATCGCTCCCGCCCCCGTCCCAGCGCTCACGGCCGTGGTCGGGGATCGAGCGCGGCGCAGCCCCGGCCTCGTCGAGTGCGCTCCCGCGCCCATCCTGCACGCGCCCACCCGCAGGGGGCGAGACCTGCGCGCGCTACTGCGAGCCCTGCACGCGTGCGGGTCTGCGCGCGCGAGCGGACGGGTCAACGCCTCCTTCGATGGGCCCGAGGGCCCCGACTGGCTGCGCGCGCTGGAGGCCTCCCATGCGTGACGCCCATCGGTTCTTGGCGCGTGGCGACCCGCCCGCCCGCGCGGTCTCGCGCGCCGCCCGGCCCGGCTGTGGGGCCTCCGAAGCCGCGCGCACCCTCGACGACCTGAGGGCCAGGACGCGCGGCATGAACCCCGCCCTGGCCTCGGTCATAGAGGCGCCCGGAGTCACCGACGTCCTTATCAATGGAGGCCAGGCGTGGGTCGACCGCGGCGGGGGCCTGGCGCGCGTCGACGTCGGCATCCGCGGCGAGGCCGACGCCCGGCGCGCGGCGATCCGCATGGCCAGCGCGTGCGGGGTGCGCCTGGACGACGCGAGCCCCATCGCCGATGGGACGCTGCCCGGCGGCGTGCGCCTGCACGCGGTCCTCGCACCCGTGTCCGACTCGGGCACCCTCATCTCCCTGCGTGTGCTGGGCACCCGCCGCCTGGGCGTCGCCGACCTCGAGGCGTGCGGCACCCTGCCCGGCCCGGTCGGCCACCTCCTGCGAGGCCTCGTCGCCGCGCGCGCGAACGTCCTCATCTCCGGGGCCACCGGCAGCGGCAAAACGACCCTTCTCAGTGCCGCGCTCTCGCTTGTGGGGGCGGATGAGCGGATCGTGTGCATCGAGGAAGTCCCCGAGATCGCGCCCGCCCACCCGCACTGCGTCCACCTCGTCGAACGCAAACCCAACATCGAGGGCCGAGGCGCCATCACCCTGCCCGACCTCGTGCGAGCGGCCATGCGCATGCGCCCCGACCGGCTCGTCCTGGGCGAATGCCGCGGCCCCGAAGTACGCGACGTCCTCACCGCCCTCAACACCGGGCACGACGGCGGATGGGCCACCCTGCACGCCAACAGCGCGGCAGACGTGCCCGCCCGGCTCGCGGCACTCGGCGCGCTCGCGGGCATGAGCGAGACGGCGCTCGCCGACCAGGCCTGCGCCGCCCTCGACGCCGTCCTACACATGCGACGATCCCCGTCAGGTCAGCGCTGGGTCGCCGAAGTCGGCGTCCTCACCAAGGGCCGCGGCCGCCTGGAGTGCGCGCCCGCGCTTCGCGTCACCACCGATGGGCGCGTCATCGAGCACGAGGCCTGGGCCGCCCTCGCCGAACGGGTCGGGCTATGAGGTGGGTGTGGATTGCGTCGGCGGAGGTGCCCGCCGAGGAAGGCGCGCGTCGGCCATGCCTGCTTGCTGCGCGTGTCCTTCCGCCAACGTGGGGCGAGTGGGGAGCAGGCGGTTCTGTCGGGGGTGGACTCTCGCCGGTTGACCTCGCCGGAGGATCAGGGAGCCACCGCCTGCTCTGCATCCTGGTTGCCTTAGCGCTCGCGGTTAGTGCGGCGCGGATTGCGGCAAGAATCCTCGCAGGGCTCCTGCGCGCACGGCGGGAACGCCGCGTCGTGCGCGCCTGGGCGGGCTCCCGTCGGGCTTCCGGGCGTGGTCCCGAACGTGGTCCCGAACGGGCTTCCGGGCTGGCTTCCGGGCTGGCTTCCGGGCAGGCTTCCGGGCAGGGCGGGACGATGCCGCGCTCCCGCGCTGCACTCTCACGCTTTGCCCTCCTCTCGCGCTCTCCCATCCTTTCGTGCTTTGCTTCCTCCGCTCGCCGAGGCGAGGTCGCCCACCACCGAGGCCGCGCACAGGGACCTCCCTCAACGCGCGAACTCGCCCTCCTCGCCGCCGAGGTCTCCACGCGACTGCGTGCCGGCGCCCCGGCCTCGTCCGCGTGGGAGCGAGCCCTGGAACGCATCGGGGTGGGCAGCGCGGTCGGGACCGACGACGTTTATCCGCGCGCCCTCGACGAGTGGGCGCGTGAGCCGCCACGGTGGCGCACACTCCTGACGCGCGCTCGCAGCCCGGACGCGGCAGCCGCCCGGGCCAGCGCCGCCTCGGTGGTCGTCGCCTGCCGATTCAGCCACGGCCTCGGCGCGCCCCTGGCCGACGTCCTCGACGCGATCGGGGACGCGATCGACGACGCCCAGGCCGTCGAGGAGGCCCGCCGCGTCGCCTCCGCCGGGCCACTCATGTCCGCGCGCGTACTCGCGGGGCTGCCCCTCGTGGGTGTCACGGCCGCGCTGGCGCTCGGAGCCTCGCCGTGGGGCTTCTACACGAGCGGAGGACCGGGGGCCGTCTGCGCGAGCCTAGGCGTTCTCGCGTGGGTGGCGGGCGTCGCCTCGTGCCGACGGATCCTCGCCCGATGCCGAAGCGCGGATGCGAGCGGCGGCGACACGGACGCGGCGCTCGCGTGCGACCTGATCGCCTCCGCCCTCGCGTGCGGGGCCTCGATTCCGCGAGCACTGGACGCCCTCGCCGACGCCTGCGCGCAGGATTCCCTCGCGTGGACCGCCTCCTCCCTGCGCCTGGGGGCGACGTGGAAGGAGGCGTGGGAGGACGCGCCCGCGTGGGCCGGTCCGCTCCGCGACGCGCTCGAGGCCTCGTGGACCGCCGGCACCGCGCCCGAAGGCATGCTTGCGCGCTGCTCCTCGTGGGAGCGACGTGCGCGCCTGGTCGACGCGAAGACACGCGCCGAAGAACTCTCCGTGCGCCTGGTCGGCCCGCTCGGCGCGTTCTTCCTGCCCGCGTTCCTCCTCCTCGGTATCGTGCCCCTCCTGGCGCACCTCATGGGTACCGTCACGGGGTAGGAAGCGTCGCGGGGTAGGCAACGTCGTGGGAGACGGGTCGTCGCGGCGTACCTGCCGTCGTGGCGTACCTGCCGTCGCGGGGAGGGGCACGAGGTGGGGGTGACGTGGTGCGGGGCCCTGACGCCACGATAACGGGGTGCTGAGGTTCCGGGGTGCCGAGGTTCCAGGGTGCCGAGGTTCCGGGGTGCCGAGGTTCCGGGGTGCCGAGGTTCCGGGGTGCCGACCGCGCAATCGTGGTGATGCTGGAGGTGGTGCAACGCTGGGGAGATGCTCGTCGGGGTGTCAGGCCTGGCGACTCGCTATCCACAAGTGCGCGCTCGATCCCACTTATCCACAGCCCCTCCTCGTGTCGCGCCGTTATCCACAGGGAAGCCAATCCGGCTGGAGTGCGGCCACTCGAGGCGCGCACACTGGCCCTGCGCGCACCCCGCGCGCACGACGAAAGGACAGATCAATGACGATTATCGAACGCATCGATTGCGCCGCGACCAGGGCGCAGCTCGCCGCCATGGGGACTCTGCGCGAGGCCGTTCAACGCCTCCAGGCGACCAAGAACGACTCTTCCTCGGGCGACCCCGAGGAAGGCGCAACCACCGTCGAATACGCGATCGGCACCATCGCGGCCGCCGGATTCGCCGGGCTGCTCATCGTGATCCTCAAGTCGGACGCGGTGCGCTCAACCCTCGAATCCGTCATTCAGGAAGCGCTCAACACCCGATGAGACGCGACGAAGCGGGATACGTGACCGTCGAGCACGCCGTGTGTTTCGCCGCCGTCACCCTCATCGTCGGCGTCATCGCCGCAGCCGCCCAGGCAGGCTTGACGGGTTCCTCCCTGTGCCAAGCCGTACGCGAAGGTGCCCGCGCCGCCTCGATCGGGGAGGGGAGTCCGCAGGAGGCAGCCACGGCCTCGTACCCCCAGGGCTCCTACACGGTCGCGCGCGGCGACGGACTTGTGACCGTCACCGGAACCGCCCCCTACCGCGGTGCCGCCGGGTGGATCGGGGGACAGGCGCGCTGCGCGGTCACCACCATCGACGAGGCGGACCTACCGTGAGGCGGTCGGGCGACGCTCCCGCGAGGCGGGGTGAGGAAGGGTCCGGGACGGTCAACAGCGTTGGGCTCATCGCCTTGGCGCTCACCCTCGCGATTCTCCTCGCGGGAGTTGGCGGCGCTCGCACCGTGTCGGTGCGGCTTCAAGCCGTCGCGGACCTGGCGGCGTTGGCCGGGGCCGAGCGCTCCGCGACCTCTCCCTGGGAGGACGTTGGCTCGCGCCCCTGCGAGGCCGCCAGCGAGGTCGCGGCCGCGAACGGCGTGAGCGTCGAGTCCTGCGAAGTGCTCGGAACCGACTGCCGCGTCGTCGTGAGTGGGTCCGCGACCGTCATGGGAGTGTCGCTCGAGATACGCGCGCGAGCGCGCGCCGGAACCGAGGAATGAAAAACTCACAGGAAACTATCAGGTTCGTTCAATGCTTCCCACAGGTGAGCGCTCTACATTAATAGTCATCAAGCTAAAGGAATCGCTTACAGGAGCGATCCGGGAAAGGGAATGCATCGGGAGACTTGCACTGTGTTGATGGGATGCTCGAAGGGGTCAGCCGTGAGGCTGGCCCCTTCGAGTTTGTTGTGTGCGGGCTTGGCTGATCGTGCTCCGATCAGTGGTTAGAAGACACGGGTTATAGGACAAAACGTGTTGGCTTTGTAGCGACTTTTCGGCTTTTTGGTGCGGGAAAGTCGGTGTTTTAGTTGGCTGGGACCAACTATGAGGATGGACAAATCGT
>ERZ772958.1029-NODE-1029-length-11918-cov-3.770716_pt1 | contig 11918 bp, 14 predicted proteins | sample MGYA00580681_ERZ772958 | MGnify/ENA primary metagenome ERZ772958 (study PRJEB29015, sample SAMEA2738089) | human oral metagenome | biome: human oral; feature: human-associated habitat; material: saliva | place: China | collected 2275 ...
AAAAGCCCCAAAATCGTATGAAATTGGGGCTATCGGTGAAGGTTGTGAAAGCAAAAAAACGAAATTGCTAGGGATGCGCGCGCGTACGCGAGGAAAACTGAGGTGAAACGACCACCCTTGTGGAGCTCTTTTTGGGGGAACTATAAATCGATTGCGCGAATAGAATAATAAATAGGTTTATTTTGTAATGTTAATCTGGCAGAACAAAGGGAGACTGAAGAAAAATCTTCACTTTTTGCCCTGTTTTTTGTCCATTCGCGCCATTTCTTCCCCTATATATTTAGGGGGGCAAGAAAAAGCAGAGGGATTATTCCCCCTGCTCTGACTCGAGTGTTTCTTCTGCAAAGCATTCGTCTTCCATAGCTTCTTCCAAAATGTAGCGCTGATAGTAGGCGAGTATGAGCGTGGTGAGCGGAAGAGCGACCATCAAGCCGATGATGCCAGCGATATATCCCCAAACTGAGAGGGAAAGCAAGACTACGGCAGGTGATAAGCCCATGATTCGTCCCATGATGCGAGGGGTGAAGATAGTGTCTTGCAACACTTGCACGACGATGTAAACCACAATGACGAGAGCCATCATGCCCCAAAACGAACTGCCGGTGTCTGCCATTTGCAGTAAAGCCAAGAGAGCGGCTGGTAAGATGCCGAGCACCTGAATGTAGGGAATGAAACTAAGGATACCCACGAAGATACCCATTCCCACTGGCATGGGGAGGCCGATGAGCCAGAAACCAATGCTAAACATGATGCCATTGCTGATGGCAACGAGCACTTGCCCACGGAAATAGCCTCGCATATTATGCGCCACGTCGTTGGATAATTGCTCTAGGAACGCGCGTTGTGAGCGTGGCACATATTTGAGCCATACGGTGGAGTAGTGGTCGTAGTCGGTGAGCAGCAACACCAGATAGAGTAGGGCGAAAGCGGAACTGGCCAGACTCACCACCACGTTGGCAGTGGATTGCACCACATTCCAAACATGGGGTAGGGAGGTGCGCACCATTTGCAGCAGATTGTCTTGTTGAAGCATCTCCTCAAGTTGCAGTGAGCCAATCCACTGTTGCAACAAATGCTGTAACCACTCCGGCAGCTGGGTGTTTTGTCCGCCGTTTTGGAGATAGCGCAAGAGGGCATCTTTGATGTGGAGCACACCCTCGATGAAGGGAGGTATGATGAGCCACAAGGCTCCCACCGCAATGGCAATGGCTAGGATGAGGGTGAGCACTACGGCTACAGAGCGCGGACGAATGTAGCAACGATCGTGGAGGAATTGGACCACGGGGGCTAATACCCATGCGATGGCCCACGCTGCAAAGAAGGGAAGGAGAACTGTGCTGAGCCAATTGAGGCCAGCGACAAAGAGGGCCAGTAGAGCCACAAAAAGTACTCCGCGAATGAAACGATCAAATGTGATTTCTTGGCGAAATAATTGCATAAAAAAAGAGGGATTGATGAGACGACAACGACGACCTCAGCATACGTCAGAAAGGAAGGGTGCGTCTTTGACAATGTCTCATATCATGAAAAGAAAAGGATGCTGCAAAGATAATACTTTTCGAGTTCGTTGGTCAAGTTTTTGGCAAATAATTTGTTGTAATGAGGTGAAAGTACTATTTTTGCAACTAGCAACTCCTAGAAGTAAACCTATAAAACGAGCCTGAAGTAGTTGAAAATGAATGGAGCATCCACCCTGGGATTCTATGGTTGTGATGCTTCTCTACCTCAGCATTAGCCCGTGGCTCCTCTTCTCTTGGGCAGAGCAGAGACTTATATTGCATCACTCACAAGCTCTGCTGGTCTGTCTGAAGAAAACGATTCTATTCCCCACTATCATGTTGTATCTTGTTCCTACGCCAGTTGGCAATTTGGAAGACATCACGCTTCGTGCGCTGCGCATCCTTAAAGAGGTGGATGTGGTCTTGGCTGAAGACACGCGCACCAGCGGAATCTTACTCAAGCACTACGACATTTCCACTCCACTGGTGAGCCACCACAAGTTTAATGAACATCAGACGGCTGCGACGCTAGCGGCGCGCATTGTGGCGGGGGAGACCATGGCACTCATCAGCGATGCCGGCACACCTGCTATCTCTGACCCTGGGTTTATGCTGGTGCGTGAAGTGGTGAAACAAGGTGGCGAGGTGCAATGCTTGCCCGGTGCTACAGCTTTTGTGCCTGCCTTAGTGGCGAGCGGACTGCCTTGCGAGCGCTTCTGTTTTGAAGGATTCTTGCCCCAAAAGAAAGGGCGGCAGTCAAAGCTCCAAGCTTTGCAGCGCGAGGAACGCACGATGATTTTCTACGAAAGTCCTTATCGGGTGGTGAAAACCCTCGAACAAATGGTGGAAGTGTTTGGCGCAACGCGTCTTTGCAGTGCGTGCCGCGAGATTTCAAAGCTCCATGAAGAGAGCGTACGCGGCACTTTGCAAGAGGTGTTGGAGCATTTCCAAACCACCGAACCCAGAGGCGAGTTTGTGCTCGTCGTGGCAGGGGCTCCCGACTCGGAGGTGGGTGACGCAGAAACGACAACGTCCCACCGCACCAAACGAGCGGTTGTGGAGCGCGACCCCATCACAGGGCAACCACTCCAAACTTCTCCTACAGCGCCCACCGATAAAGCTGAATTGCGTCGCAGCAAGCGACATCGATGAGCACTGATCATTCCTTTTATTATTGACATCAACTAACACCTAAGCGTATGAAGAAAATAGCATTTCTCCTGATCGCCGTATTCGGTATGACTTTCATTTCGTGCAACACGAAGAAAGATAAGGAAACGGTAGCAGAACTCTCTGCTGCAGACTCTTTGCAACAGATTGTGGCGCAGAAAGATAAGGAATTGGCTGACATGATGACGACCATGAATGACATTCAGGACGGCTTCCGCAAAATCAATGAAGCCCAAGGTCGTATCACCACAGAACGTCGTCAAGGCGAGCGCAACAACCGTGCTCAAATTGTGGAAGATGTGAAGCTCATCGAGAACACGATTCGTCTCAACAACGATTTGATCAGCAATCTTCGTCAACAAGTGAAGGCTTCTAAGTCAAACAATGCCGACCTTCGCAAGAAGATGGAGGCTACAGTGGCTGCTTTCACTGCTCAAATCGCTGATTTGACCAAGCAAATGGAGGAACTCCGTGCGGAACTCTCTAAAAAGGATATCCAAATCGCGGAACTTGGCGAACAAAACGCTAACCTCCAAAGCAATGTGAACGAACTCAGCGTGCAAAATGAAACAAAAGCACGCACTGTGGCTTCCCAAGATCGCGAACTCAACAGTGCTTACTATGTGTTTGGCACAAAGAGCGAACTGAAGGAACAAAACATCCTCAAGGGGGGTGAAGTGTTGCGCAACAACAACTTCAACAAGGACTATTTTACCAAGATTGATATCCGCGTGGATAAGGTGATTCGCCTTTACTCTAAGAGTGCTCGCTTGATGACTACTCACCCCGAAGGTAGTTATTCGCTCGATAAAGATGCGCAAGGTCAATATACGCTCCGCATCACAGACCCTGCTCGTTTTTGGAGTGTGAGCAAATATCTTGTGATCACCGTGAAATAAGGCTTTCTAGCAAAGCTTCTTTCGAAATTAAAGATAGTTTATGCCTATTCCCACGTGGTGTTCTACGTAGGGATAGGCATATTTGCACCTTTGCGAACGGTGTAAAGGTGTTGTCTCACTTATAATATGAATACGACAATGAAAAGATATTCTCTGAAATTCTCTTCTCAGCTTGTGGTGCGAAATCTCGCATTGACGCTGATGATTCCTTTCCTCATGAGCAGTTGCGTGAGCTATGATAGTTGGAATCGCACGACGACTGGCATGAGCCTTGGCGCTTTCTTTGGTTCTACCGTGGGAGGTATCCTCGGAGGTTATCGAGGTTCGGACATTGGTACGCTTGTAGGTGGTGCGGCTGGGGCTGCCATTGGTGCGGCTACGGCAGAAAAGAATGCGCAGCAGCGTGAACAGGTGTACGATCAACGCTATGGTAGTCAACGCTATGATGGCTATCGCACACAAGATGGCAGATATGGCAATGAGCAAGTGGGCTATGGTCGCTACAATAATGGCAGTGATGTGTATGCTTCGTTCAATGGCATAGAGATTTCTAACCTCACTTTCTCTGACTACAATGGAGATCGTGCCCTTCAACCCGGTGAACGTGCACAGATTTCTTTTGATCTTTACAATAATTCTGGTCGCACACTCTATAACATTGCGCCTGTGGTGTCTTGCGACTATAAGCGTGTGAATGTGTCTCCTACCGCTATCATTGGAGAACTTCCTGCTGGACGTGCCATGCGCTACCAAGCTGAGGTTGTGGCACGCAACAATGCGCGTGATCGTGAACTCGTGTTCCAAATCGCACTCCCTGATCCTCAAGGGCGTCTTTACCCTGTCAAAACTTTTAGTATCGAACTTTTTAAACGTAGATGAAACTTTCCTCGCATTATTCAGCAACACTCCGCCTAGGACTTCCCATTGCCATTGCGCAACTTGGCACGATTATCTTGGCTTTTGCCGACACCATCATGGTGGGGCATTATAGCACACCTGCGCTCTCGGCAGCATCGTTTGTCAATAGCTTGTTTAATCTGGCTACTATGATTATTTTAGGCTATAGCTACGGATTGACGCCCTTCGTTTCGGCAAAGTATAGTCAGGGAGACAAGGCTGGAGTGGGTGCGATTATGCGCCGAGGGCTCATGATGAATCTCTTCTTTGGGGCAGGAGTGCTCTTTGTCTTTGGTGTCCTATATTTCCTTCTTCCCTATCTCAGACAGCCAGAGGCGTTGCTCCCTCTCATGGAGTCATACTACATCACGCTGTGGGTGTCGCTCTGGTTTGTGGTGCTCTTCACAGCAGCGCGCCAATTCACCGACGGTATCACCTATACCAGTTTAGCGATGTGGCTCATCTTGGCAGGAAATGTGATCAATATCGTGCTGAACTATCTGCTCATCTTTGGCATAGGTCCATTTCCCGAATGGGGACTCTTTGGCGCGGGGTTCGCTACTATGGTGAGCCGCATATTGGTGGCAGTGGTTTTGTTGGCAATTATCTTTTGGGGTAAGCGTTTTGCTGATTTCCGCCTTCCACTCTCGGCTGATAGCCTCTTGCAGTTGCCCTCGTTGCGCGATATTCATCGCAAGTCGTGGCCCGTGAGTTTGCAGATTGGTTTGGAAACTTTCTGTTTTGCTGGTTCTGCTGTGATGACAGGATGGTTGGGAGAAATTCCGCTCGCGGCTTATCAGATCTTGATGACTTTAGGCACGCTTGGCTTTACTCTCTATTATAGTCTAGGAGCGAGCATGAGCATTCGTATCTCCTACTTCTTGGGGCAAAACGACACGCCGCAAGCTTTGGCAGCTGGAAGGGTAGGACGCAATTTGATTTTGATCAATGCCACGCTGTCTTGCTTGTTTTTCTACTTTGCTGGCAACCAGATTGTCCATCTTTTCACGCAGGATGAGGCAGTGATTACCGCCTCTCTTGCACTGCTCGTGCCCTTGGTGGTGTATCAATATGCCGATGCGTTGCAGATTTGCTACGCTAATGCGCTGCGCGCTACGCAACATGTGTTGCCGATGACGTGGAGTTCTGCGGTGGCTTACCTTGTGGTAGGCATGCCTGCGGCGTATTTGATGGGCTTTACGCTGAAGGGCGGTGTGGAAGGTATCTTTTATTCATTTGCTATCTCGCTGATGGTGGCTACCTTGCTTTTTGTGTTCTTCTATCGTCGCTTCATGCAGTCGAGAGGCTAGCGAGTTTGGGCTTAGACAGATTGGAAGAATGTGATGCGCAATGTTTGCTTCATCTCTTCCGAAATCTGGGATATAACGAAAAATCCCCATTTGCATCATGCAAATGGGGATTTTTGTGTGTGGTGTTTCGGATTAGAAACCTGCGAGTTCAAGCACTTTGGCAACGGCTTCGTCAAGACCTGCGGTGTTTTTACCACCTGCAGTGGCGAAGTGAGGAGCACCACCACCACCACCTTGGATGAGGCGAGCAGCTTCTTTGACGAGATTACCAGCATGGAGTTGACGACTTGCAATGAGATCCTTGCTCACCATGACAGTGAGGAGTGGTTTGTCATCGTGTTTCGAACCGAGAACGAGGAAGGTGTTTTCGGGCAACTGTCCTGACACTTGGAAGGCAAGGTCTTTCACTGCACCTGCTTCTACGTCCATGGGAAGAACTTGTGCAATGACTTTCACACCATCAATTTCTTTAGCAGATTCGATGAGGCGACCTTTGAGTTGTCCCACGCGTTCGCGAACGGCAGCTTCCACTTGCTTCTTCAAGTCGGCGTTTTCGTCGATGGCTTTTTGCACAGCGGCTTTCACGTCTTTGGCGTTGTTGAAGAAGGCGCTGACACTGCTGAGAATGTCTTGTTGGAGATACATGCTTTCTTCCGCTGCTTCACCGGTGATGGCTTCGATGCGGCGGATACCTGCCGCAACACTGCTTTCGCTTACGATGCGGAAGAGACCAATCTTACCAGTGGCACTAACGTGTGTACCACCACAGAACTCTACGCTATCACCGAATTGTACGACACGCACAGTGTCACCATACTTTTCTCCGAAGAGTGCGATAGCCCCCATGTTCTTCGCTTCCTCAACGGGCACATCGCGGTGGTCTTGGAAGGGGATGTTTTCGCGGATACGACCGTTGATGATGCGTTCGATTTGGCGCAATTCCTCGGGAGTTACCTTTTGGAAGTGAGAGAAGTCGAAACGAAGACTGCGGTCATTGTTGAGCGAACCTTTTTGTTCTACGTGAGTGCCGAGGACTTCGCGGAGTGCTTGGTCGAGCAAGTGGGTAGCGGTGTGGTTAGCTTCAATTTTGTGACGACGATCCACGTCAACACATGCCATGAACTCTGCTTCGGGATGCTTGGGAAGTGCCTTGGTGAGGTGGATGGGAAGGTTGTTTTCGCGCTTGGTGTCGAAGATTTCCACTGTTTCTTCCTCATTGATGAGCACACCAGTGTCTCCCACTTGTCCACCCATTTCTGCATAGAATGGCGTGTTGTCGAGCACGAGTTCAAAGTAGGTTTGCTTCTTTTGTTGCACTTGACGATATTTCAAGATGCGGCAACCATATTCGGTGTAATCCCAACCGTGGAAAGTCGTGTCGCCTTCTGCCAATACCACCCAGTCGCCTGTTTCTGTGGCAGCGGCATTGCGTGCGCGCTCTTTTTGTTGTTGCATTTCTGCATCAAAACCAGCTTCGTCCACCGTGAGACCGGCTTCAGAACAGATGAGTTCGGTGAGGTCGAGGGGGAAACCATAGGTGTCGAAGAGGGTGAAGGCTTCTTTTCCTTCCACCACCTTGTTGCCTGCTGCCTTCGTGGCTTCAATGATATTTTCCAAACGGTTGATACCAGTGGCAAGGGTGCGGAGGAATGATTCTTCCTCTTCGCGAATCACCTTGGTGATGAGTTCTTGTTGCGCAGGAAGTTCGGGATATGCGCCTCCCATCTCTTGTACGAGGGTGGGAATGAGGCGGCAAATGAAGGCTTCGCGCTGGTTGAGGAAGGTGTAAGCGTAGCGAACTGCACGACGCAAGATGCGACGAATCACATAACCTGCTTTTGCGTTGGAAGGAAGTTGTCCGTCTGCGATGGAGAACGCGATGGCGCGCAAGTGGTCTGCGATAACACGCATTGCCACGTCGGTAGCTTCTTCTTTTCCATAAGCAAAACCAGAAAACTCTGCGATTTTGCGGATGATGGGTTGGAAAATGTCGGTGTCGTAGTTGGAGTTTTTACCTTGAAGCACACGCACCAAACGCTCAAATCCCATACCGGTGTCGATAACCTTGTGGGGAAGTCCTTCGAGAGAACCATCGGCTTTGCGATTGTATTGCATGAATACAAGGTTCCAAATCTCGATTACCTCGGGGTTGTCTTGATTGACGAGAGAAGCTCCAGAAACTTTGGCTTTTTCTTCTTCGGAACGTCCATCGATGTGGATTTCTGAGCATGGACCACAGGGACCGGTGTCACCCATTTCCCAGAAGTTGTCGTGCTTGTTACCATTGATGATGTGGTCTTTGGGGAAATAGCGTTCCCAAATGGTAGCTGCTTCATCATCGCGCTCTAGTCCGGCTTCTTTGTCGCCTTCAAAGACAGTGACGTAGAGATTTTTGGGATCAATCTTGAGCACTTCCACCAAGAACTTGTAGGCAAAGGTAATGGCATCTTCCTTGAAGTAGTCGCCAAATGACCAGTTACCGAGCATTTCAAACATCGTGTGGTGGTAGGTGTCGTGTCCCACCTCTTCGAGGTCGTTGTGCTTACCACTCACGCGCAGACACTTCTGAGAGTCGGTCATGCGACGGCATTTGGGTTCTGCGTGTCCGAGGATAATGTCCTTGAACTGGTTCATACCCGCATTGGTGAACATGAGGGTGGGGTCATCTTTAATCACCATAGGAGCGGAAGACACGATGAGGTGTCCATGCTCCTCAAAGAAACGCTTATAAGATTCGCGTATTTCGTTTGCAGTCATCATACTGTTTTCTAAACTATTTGGGTGCAAAGGTACGATTTTTTGAGCGAAAATCGAGCGATTCTGCCACGAATTGTGACGGAATCGCTCGATGTATGAGTGAGTTGTGTAAAAAACTCGCTTAAAGGAGCTTATTGCTACTAGGGATTGTCTAATCCTTAGTAATCCATTTCTTTGGGATTAGAACCATATTGGTTGGCACCAGGTTGGCTGTCTGTGCAATACCAAATGATAAGGATGATGGCACCAACGAGGGGAATCAATGAAAGGAGCAACCACCAACCACTGCGACCAATGTCGTGCAAACGACGAACAGAAACTGCCAACCCAGGGATAAACATAGCGAGTGACCATAGGTAAGCGAGATTAGCTAGAGCTGGCATGTCTAGGAGTCCTGCGATTACTCCGAATGTGAAGCCAATCACGAAGGAAATAATCAAGTTGAAGAGTACAAAGTACCAGTACTCAGAACGGCGTGCACGGCCGTTGAATTCAGCATAGTGCTGAAGGCAATAGAGGAAATACTTCATAATGATAGGTATTAAAAATGAATGATTAAAGATTTATTGTTGATAGTGATTGTTGCTGTCCTCTTGATCCTGTTGATGATTGCCTCCTTCCCCATTGTTGGGTGTCTGAGGTGCACTGCCATAGGGCGGTTGTTGTGGTGAGTCGTAAGACTGTTGTGGTGCTCCATAAGGCTGTTGTTGCACACCTTGTTGTGATTGCTGTGCACCATAAGGGTGCTGCTGAGGAGCATACATTCCTCCATAGGGTGACTGTCCATAAGGAGCTTGTCCATAAGGTTGTCCACCGTATGCAGGTTGCCCATAACCTGGCTGACCGTAAGGCGGTTGTCCATAGGGTGACTGTCCATAAGGATTTCTCCACGCTCCTTCTTCGTTGCCTATCCCTTTGGGGTTAGGACCATATTGGTTGTATCCTGGCGTACTGTCCATGCAGTAGAACACCAAAAGTACGATGCCACCAATGACCCCTACGTAAGGGATGAAGGCTATTAAAATGAAGAAACCACTCTTGTCCGTATCGTGTAGACGTCTTACGCTAACGGCTAGTTGCGGGATAAACAGTGCTAGGTGGAGCAAGCTAAATATGAAGATGATAAAAACTCCTACATTTCCATATCGTGGAGCTACACAAGCGGGATGGTGCAACTGGGTTAGTGAAGCAGTCACAATCATGACCAAACCGATGATGATGGGCAGTATGACTAAGAGAGAGTGCACCAGCGTAAAAAACCAGTACTCAGAGCGGCGTGCGCGACCGTTAAAATCTGCGTAGTGCTTAAGGCAATAAAGGAAATACTTCATCAAAGGATTGTTTAAAGGGTTTGTTGTTGAGATGGCTGTTTTAGCACTTCAATTATTTCTTTTCCTTGAGGTGAATACCTTGTTGATTTGGATGTCCACCATTATGGGAAGCCTATTTGATCTGGATCTGCGTTGTTTTCTTCTTTGGGGTTCGGACCAAATCTATTTACCCCTTGTTGGCTGTCTCTGCAATACCAAACCAGTAGAAGAATTTCTGCAGCTATGTGACAAATGATGGAGACGAACAAGAGGACTGAAAGCAGCTTTTCTTCCATAAAAATAGAGAAGCCACGCATATCTTCGCCCCATATGGCATATATGCATAGCAGATACGCGAAGGTCATTACAAAACCATACATAATGAGTCCAGTAATGATGGTCAATAGTTGCCACCAACCGCTTCGATTCGTGTCGTGTAAGCGTCGAGCTGACACAGCTAAATTAGGAATCAATAAGGCAATAGGATATACAAATCTCAAGAAGCCCAAATCTATTCCTATTACTTCTTTTATTGCTAAAACGATAAGGTAAATACCAATTTCAATCAGAAAGTTGAAGAGCTGAAAGTACCAATACTCAGAACGACTCGCACGGCCGCTGAAGTCGGCATAGTGCTTAAGACAATAAAGGAAATACTTCATCAAACAAATTCTTTTCTAAGAAAAGACTACTTATCGTTGGTAGTGGCTATCCCCGCCATTCGGGTCCTTTTCGTAGTTGTCCCCTTCCCCATTTTGGGGTGTTTGAGGTGTACTGCCGTAGGGTGGTTGTTGGGGTGCATCATGAGGATTCTGTTGCGCACCATAAGGAGGTTGCTGCGGAGCATTCATCCCTCCATAAGGCTGCTGTCCGTAAGGAGGTTGCTGCCCACCATAAGGATTCTGTCCATAAGGTTGCTGTTGAGGATTTCCAAAGCCATGCCTCATCATTTCTTTGGGATTAGGACCATATTTGTTGGTGCCTGGTTGACTATCGGTGCAGAGCCACACTAAGAGGAAAATACCAAAGAAGAGCGAAAGGAATAGACAAAGAAGAATGCCCACAACGGTTATCCATGGAATATCCTCTGGGCGAATTTTGTTCATCTCGTAGAAAGAGAACTCTGAAAAGATTTGGACAAAAAGCACCACAAAAAATACTATGGTCAAAAGGATAGGGAGATGGTAAGATAGAATCCACCATCCACTTCTTCCTGTGTCGTGCAATCGACGCACCGTCTTTCACGCCACGGAGGAAGTCGTCGATATAAGCCGAGTCGATACCAGACTGTTGGAAATAGTTCTCGATGCCTGCTGTTTGGCTCAAACCAATCTCATAGCTGAGCGTGTCGACATCGTTCTTCATGCTTGCTTTCGGGCTTCCGTTGTTGCAGGAAGCAAAGAGGGTGACTGCTGCAATAACAGCCAAGGATAAAATCTTCTTCATATAAAGAATTACATTACTTTGATTAGTTCAACATCGAAGACAAGAGCAGCGTAGGGAGGAATTGAATTGCCAGCTCCGCGCTCTCCGTAGGCCAGGTTGTAGGGGATGAAGAAGCGGTACTTTGCGCCTTCCTTCATCAGCTGTACGCCTTCCGTCCAGCCGGCAATCACGCCGTTGAGGGGGAATACGGCAGGCTCGCCGCGCTGGTAGCTGCTGTCGAATACAGTTCCATCTATCAAGCGGCCTTCATAGTGACACTTCACCTGATCCGTAGCCTTTGGTTGCGCACCTGTGCCTTCAGTCAGCACTGTGTACTGCAAACCGCTGGGCAACACCACAACGCCATCCTTCTTAGCGTTTTCGGCCAAGAAGTCCTCGCCTGCTTTGCGCATGAATTTGCTGCGCTCTGCATCCTGTTTCTGCATAAATTCCTGAACGGTTGTTTGTGCTTCAATCGGCGTGAGCTCTGTGCTCTTTCCTGCAAGAACGTCAGCAACGGCCTTCGCAAAGTCGGTCGTGTCTACATTGTTTGCGCCCAAACCTTTGAGGTTTTCGGCAATCACCATACCAAGGGCATAGCTAAGTTTGTCCATACTAAATTTTCTTTTTTATTATATGTATTGATATTTC
>ERZ772958.1031-NODE-1031-length-11912-cov-6.945180_pt1 | contig 11912 bp, 4 predicted proteins | sample MGYA00580681_ERZ772958 | MGnify/ENA primary metagenome ERZ772958 (study PRJEB29015, sample SAMEA2738089) | human oral metagenome | biome: human oral; feature: human-associated habitat; material: saliva | place: China | collected 2275 ...
GAAATTTAAAGAAAGTATGGAGAGGTAAGTTCCTTTTGTTTATAAATCCCCTCTCTTTTTAGAGGCAAAACATTGATAGAACGATAAAAAAAGGGATGAACTAGAATTATTCTAATTCACCCCTTCAACATGGTTATTTTGAACACAATTTGAAAAAAACTGAGCCGAATTGCTTCGACTCAGTTAAATTTTTATTATTCTTCTTCAGGAACAAGCGCTTCTGGGAAGTGTTCACGCACAATTGCAGCACAACGATTACATAAAGTCGGAGCATCTTCTAATGTTCCTACTTCAATCTTCACAGCACGGCAACGTTCGCAAGTTTCACCTTTAGCATGTTCAACAACGACTTTCACGCCTTCACCTTCAACTGCATTTACAGGAGCTTCAACGCCTTCTGCAGCCACTTCTAAATCACTAACGATGAATAATTGAGCTACATTTGTGTTTAAGCCCTCTAATAAAGTGCGAACTTCATTAGATGGATATAGCGTTACTTTTGCTTCGAAGTTCTTACCGATTAATTTCTCGTTACGAGCTTCTTCTAAAGCTTTCAAAGCAGTGTTACGAACTTTGAAGAATTCAGCCCATTGTGCTACTACTTCTTCTGCATTTTCGTAGCTTTCTACTGTTGGGAATTCAGCTAATTGAACATAAGCTTCTTCTTCCTTCAAGTATTTCCAAACTTCTTCACTCGTATGAACTAAGATTGGGCTTAGTAATTTCGTTAATTTCACTAAGATATCGTAAATCACTGTTTGCATTGCACGACGTTCGTAGTTATCTTCGTGTTCGATATACACAACGTCTTTTGCAAAGTCTAAGTAGAATTGTGATAAATCAACTGTACAGAAGTTCATCACTGTTTGATAGATTGTTGAGAATTCATATTTTTCATATGCTTCTTCAATTGTCTTCACAACATCATTGAAACGAATCATCATATATTGGTCAACCGTACGTAGGTCTTTAAACGCTACGGCATGTTTAGATGGTTCGAAGTCTGTCGTGTTCGCTAACATAAAGCGCATTGTGTTACGAATCTTACGGTATGCTTCAGATACTTGGTTTAAGATTTCAGTACTGATACGTACGTCTGATTCATAGTCCACAGAAGATACCCATAGACGGATAATGTCTGCCCCTTTTGTTTGCATTTCTTTTGCAGGTGAGATGACGTTTCCTAGGGATTTACTCATCTTCTTACCTTCTCCGTCCATTACGAACCCTTGAGAAAGAACGGCTTTATATGGAGCTTTCTTATGAACCGCTACACTTGTTGTTAAACTTGAGTTGAACCATCCACGGTATTGGTCTGATCCTTCTAAGTATAAATCAGCTGGGAATTCTAACTCTGGACGAATACTTAATACACCAGCATGTGAGCTACCTGAGTCGAACCATACGTCCATGATGTCCATTTCTTTTGTAAATGTGCCGTTTGGACTGCTTGGATGTGTGAATCCTTCTGGTAATAAGTCTTTTGCTTCACGCTCGAACCATACGTCAGAACCGAATTCTTCCACTAATTTCGCAACGTGTTCGATTGTTTCTGGAGTGATAATTGGTTCTCCGTTTTCACCGTAGAATACAGGAAGTGGAACACCCCATACACGTTGACGAGAGATGACCCAGTCGCCACGGTCACGAACCATGTTGTAAATACGTACTTGCCCTGATGGGTGGTACCATTTCACATCATTTTCAATCACATCTAAGATATCTTGACGGAAAGCATCAATTGACGCAAACCATTGTGGAGTTGCACGGAAGATTACTGGTTTCTTCGTTCTCCAGTCATGTGGATAACTATGCACGAAATAGCTTAAGTTTAATAATGAACCATTTTCAGCTAATAGGTCTGTGATGACTTTGTTTGCTTTTGCATAGAACATTCCTTCAAAACCAGGAGCTTCTGCAGTGTAATGTCCTTGATTATCCACTGGTGATAATACATCTAAGTTGTATTTACGTGAGTAGTAATAGTCGTCTTCCCCGTGTCCAGGAGCTGAGTGAACTAAACCAGTCCCTGCATCAAGAGTTACATAGTCTCCAACCATTACAAGAGATTCACGTTCGTAGAATGGATGCCATGCTGTCGCATATTCCAATTCAGTTCCGCGGAATTCTTTTAATACTTCAACAGATTCCCACCCTAAAGTTTCAGCAAGTGAGTTCACGAGTTCTTTTGCTACTACAAAAGTCCCTTTGTCTGTTTTCACTTCTGCATATTCATAGTCAGGATGCACGAAGATCCCTAAGTTTGCAGGAAGTGTCCAAGGAGTTGTTGTCCAAATAACGAATGATGCATCTTCTGATACAACACCTTTTCCGTCTTTCACTTTGAACGCCACATAGATTGATGGGCTTTCTACGTCTTTATATTCGATTTCTGCTTCGGCAAGTGAAGATTCACTTGATGGAGACCAGTAAATTGGTTTTAACCCTTTGTAAATATAGCCATTTTCAGCCATTTTACCAAATACACGAATTTGTTCTGCTTCAAATTCAGGTTGAAGTGTTAAGTATGGTTTATCCCATGTTCCTGTAACCCCTAAACGCTTGAATTCAGCACGTTGGTTGTCCACTTGACGTAATGCGTACTCCGCACATAATTTACGGAATTCAGCGATTGATAATTTCTTACGGTCAACCCCTTCAGCGTTTGCCAAAGCTTGTTCGATTGGAAGCCCGTGTGTATCCCATCCTGGTACGAATGGCGCACGGAATCCACTCATTGATTTACTACGAACGATAAAGTCCTTAGAAATCTTGTTTAAGGCATGTCCCATATGAACCGCACCATTGGCATATGGTGGTCCATCATGAAGTACGAATGATGGTTTCCCTTCATTCTTTGCTTGACGTTGTCCGTAAACGTCTGCTTCTTCCCATTCTTTTTGATAATCCACTTCTTTTGTTGGCAAGTTCCCACGCATTGGGAATTCTGTTTTCCCAATTTGCAATGTTTCCTTCATCTTCATTGAATTTCCTCCTTTATTTGACTGCTATTTTCATCTTTTTACCACTGAGCATAAAAAAAGCCCCTGCCAGTTGCAGGGGCGAAATAACTTCCGCGGTACCACCCAAATTTACAAACGAAACTCGTTTGCCTAGGTAAATTGTTAACGCCATTTAAGCGACTCTTCTTACTCTAACGTGTATTTCAGAAAAGTTTCTAAGAGATGATTCTTGCTATAAACAGGGACTGCCAATCTTCCACCAATAATCGGCTCTCTACAAAGTATATTTATACAATTTGTTCTCTTCATCGAATAGATAAATTTTACGCTATTTGAAACGATTTTGCAAGATTTTCCATCTACAAAAAGAGAAAACCGGTTCACATTGTGAACCGGTTTAAGGGCAGACTACTTTTACAAATGGTTTGGACCGGTTAGGAGTGTCCAATTCATTCGATGTTTTCGTTTGTTCCTAGTCTCTTTTACCTTTTTTAGGAACGGCTAGGCCTAATCCACCAAGAGCTGCAAGAATTCCTCCAAGGATTCCTGGAGTTGCATCTGCTACCCCTGTATTTGGTAATGTTTCTTTTGCTTGGCCTGCTGCTGGTGAAACTGGAGCTGGTTTATTTTCTCCTGGTTTTTCACTTGAAGCAGCTGGTGTTGCTTGTGAAACTTGTGTAGTAGGTGTTTCTGGTGTTGCTGGAGTAGTTGGAGTTGCTGGTGTTTCACTAGCGGCAACTTTAAATGTAACTGCGTATAAACTGAAGTGTTTAACGTTAAGTGTAACGACTTTGTTTTCTCCGTAAGAGAATTCAACTTTTTCTTTCACTTCTTTTGTATCACTTGTTACAAAGAATGCTCCATCTACTTCTTTATCAACAGGGAATGTTACTTTCGCTTCCCCTTCAACACGAACTGGTTTATCATCTTTGTCAACGAACGTAATTTCATAACCTTGATATTCTTTTCCTTCAAGACCTTTAATTGTTTCGTCCACTTTTTCAACTTTAAGCTTCTTAATGTTCTTATCAAGAAGTTTAGTTGGTACTTCAACGACTACTGGAGTATCTCCGTTTTCGTCTTCGAATCTCGCAATACCTTTTTCCTTATCAACCGTTACCTTCACACCATCTGTTTCGTATAGAGGTAATTCTACAGCTGGTTGGTCTGGTGTAGGAGTTGGTTTCTCTGGATCTGGAGTTGGCTTCTCTGGATCTGGTGTTGGTTTCTCTGGATCTGGAGTTGGTTTCTCTGGATCTGGAGTTGGTTTCTCTGGATCTGGAGTTGGATCCACAGTTTCCTTAACCTCTTTCAAACCTTCAACCAATTTAGCAATCGCATTTGGAGTTAATAAGTTTTGATCTGCTAGACCTTTCTTGTACGCTTCAACAGCTGCTAAGTATTCTTTAGCATCTTGACGGTCAATCTTACGAACACGTTCTACTTCAGCATTGTATGCTGCTTCGTCTAATGGTTTATCCTCTTCAACTGGAAGAACGAAGCGTAATTCCGCTGCTGAAATATGACCAGGGTCCCCATAAGTTTCGTTAGCAGTAAAGACTGCTTTCTTCACTTTGATAGGAGATTCGAAGTTGATTACTTTAGTCTTGGCATTATTTGCCCAACCAGTAAAGTTGAAGTGATGTGCTTGGTCATTTTCATCAAATACTGTTAAGCTACCGCTCATGACACGTCCGTTTGGTCCTGAAGGACGAGGAACATATTCAAAGCGAGTTGATTCCATTGGTTTAGTGAAGGTAACCGTTAATGGTTGGCCTAAGCTGTCCGCTCCATAAGGTGTATGCCATAGTGAATTTGTGTTACCATCGAATGCATACCATCCATCTTCTCCATCTTCTTTCGGAGCCGTAACATCATAGATATCATCCCAATCTGGAGCAGCACGTTTCACTTCAAGAGCATCTTTAGCAGCGTTAACGCGTTCTACAAGCGCTTTGGCATCATCTACACTAATGTTTTCATCTGCTTCTAATAAAGCTGCTACTGCGTCTTTATAAGCATTTAATGAATCTTGTTTGTAGTTGCCGTTTACAATTGGAGTATTCTTATCGAACGCTTCATCCACAATCATCTTACCTGTTAACTTGATTTCTTCAATTTCAAGGTTATCTAACATAAAGTCTTTATACCCTTTGAAGTTGATTTCGTTATTGTTTGAATCCCCTTTTGTATCAGCACCACGCGCATTTGAGTAGATACCAATCCAAGTATTTCCACCTTTTTCACCAGTAACATAGAAGCTTACTTTCTTAGGAGTTGATGAATTTTCCCAAGTGTTTTCTAAGTCGTATTTCGTTAATTTACTACGACGAGAATTTTCGCCATTACCGATTACGAATGAGTATGCTCCATTTGAACCTGCTTCGTATTCGAAGGTTACTTTATAAGTCTTACCTTCTTCGAAGCGGAAGTTTTGTGGAATTGTTTGGTAAACGAGTTTGTCATATCCTGATAAACCGTTTGTCTTCAATGACCAGTTGCCTTCGATAACGTCGTTGACTTTCTTACCATTCCAGCCACGTTGAGTATATGGTTCGTGTTTTTCAGATAAGTGAGTACGGTTATCTTGTACGCCTTCAACATCGCCGACTACGAATGGGAAGATACCTTGAGGAACTTCTTCAAAGTCTTGTTTGAATTTACCATTTCCTGTGTCGTGTTTTTCGTTGTACATTACAGATTGGTTTTCAAATACACGAATTTCATCGAAGTAAGTTGCTTCTGTATCTGCGTCACGTCCAAGTTCTAATGTCACGTTAGAAACATCTTCGCCTGTTGTGAAGTATACATACATGTTTTGGAAGTAACTTGTATTATCCACTGTCGCATTCTTCTTAAGTGTGTTATGCGCATGTGCTTGTACATAGTTCTTCGCGATTGATTTGTTTGTGTAGTTAGAAATCACTTTGTCTCCGACACGGATTGTGATATCTGCACGTGCATCGCTTCGGTTATCTACACCTACATAAACAGCATATCTTGTATTAGGTTTCAAGTCTGTTAAGCGTTGTTTCAATGTCACACGTTCAGTGTTTCCTTGAATACGTAACATTTCGTTAGCCCCTTGAGATTTCACGATTTCAGCATGTTCGCTGTCACCAGTTTTTTCCCAATGATCTAATGTTCCGCTGTTGAAACCTTGGTCATAGATGTGTAGTCCTTCACTCCATACCATTGTCTTCTTGCCTTGAGGAGCTTTGTAAAGTACATATGGTTGGTACGCATCCCCCGTAATTTGAATCTTACGGTCTGCGCCGACTGTTAATTCGACTAAATCTTGTTTACCTTGGTCTGTTAGACGGTAAAGGTATACTTTATCTCCAGTCCAATCGTCTGGAAGTGTCCATTCAGTTGTTCCAGCAGTATTTGTGAAGAAGTACATCTTTTCTTTGTCGCCTGTTAAAGCTTTACCATTTTCATCCCAGTTCCATGGTACTAAGTAGCTTCCGCCATTTTCAATAACACGACCGTTTAATGTTGTTACACGTTTGCGGTAGTCTGGGCTATTAGGGTCGTTCGATTGACGAACAATCTTCACTTCGTCTCCCTTGTCATTTGTTAAATCAATTTCCATTTCTGGAGTCCACTTGTAATTTTGACCGTTGTCGCTCATCGCAACTGGGTTTCCGTTCACCCATTTAGAGACTTTGTAGTGTTGGAAGTACTTCGTCATAATGTTGTTTTCGAAGAGGTTACGAATATATCCTTCGTAGTCGCTTCGACCTTGCCATCCTTCGAAGTCTTTCATGTTATATCCACCAAGTAATGGATAGTTCGCTGCACCACCGTAGCTTGGATAATCACCCACCCATGAGTCTTTTTGGTGGTTACGAATGAATCGAGTGATATTTGAGTTAATCCCTTTTAGTGTGTATCCACCGTAAGTTAAATCAGCTGCCCAGTGTTGGAATGTTGAGTCATATTCTGCACCGAAGCCCCACTCGATGGCCATACGCCATCCTTGAGAGTTTAATTCTTTAGCAAGTACGTGAGTTGGCCAAGCAGTGTTATCTCCTGATTGTCCGTTACCCCAAACGTCCACATAAATAAAGTCTAAGTCGCCACCAAGTTTTTCTCTTAATTCTTTCCAACGAGCTAAACGTCCATGTGATAAGTCATATTCTGCATCGATGTTGATCCCTTGGTCTAACCAGTTCCAACCATACATATAAGTTCCGTCAGAATTCTTACGTAAGATTGCTTCACTGAAGTATTTAGATTCAGGATATGTTTCAGAAGCATTTACGTGAATACCGATTTTAGCACCGTATTCTTTTGCTCTAGCCAATAATTTCTTGAAGTCTTCAACGCCACCAATTCTCTTACCGATATCTGCATAGTTTAAGTGACCTGAGTCGTGACCTTCACTACCATACCCTTTAAGTAGGATTGATTGGCCTAATCCGTCTGTGTGTAAGTTAATCTTCTTAATACCATCTAATGTCATTAAGAATGGGTTTTGCGCTTGAGATGCGAAGTTCATCGCAATACGATAGGCAACTAAATCTGGAACAGATTCTGCCCCTTTTGGATTATTCATGATATTACGATATGCAATCGCACCATCTTGCCAGTCCACAACATTATCTTTGTTTAAGTCTTTTGTGATGACTACTTTAGAACTTGGTAATTCTAATGTGTATTCTGGGAATGCTAAGTTCTTGTAAGCACGTTGGTACCAGTAAGGTGAGCTTTGAATACCAATGTAATTGACGCCATCCACTCTTTGTAGAGCAGTTGTTAAGCGTGCAAAGTCATTTCCTTGGTAAGTAAATTGTGAGTTACTCCAAACTGATGCTGCTAATTCGTTCGAAGAAACAAAGCCATACATAAATCCATAAGCGTAGTCATTCATTTTGCCTGTCTTCAAGTCTAAATGATAGTCCCCTGCTCTATGTGTGTTTGTGGACATTTGTGCTCCGTCAAACTTCGCATTTTGTTTATTAGAACCTACAGATACTAATGTGTTACCTGGGAATTCAATGGTTTGGATTAATTTTCGAACATTGTCGACTGGTTTACCCATTTCAACATTGTTTTTGTTCACTACTTTAGTGACATCGAAATGCATTTCGTTGCCGACTAATTGTAATTTAACCGTGATTTCTGCATTGATGAATTCATCATCGTTTCTCACTGTCATTACATATTCTGCAGTAGTGTCATCAATCTTGCGGTATTGAACTTCTGGCGTTACTAATACACCGTTGATTGACATTTTATCTAATTTTTGAACTTGACCTGTTAACGTTTTTCCATCTAATTCATATTCTTTAACACGTGGAAACGCCGTGTCGATGATGGCTTTTAATTGTTCAGATTGTAAAGTTTCGTAATGAACATCTTGGTCGTTACGACGGAAACCATCGTCCACAGCCGGAGTTTCTTCTTCTGGTTTAATGTTTTCTTGGTTATCCGCTTTGATCGATACAGAAGATAATTCTCTACCGTAAGTACCTGCTTTAAGGTAAACTTTATTTACATCCACTAAAGCGTTCTTGACAGCTTCTGGAACGACTTCTGTGCTAAATAAAGATTGTCCATTATTTGTAGCATTTAATTGACCGTCTTTCTTGTAAACGATAGATAGGTGGTTTTCTTCACCTACATTCGGTGCTTCTACACGAGTCTTGCTATACCATGTGTTTACACCTGGTCCTTTGTATTGCCAGAACCAACCGCCCTTGTCATACCCTACAAAGATATTGTTGTCATTATCTTTATATTTTAGATATACCCCAAAGCGAGTTTCAGCTGGAGGAGTGTTTGCCTTAAACGTTAAGTCAACGCTTACATTTCCTTCCGCATCCGCTTGTAAGCCAGCTTTTTCGAATAAAGCTTCGTTTGCTCCATTGTCGTTTCTATCAGTTGAAGTTAATTTGTTGTAGCGTACTCCGCCTTCTTCAACGACTTCAACATTCCCTTTCACACGGCTTACTGAGTCCCACTCTTTTTTCACTTCGGCTGTTGCTTCACGAGTTTCACCAGTCGCTTCACGCGTTTCACCTGTTGCTGCTTCTGCTGGTTTTTCCTCAGTTGGTTTAGCTTCAGCAGGTTTAGCCTCCTCTTTTTCGGTTGCTGCTTCAGTAGCTTTTTCTTCTACTTTATCAGTTGCCTCCGTATTTGCAGCTTCATTAGAAACTGCTTCTTTTTCTTCTTTTGGCGCTACTTCAGTTGCAGTGGCACCAGATTCTACTGCTGGTTTCTCATCAGCAGTGGCCGCCGCCTCACTTGGCGTGTTTTCTACGGCTGTCGCTACTACCTCTGTTGCAGCAGCTTCAGTTGCAGAAACTGGTTGAAGTGTGCCAAAAAAGAAAGCCCCGATGATAACTGAACATGTACCAACAGTGAGCTTTCTAATCGAGAAGCGCTGTCTCTTCTCCATATTTTGACGATTATACATAATACCCCTCCTTGATTTGTAAAACGTTTACATAATTAATTTTAGCACTTCCTTTACGATACCACTTGGACTTTTTTGCTCTTTACTAGTACTATTTTGCTATATTTAAAACGCTTTCATAATTTCTTCAAAGAATTAGCGGAATTAAATCAAAAAGGCTCCTAGCATCACCTGCTAGGAGTCCTCTTTTCGTTATTTTTGTCCCATATCTTTCACTTTCATAATACGAGTGATACTTGCTCTCTCGTTTTCTTCAAGTTTCATTTCGATAAAGTAAATCGTTTCTTCTAATTGTGGGATCAATCGATATTCAAGGGCGTTTACACGACGTCTTGTTTTCTCGATTTCATCTGCTAGCAATTGACAAGTTTTTTCAATCTCTGTCAATTCTAGCAATTCATTTAATACACTTGAGATTTGTTCTACAGAATCATCAATCTCACTGTTCGAGTTTAAGTAACCATATTTAAAGTCACTTTCCTCCGTTTCATCTTTTACAGTGAAATGCATTTCTGGAACGTAAACACTCATAATATTCTTTTCTTGAAGATCCAAGGATACGCTTTGTGGTGGAATCGCCACAAGTTCTTCGATAAACGCTTCTTCCAACGTTGCTTTTGCAAGAACGAAGCTCTTCATCCCTTCCACAAGACGACCTTCGACCGCCTCACGTAATGCATTGTTTTTACGAATTAATTCGATGAACTGACGCATTAACTCATCCTGTTTATCTTTTAGGAGCTTATGTCCACGTTTTGAGACAACGAGACGATGTTTTAATTTCGTCAATTCCATACGAGTTGGTTTGACGTTCAATCGTGCCAAAGGAATCACTCCCCTTTCGGAAGAAATTCATCTAATAACTCGTCCTTGATACGTTTTAATTCCGTACGCGGTAAGATGGATAGTAATTCCCATCCTAAATCAAGTGTTTCTTGAATAGAACGGTTCTTGTAGAAGCCTTGTCCAACATATTCACGTTCGAAACGTTCAGTGAATTCTACATATTTCTTATCTGTTTTTGATAATGCAGATTCCCCTAATACAACGGCAAGTTCTTTCGCTTGTTTACCAGTTGCATAAGCCGCGAATAATTGGTTCATCGTTGGAGCGTGGTCCTTACGAGTCTTTCCTTCACCTGAACCTTTATCTTTTAGACGAGATAATGAAGGCAATACGTTAATTGGAGGTTGAATCCCTTGTTTATCAAGAGCACGGTCCAAAATAATTTGTCCTTCTGTAATATATCCTGTTAAGTCAGGGATTGGGTGAGTAATATCATCTTCAGGCATTGAAAGGATTGGAATTTGCGTTACAGATCCCGGTTTCCCAACAATACGTCCTGCACGTTCGTAGATTGTAGAAAGGTTTGTATATAAGTAACCTGGATATCCACGACGTCCTGGAACTTCACGACGCGCCGCTGAAATTTCGCGAAGCGCTTCACAGTAGTTCGTCATATCTGTCATGATAACTAGTACGTGCATTCCTTTCTCAAACGCTAAGTACTCAGCTGTTGTAAGAGCAATTTTTGGAGTCGCAATACGTTCAATTGCTGGGTCGCTAGCAAGGTTTAAGAACATCACTGAACGGTCAATCGCACCAGTCTTACGGAAGTCTTCCATGAAGTATTCCGCTTCGTCGAAGGTAATCCCCATTGCAGCAAATACTACCGCGAATTTTTCATCGCTATTTAATACAGTCGCTTGACGCGCGATTTGGGCCGCTAACTCTTTATGAGGAAGCCCTGAGCCAGAGAATACTGGTAATTTTTGTCCACGAACAAGTGTGTTCAAGTGGTCAATAGCAGAAATCCCTGTTTGGATAAATTCATCCGGATAGTCACGAGAAACTGGGTTAATCGCTTGTCCGTTTACGTCTAAAGTCGCTTCTGGAAGGATTTCAGGGCCGTTATCCATCACGTTCCCCATTCCATCAAAAATACGACCAATCATGTCTTCAGATACGTTTAATGATAATGGTTTACCACGGAAACGTACTTTGGTATCACGAATGTTAATGCCGCTTGGTCCTTCGAAAATTTGAACCATCGCTTTATCTTCGTTTACTTCCAGTACTTGTCCATGACGTAATTCACCATTTTGTAATTGGATTTCAACCAACTCATCATATTTAACGCCTTCGACTTGTTCAACCATCATTAAAGGGCCAACAACTTCACTAATCGTACGATACTCTTTAAGCATGTGTCATCCCTCCATGTTGAATTGTTTTTTCGATATCTGTTTTAATTTGCTCTCTAATTTCATCGAAACGAGCCATTTCAGATTCTGGAATATATTTAGAACGTGCGATACGGTCACGCACATCTTCTGTTCCGTCGATGATTTCGGCATAGTATGAACCAAGTTTCATCGCACGGCGCGCTTCTTTTTCAAATGTCAAGATGAGTTCTAACATGCGATATTGTTTCTCACGAGATGAGAATGTATCCACATCGTCAAACGCATTTTGTTGTAAGAAGTCTTCACGAAGCATTTTAGCGGTCATCATTGTTAAACGGT
>ERZ772958.1032-NODE-1032-length-11892-cov-5.589170_pt1 | contig 11892 bp, 8 predicted proteins | sample MGYA00580681_ERZ772958 | MGnify/ENA primary metagenome ERZ772958 (study PRJEB29015, sample SAMEA2738089) | human oral metagenome | biome: human oral; feature: human-associated habitat; material: saliva | place: China | collected 2275 ...
ATAGTAATTATAGTCTGGATATACTAAATAAAATGTATTCCACCCAATACCAAAGATAGGATTTTCTCGTACGATATACATAGTACTATCCCATAAGGCCCATCGCAGATCAGCGGATGTATCATGACCTTGGAATATAGACCACAGCCTTGAAGCTATTTCACCATCATAAAAGTACAAAATTATTGGCACTGCTAATAGGGATAAGAATAATCTTCGCTCCACAAAGATTGCCCAGTACAAAATCATCGCTCCAAAGCTAATCCAAATTCCCCGAGAATAGGTTAATAGCATCGTTAAGAATAATATAATGCCTATAATGAGCATTGAAATAACTTCGCGCGTGCGATTTTCCTTCATATATACCAAGATATAACTGATACATACGCTGAGTACCATCAATAGATAGGCGCCCAATAAATTAGGATTTTGTAATGTAGACGACATGCGACGCATCAATTTAGGGAACTGTGCCGCATCGACCCACTCTTTTATATGTATATTAGGAACAAATACATATTGATATGCACCTATAATACACACTAGAACAGCAGTACCTAGCAAGGCACGAAGAAAATAGTTCCACTGTTTAGGCGTTTGAATGTATGTACGAACTAAATAATACATACCGCCACTGGCCACAATTTGATAAAACCAACTTTGAATTGACCAATCCCAATTTTCTGACACTATAGAAGATATGCCAGTCCATACTACAAAGATCATAACAGACCACGATAAATAGCCTGTTGGTAAGCTCAAAGATTTACTAGATATTAAATCATATAGTGCAAGGCCTATCGCTAGCCAAAGGAGCACATCACCCACCATTGGTTGCAAAGGCATGGCCACAACAACGCCATAAATTAAACGTTCAATATAAAATGTAATTCTCTTCTGATTAGGAATAAGTGAGAGTTCCATAGGCTCACCTTAGTGACTCATCTCATGGTTAAACCACTGACGAGCATCTCCTAAAATATATAAAGAACCACAAACAGTGATAATATCACCAGTTTTTGTATGTTTATATGCTAAAGCCAATGCGTCTTCAACAGAATCTGCTGTTTGCGCTATAGCTTTTGGAACGATGTGACGTATTTTCTCAACTAAAACCTCTGGCACTTCAGTTCTATCTGTTGGAGCTGGTACAACTAGAACCGTATCGCCTGCCTTAACAACTTCGCGGATAATAGCATCTTGATTTTTATCTTTCAGAATTGCCATCACAATCGTTTTTGGAGTGTCCTTAAATAATTCAGCATAGGTCATACTGAAAGATTCAGCACCTGCCGCATTATGAGCACCATCAAAGATAAAGGTGCGATCTAAGCCTCGTTTAACTTCAAATCGACCTGCCCACGTAGTGCGAGCAAAGCCTTCACGCATCGTTTCTTCACTAATGTTAGTGTCTTCTTTCATCAGTAAACGCACAGCCATTAATGCACACGCAAGATTAACAGATTGGTGGATACCTGCCATCGTCGTAAATAACATTGCAGGAGCGGTATCATTAGTACTAACCGTAATCATTTGGCCACCAGTTACAGCACTACGGCTATCGATACCAAAGTCTTTATTGAAAGCATACACTCTAGCATGCTTCTCTTTAGCTACCTCTTCAATAATACGAAGAGGAGCATCCTGTGCAGCCGTTACAACAGGAATTTTAGATTTAATAATCCCTGCCTTGTGCTGCGCAATCTCCTCAATAGTATCACCACAATACGCTTGATGGTCTATTGTTACATTGGTAATAACCGATACCTTTGGTGTCACGATATTGGTAGAATCTAGTAATCCACCTAAGCCAACTTCCACCACCGCATAGTCCACATCTTGTTCTTTGAAGAACAAAAAGGCAGCGGCCGTCAAAATTTCAAATTGCGTTGGCGCTTCTATGCCATTAGTAATGATAGTATCAACTGCCACTTTTACACGACTAATTAGATTACCGAAGGCTTCCTCTGTTATATTTCCATCATTGATTTGAATTCGCTCCGTATAGGATTGAAGGTGAGGCGATGTAAATCGCCCCACCCGTAATCCACTGGTAAACAGTGCGTAGGAAATATATGAGGTAACCGAGCCCTTACCATTCGTGCCTGTTACATGAACAATCTTATAGTCTTCTTGTGGATTCCCAAGGGCTTCCATAAGCGCTGTAATTCGTTCAAGGCCAGGCTTAATACCGAATGAAGATGCCTGTTCTAAATAGGCTAAGGCCTCTTGATATGTCATATAAACCTCCTATTATAAGGTTTCAAGGAACGCTTCACGTTCCAATAACGCTTGTTGTTTTTGTTTATATTCTTCTAACTTTTCTTTTTCTTTTGCTACTACAGCTTCAGGAGCTTTTGCAAGGAAGCCTTGGTTAGACAATTTGCCTTCCAAACGGGAAATTTCTTTTTCCATTTGGATTTTTTCCTTTGCAATACGCTCTCTTTCTTTTTCACCGTCGATCAAGTCTTTAAGTAAGAGATATACTTCCATACCATTTACAACTGTTACAGTCGCATTTTCTGGTTTTGGATCATGGGCACCAAGAATTGTTACCTTCTCAGCCCAAGCTAATGTAACGAAGTAATCGCTATGATCTGCTACAGTTTGAGCTAATGCTTCATCTGTTGGTGCTACGATAACCTCAGCTTTTTTACCTAAAGGCACATTCATTTCAGCACGCATGTTACGAATACCTTTGATGGCATCCATCATAACTTCCATTTGACGTGCTGCACCTTCAAGATCATCAAACTTTAATGCTTCAGGCCATTTTGCAACAACGATGCTATCCCCTTCATGAGGTAAATGTTGCCAAATATGTTCTGTTACGAACGGCATAAATGGATGTAACAATTCAAGCATGTGACGCAAGATTGTTACAAGTAAATATTGAACAGTACGACGATCACGATCATTACCATCGTTATATAAACGAGGTTTAGCTAACTCAATATACCAGTCACAGTATGTGTTCCAAATGAAATCATATACGGAACTTGCAGCTTCACCCAACTCGAATTTATCGAGATTAGATGTTACACTTTGTACTGTTTCGTTATATTTTTGAACAATCCATTGGTCTGCTAATGTCAAATCATCTGCAGTTGGAACGAAGCTTTCATCATAATTTGTAAGATTCATCAATACAAATTTGGATGCATTCCAAATCTTATTGGCAAAGTTACGATTAGCCTCAACGCGTTCCATGTAGAAGCGCATATCATTACCTGGTGTATTACCAGTAACAAGAGTAAAGCGCAATGCATCGGCACCATATTGGTCGATAACTTCAAGAGGATTAATACCATTACCCAAGGATTTACTCATTTTGCGGCCTTGACTGTCGCGAACTAGACCATGAATAAATACATGTTTGAATGGAATTTGATGTTCAAACTCAAGAGCCATAAATATCATACGAGCAACCCAGAAGAAGATGATATCGTAGCCAGTTACAAGAACACTTGTGGGATACCATTGTTTAAGCTCAGGAGTTTGTTCAGGCCACCCCATTGTAGCAAATGGCCACAAGCCAGAGCTGAACCATGTATCAAGAACGTCTGGATCTTGTGTTACATGACCGTGGCAATGAGGGCATTCAGTGATGTCTTCACGGCTTACGATAGTTTCGCCGCAGTCATCACAGTACCATGCAGGAATACGATGGCCCCACCACAATTGACGGGAAATGGTCCAGTCGCGGATGTTTTCAAGCCAGTTTACATAAGTTTTTGTAAAACGTTCAGGAACAAACTCTACTTCGTGGTCTTTAACAACCTTAAGAGCTGGCTCTGCCAATGGTTTCATATCTACGAACCATTGTTTAGATACCATTGGCTCGATAATTGTATTACAACGAGAGCAATGACCTACCGCATGGTCATGATCATCAATTTTTTCAAGTAAGCCTAGTTCTTTGAGTTCAGCTACAACTTGTTTACGAGCTTCTTCACGAGTCATGCCATTGAATTTGCCAGCACCTTCATTCATTGTCGCATCATTGTTCATAACAACGATGGATTCCAAATTATGACGTTGGCCCATTTCAAAGTCATTAGGGTCATGAGCAGGTGTAATTTTTACACAGCCTGTACCGAAGCTAGCATCTACATAATCATCGGCAATTACAGGAATTTCGCGATTAACAAATGGTAAAATCAATGTTTTGCCGATGAGATCTTTATAACGATCATCATCAGGATTTACTGCTACTGCTACGTCACCGAACATTGTTTCTGGACGTGTGGTAGCAACAATTACGAAACGATTATCCTCACCTTTAACAGGATATTTAATATGCCATAAGTGGCCATGTTCGTCTTCATGTTCAACTTCAACATCAGATAGAGCAGTAGCACAACGAGGGCACCAGTTGATGATGCGTTCACCACGATAGATTAAGCCTTTTTCATAAAGTTTTACGAATACTTCACGCACTGCATGATAGTACCCTTCATCTAATGTAAAGCGTTCGCGAGACCAGTCACAAGATGCACCTAAGCTACGAATTTGTTTTACAATAGTATCGCCGTATTCTTTTTTCCATTCCCATACGCGTTCTACGAATTTCTCACGGCCTAAATCATAGCGAGATTTGCCTTCTTCTTTAGCGAGCATTTCTTCTACTTTAATTTGTGTAGCAATACCAGCATGGTCAGTACCTGGCATCCACAATACATTGTAGCCTTGCATGCGTTTGAAACGAATAAGGATATCTTGCAATGTATTATCTAAAGCATGGCCCATGTGCAACATACCAGTTACATTAGGAGGCGGCAACACGATACTAAAAGGTTCTTTATCAGTGTCTACTTCTTCGTGAAAGTATCCTTGGTTTTCCCAATATGAATACCATTTCCCTTCTATTTCACCGGGGTTATAAGTGGTTAAATTTTCGTAGGTTTTCATCGTTCCTCCTAAATAAACTCCTTAGCGCTTCATAATCTTAGCCAATACAAATAGGCTCGTTTCATATAGCAATATCATAGGCAATGCAATCATCGTTTGAGAGAACATATCCGGTGTTGGTGAAATGACCGCACCTATGATAAAGGATATAAGAATAAATATCTTACGTTTCGTTTTTAAAAAACGTGATGTAATTAAGTTGAAATATCCCAAGATGATTAAAATCAACGGCAACTCAAAGATAAATCCAAAGGGTAGTACAAAGGACAATACAAAGTCCATGTACTGACCGATGGAAAATAACGGTTGTAATTCGTCTGTAGCAAAGCCCATAAAAAACTTAACAGCTGCCGGTAGTACAAGGAAATAAGAAAATACAATACCTATGCCAAATAGACCTATTGCAACTGGTAAAATCCAGTTAGATAGCTGTTTTTCTCGCACCGTAAGGGCGGGCTTAACAAATAGCCAAATCTGATGCAATATAATAGGCGCTCCTATAATAAGACCACCTACTATGGACACCTTCATATAGGTAAAGAAGGCCTCAGTCGGTTTCATATAATAGAGCTTACCAGCTGGCTTTAGGAGTATTTCCAATAAGAAGTCTACATAATAATAAGAAATACATGTTCCTATGACTACTGCAACAGCCATTATAATAAGGCGCTTTCGCAATTCAGATAGATGGCCTACAAGGGATATTTCCCTCGCCTCGTCCATCATTTTCTGTTCCATCTCAGTATAAATTGGCTCGTCCTCCGGTTCCTCAGGAACCTGTTGTTTCACCACCTTATACTGTTCTTGTTCAGCCTTTAATTTAGCTTCGCGACGCTTTTGACGAACTACACTATCAAAAGAAGGTTTTTGTATGGGATATTCGAAGTCCGGTTTTGGTTCGAATGGTTCCATATTATACCTTTCTATCAGCTAAATTCTCTACCGCCATCACAAGGAATTCCTTGCCTGGGAAATCACGAACAGCGTCGAGTGCTGCCAAAGCATCTTTGCAATATTGATCAGCTACAGCTAATGTATTATCAATACCGCCTTGACCGATAACATAGTCGATAATAGCCTGCTCATCGCCGCCATTATTTAAGGCTTTAATATCCTCAAGCAATTTATCTTTATTGTCATCATTAACGATACTTAACAACGGATATGTCAATAAACCTTCGCGAAGATCATTCCCCACGGGTTTACCAGTAGTCTCTGTTGTTTCACGATAATCCATAATATCATCAGTAATTTGGAATGCCATGCCCAGAGCATGACCATATTTTTTCAACTCAACGATTTCAGATTCGCTCCAGCCCCCTAATAGGCCTCCCAATTCCATACAGCCTTCCATAAAATCAGCCGTTTTCTTTTGGGTCTTAGTCATATACCGTTCAATACCTTGATCGATACGATACACATCTTCCATCTGCATAAACTCGCCTTCCACAAGGCAAGTAATAATATGAGAAAAAATCTGCAAATATTTCATATTAGGCATTTCAGATACGATTTGGAAAGCCTTAGCAAATAAGTAATCACCACTAAGAATGGCGATTTTATTGCCTTTGTGCGTATGAATTGTATCTTCACCGCGACGAATCTCAGCTTGATCTAATACATCATCGTGAATCAGTGTTGCTAAATGAAGCATTTCTACGGCTTCTGCAATTCTAATGCGCTGACGTTCTACAGATGTGCCTGCATTGGCAATCAATAGACATAATTGAGCGCGTAAACGCTTGCCACCAGCCGCTGATAATGGTCGAATCAGTGCATTAAAGTCTTCTGCACCTGTATTAAAAGATGATGCAAGAGATTCTTCAACGCCCTCTAAATCTAGAGCAATGCGTTCCATAATCTCTAACTCATTGGTTTGACTCATGCTTCATCTCCTACTAGAACTTTATTGATGCGTTGTTGTAAAAGTTCACGTCCCGTGTGTTTTAAGGAGCTATATAAAATAGGCGGTGTATTCGTTGGATACATTTCCTTAATTTTAGCCAAGTTCGCAGACTTCTCTTTAGCCGTTAGTTTGTCAGCTTTAGTAACTACAATTTGTAATGGTACACCAGCTTCAATAAGCCAATCATAGGCCACCTTATCGATAGGCATCTCTGGATGACGGCCATCGATAAGTAAGCACAACAACATCAATCGTTCAGAATGTAAAATATAATCGGCAATAAAGGAAGACCACAAGTTGCGGTTTCCCTTATTTGTCTTTGCAAAACCATAACCAGGAAGGTCTACGAGAAACCAGTTATACCTGCGTTCCTCTGTTTCAGAAATATCCTCTTTTGATTCAATATCAAAATAGTTAATTGTCTTAGTCTTACCTGGTTGGCCACTAACGAGAGCCAACCCACGATAATTACACAACGAGTTAATCAACGAAGATTTGCCCACATTAGAGCGCCCAATGAAGGCAATTTCCACAGTATCCCCTTCGGGATATTGATCAGCCTTAACACAGGAAGTATTATATTTTGCTGCTATAATACGAGGCCCCTTCGGTTCTTTTCGTGTATATTGTGGTTTTGGGCCCATTTGTTTAGTGGATTTTTTCTTTTTTTGCATTACACAAGTGCCTTTGCTAATACTTCATCCATTGTCTTAACTGGCGTAATAATGAGACCTTCTTTTACAATGTCAGGTAATTCTGCAATATCCTTTTCATTGCCTTTAGGAATTAATACCTCTTTAATGCCATTAGACAAGGCTGCTAATAACTTTTCTTTTAAACCGCCGATCGGTAGTACACGGCCACGCAATGTAATTTCACCAGTCATGGCAATATCAGAACGAACCTTACGGTTTGTCAAAATAGATACCATAGCCAATGTCATCGTAATACCTGCAGAAGGGCCATCCTTAGGTGTTGCACCTTCTGGCAAGTGAACGTGTATATCGAGTTTCTTATAGAAATCATCTTCGATTTTTAAGGCTTTTGCATTGTGGCGAATATAGCTCATTGCAGCTTGACCAGACTCTTGCATAACCTTACCTAAGCTACCCGTTAATGCAAGTTTACCTGTACCGTTCATAGTTGTTGCTTCGCATGGCAATACAACGCCACCTACAGAAGTCCAAGCTAGACCATTTACATAGCCAATTTGCGGTTTCTTTTCGCGCTCTTGGTCAACAAAAATTGGTGCACCCAAGAATTCGTGAAGATTTTTTGTCGTTACTTTCGGTGCATCCCCACCTTCTTCAACGACTTTATAAGCAATCTTACGACAAATCTTAGCAATCGTTTTTTCTAAGGCACGAACACCCGCTTCACGAGTATATTCGGAAACTACCTTTTTCAACACTGCATCAGATAATTTAACCTTGTAATCTTCAAGGCCATTTTTCTTGATTTGTTTAGGTACTAAATAGCGCTTAGCAATTTCTAATTTTTCTTGTTCCATATAGCTAGATAGTTCAATAATTTCCATACGATCTAACAATGGACCTGGAATATTGGATGCAACGTTAGCCGTTGTAATCCAGAATACTTCGGAGAAATCAAATGGTACTTCAATGAAGTGATCACTAAATGTGCTATTTTGTTCAGGGTCCAATACCTCTAACAATGCAGAGGATGGATCGCCTTTATAATCAGATGCAAGTTTATCAATTTCATCCAATAAGAACACAGGATTCTTAGTGCCTACATTCTTGAGGCCTTGAATCATACGACCAGGCAATGCACCAATATACGTACGGCGATGGCCACGAATTTCAGCTTCATCACGAACACCACCTAAAGATGCACGGATGAACTTACGGTTCATTGCTTTAGCTATAGACGTAGCCAAGGATGTTTTACCAACCCCTGGTGGTCCAACTAAGCAAAGAATGGAGCCACTATTCTTACCAGTTAACTTACGAACAGCTAAGAATTCAAGGATGCGTTTTTTTACCTTTTCAAGACCATAATGGTCAGCCTCAAGCATCGCATGAGCTTCCTTAATGTCTAAGCGGTCTTCAGTCAATTCGTTCCATGGTAAAGCCAATACCCAATCTAGGTAATTGCGTAGAATTGTTGCTTCTGGCATCAATTGCGGCATGCGGCTATAACGAGAAATTTCTTTATCAATACGCGTATGTACATCTTCACTTAAGTTCAGCGCTTTCAATTTAACGCGTAGTTCTTCTGCTTCTTCCTCTGGATCCCCCTTGTCACCCAACTCATCGTGGATAACGCGGATTTTTTCGCGCAAGAAATATTCTTTTTGCGCTTTTTCCATGGATTGGCGCACTTGATTATTAATGGAATTTTCCAAATCAGAAATTTGTAACTCCATATTTAAAATGCCTACAATCATATTTAAACGACGAGCTACGGATAACTCTTCAAGTAACTCTTGGCGTTTAGTGTTATTAATAGGCAACAAGAACGCAACTTGGTCAGCTAATTCACATGGGTCACGTAATTCCATAACCCGTGTTACGCCTTCATCGGTAACAGATTTAGCCTCTTCAGCCCATTCGCCAAACTTAGATTGCACTAAACGACGATAGGCTTCTAACTCAACATCGTCTTCAAATTCGGAGGCTACACGTTCGTAGTCCCCTACATAGTACGGATCCATACTTGTTATATTCATTACGCGAATACGTGTAATGCCCTCTACAAGAACACGTACAATACCACCTGGTAAGCGTAACATTTGCTTAATTTTTACTAATGTACCCATTTGGGCTAAGTCATGAACAGTTGGCGAATCAACAGCATCATCCTTTTGGCTGACAACTGCTAAAATGCGATCCTCGTTCATTGCGGCTTCTACCGCTTTAATGGATTTGTCTCGACCGATATCGAGGTGAATCACGATATTCGGGTATACAACCATGCCTCTAAGGGGTACAGTTGGAATCCCAATTTCGAGTAAATTCATACTTCCTCCAGGTATTTATATTATGAAAAGAAACTCATTCCTACACAGAAATGAGTTTCTTCGAATTACGATTTCAACTGGATGTCTTGGTCTGCCTCATTTTTGAGTATAGGTTCACCTGTGCTCAACACGGATTCACGATTAACTATGCATTTAGTTACTTCCGGCATGGAAGGAACTTCAAACATAACGCGTTTCATCACCTTTTCAATGATAGCACGCAAACCACGAGCACCTGTTTTTCGCTGTAATGCTTCATCAGCGATTTCTTCTAATGCATCTTCAGTGAAAGTTAATTCTACACCATCAAGGGATAGAATTTTTTCATATTGTTTTGTTAATGCATTTTTAGGCTTTGTCAAAATTTGGATCAATGCATCTCTATCCAATTGATCTAATGTTACCATTACCGGCAAACGACCAATGAACTCAGGGATTAAGCCAAACTTCAATAAATCTTCAGGTACAACATCCTTCAAGATAGCCGATACATTACGTTCTTCTTTACGTTGTACATCTGCACCAAAACCAAGGGTTTTCTTAGCGGTACGCTTAGTAATAACCTTGTCCATACCATCAAATGCACCACCACAAATAAAGAGAATATTTGTAGTATCAATTTGAAGCATTTCTTGATTTGGATGCTTTCTACCACCTTGAGGCGGAACAGAAGCTACGGTACCTTCTAAGATTTTAAGCAATGCTTGTTGTACGCCTTCACCGGACACATCACGTGTAATGGAAGGGTTCTCAGACTTACGAGCAATCTTATCAATTTCATCGATATAAATAATGCCACGTTCAGCCCGAGCTATATCATAATCTGCAGCTTGGATAATTTTGAGCAAGATATTTTCCACATCTTCCCCTACATAACCAGCTTCAGTTAAGCTTGTAGCATCTGCAATAGCAAATGGTACTTCTAGCATTTTCGCTAAGGTTTGAGCCAATAGTGTTTTACCACTACCAGTAGGACCAATGAATAAAACATTAGCCTTTTGTAATTCTACATCATCAACTACATTATCTGTTTGTAAGCGTTTGTAGTGATTATATACAGCCACAGCTAAAGAGATTTTAGCATCATCTTGACCAATAACATATTCGTCAAGATGAGCTTTAATTTCTCTCGGCGTTGGCAATTCTTTTAAGTTGAAGTCGTCCGTCTCTACGTCACCTAACTCATCAGCAATAATACGTTCACATACTTCAACGCATTCATCACAAATATATACGTTAGGACCCGCTACTAATTTGCGGACTTCTTCGCTTGTGCGTCCACAAAAACTGCAGCGCATAGTGTCTTTATCTTTTGCCAAGGGGCGCCTCCATTACTTGCTTTCTACAGGTTCTCTTGTGAGTACCTCATCAATTAAGCCGTATTCAACGGCATCCTGAGCACTCATGAAGTTATCGCGATCTGTATCGCGCGCTACAACCTCAATATCTTGTCCACTGCGAGAAGCTAAGATACCATTTAATTCTTCACGCATACGAAGAATCTCACGGGCATGGATTTCAATTTCAGATGCTTGCCCTTGAACACCACCTAATGGTTGGTGAATCATAACGCGTGCATGAGGCAACGCATAACGTTTGCCCTTGGCACCTGCTGTTAAAAGCACTGCCCCCATGCTCGCTGCAGAGCCTACACAAATGGTAGACACATCTGGTTTAATATATTGCATCGTATCATAAATAGCCATGCCGGCAGTTACAACACCGCCGGGGCTATTAATGTACAAATGGATATCCTTGTCAGGATCCTCTGCTTCTAGGAATAACATTTGCGCAATAACCGCATTTGCTACATTATCATCGATGGGACCACCAAGGAAAATAATGCGATCCTTTAACAAGCGAGAGTAAATATCATAGGAACGCTCACCGCGTTCACTTTGTTCAACTACGATTGGTACATACATGTATTCACCTTTTCATGTACCTAGTTGAGCAAACTATTATTCAGCCGCTTCAGCGCCTTTTGCATTATCAATAATGAATCGAGCTGCTTTTTTGCGAGCTACAGAGCCTGCCAACATAGCTACACGACCTTCTTTTGCAATAATATCCCAAACTTCTTTAGGATCTG
>ERZ772958.1038-NODE-1038-length-11868-cov-5.909845_pt1 | contig 11868 bp, 9 predicted proteins | sample MGYA00580681_ERZ772958 | MGnify/ENA primary metagenome ERZ772958 (study PRJEB29015, sample SAMEA2738089) | human oral metagenome | biome: human oral; feature: human-associated habitat; material: saliva | place: China | collected 2275 ...
AGGCTGCGCGAGTCGGGGGTGAGGATCTTGTTGTCCTCGAGCAGCCCCTCGGCGCACAGGGTCATGGAACGCAGGTACTCGGGGTTGTGGGTGAGCCCCCACTGGCGCTTGGCCTCCTCCAAGTCGGAGACGTCGCGGCGCACCTGACGCTCGATCATGGCACGTCCGCCCAAGAGGAAGATGGCCCCGAGCAGGGCCACGATCGAGCCGATCCCCTGAGTGAAGGGGTAGAGGATGCAGGCGATGACCATGAGCCAGGTGGCGTACGTGCCCATGGAGTAGGTGTACTCGTGCCGGCCGCCATCCTCCCCGATGGCCCCGCCGGCCTCAGTGGTCCCGGCGTCGATCCTGCTGTTGTCACTCATGCTTGGTCACGCTGGTTCCTTGTTGCGGGGGACGGAGGACGGGAACGACGTCGGAACGGGACGGACGGGTCGGCGGCAGGTACCCACCGAGCCCGGCCGGGGCCTCACGCCCGCGGCACGTTGCGCTCGAGCTCGGCCAGCCAGGCGGTCGCGGCGGCGTCGGAGGGCATGCGCCAGTCGCCCCGGGGGGACAGCGAACCGCCGGCCACCACCTTGGGCCCGTTGGGCAGGGTGGAGCGCTTGAACTGGTTGGTGAAGAAGCGCCGGTGGAACAGCTCGAGCCAGCGCCGGATCTCGGGCAGGTCGTAGGCCACCTTCTCCGACGACGGCAGCCCCTCGGGCCAGTCCCCGGCATCGGCGTCGCGCCAGGCCAGCAGCGCCAGGAAGGCGATGCGGCTGGGGCGCGAGCCGCGGCGCAGCACGTGCCACAGGGTGAAGTCCTGCAGGGCGTAGGGGCCGATCTTGGCCTGGGTGGACTGGATGGCGCCGCCGGCCTCGGCCGGGACCAGCTCGGGGCTGATCTCGGTGTCCAGGATGGACAGCAGCGTGCGCCCGACGGCGTCGTCGAACAGCTCCTCGGCGACCACCCAGCGGATGAGGTGCTGGATGAGGGTCTTGGGGATGCCGGCGTTGACGCCGTAGTGGGCCATCTGGTCGCCCACCCCGAAGGTGCACCAGCCCAGGGCGAGCTCGGAGAGGTCCCCGGTGCCCAGGACGATGCCGCCGCGGTGGTTGGCGATGCGGAAGAGGAAGTCGGTGCGCAGGCCCGCCTGGACGTTCTCGAAGGTGACGTCGTAAAGATCCCGCTCGCTCGCGCCGTCGGGCAGGGCCCCGGTGCGGGCGTACTCGCCGTAGGGGTGACCCATCTCGGTGAGCATCTGGGTGGCGGTGGCCCGGATGTCGAGCTCCTCGAAGGTGCAGCCCAGGCCGACGGCGAGGTCCTCGGCGTTGCGGCGCGTGCCGGCGCTCGTGGCGAAGCCGGGCATGGTGATGGCGTGGATGTCGGAGCGGGGCCGACCCAGGCGGTCCATGGCGCGGGCGGCCACGATGAGGGCGTGGGTGGAGTCCAGGCCGCCGCTGACGCCGATGACGATCTTGGGGTTGCCGATGGCCCCCAGGCGCTGGACGAGGGCGGCCACCTGGATGTTGTAGGCCTCGTAGCAGTCCTGGGCGAGTCGGGCCGGGTCGTCGGGCACGAAGGGGAAGCGGTCCACGCGGCGGCGCAGGCCGATGTCCGTGCGCGGGGCGGCCAGGTCGACGGCGCTGATCCGGATGCGCCGGAAGGCCGCCGGATCGGTGAAGGTGGTGGCCGCGGTCGGGGCGCCGGCGACCGGGGAGCTCAGGGTGCGGGCGTTGTCGGCGAAGGTCCCCTGGCGCAGGCGCTCGGCGCGCAAGCCCTCGATGTCGACGTCGACGACGGAGGCGCGCGGACCGTCGGGGAAGCGCTCGGTGGAGCCGAGCAGCTCGCCGTTCTCGTAGACGAGGGTCTGGCCGTCCCAGGCCAGGTCCGTGGAGGACTCGCCCTGCCCGGCGGCGGCGTAGACGTAGGCGGCCAGGCCTCGGGCCGAGGAGGAGCGGGCCAGCAGCTCACGGTCCTCGGCCCGCCCCACCGTGATGGGCGAGCCGGAGAGGTTGACCAGGACCGTCGCCCCGGCCAGCGCCGCCAGTGACGACGGCGGGACGGGCACCCACATGTCCTCGCAGACCTCGACGTGGAAGGTCAGGCCGGGGACGTCCACGACCTCGAACAGGAGGTTCGCCCCGAAGGGGACCCGGGCGGCCGTCTCAGCGCCGCCTACGCCGTCGGCGCTCCCGATCCTCTCAGCGCCGTCGGAACCGCTGCGCACGCCGGGCAGCTCGATGCTCTCCACCCCGGCGGGCAGGGCGTCGCCGGGGGCGAAGTGCCGCTTCTCGTAGAACTCCCGGTAGGTGGGCAGGTAGGACTTGGGGGCGACGCCGCGCACCCGCCCGCCCTGGATGACCAGGGCGCAGTTGTAGAGGCGGTCGCCCAGGCGCAGGGGGGCTCCGACGACGAGGGCGGTCAGGAGGTCGGCGCTGGCGGCGCGCAGGGTCTCGATGGCGGCGAGCACGTCGGACAGCAGGACATCGGACAGCAGGAGGTCGTCGATGGCGTAGCCGGTCAGGCACAGCTCGGGGAAGGCGGCCAGGCAGACGCCGTCCTCGGCCAGGGTACGGGCCTGCTCGATGATGGCGGAGGCGTTGGCGGCCGGGTCGACGGGCACCACCGGCAGGGTGACGGCGGCGACACGGGCGAAGCCCTGGTCGTAGGCGGAGAGGAACTCGATGTCAGTCGCTGGAGCAGTCACGGCGTCGGTTGCGGCGTCATTCACGGTGTCGGTCACGGCTCGATCCTCCCATCGACGGCGCCTTCCCGCGAAGCCGCCGCCCCCGTGTCACGGCCGGGAACGCTGCCTTCTCCGGGCTCCGGCCGATGGGCGCCGCCACGCACTGCGCCCACCACGTCACCCGTGGAACCGGGGGTGGCGAGGCGGGCGCAGCCCATCACTCACGCGTGGACCCGAGGCGCCGCCTGGAACCGATGGCAGCAGGGACGGGCATGCGTCAGGAGAAAACGAGTGATGGACAGACGGCAGGAGAGAAGCATTAAGGAGAGCGAAGAGACAGCCATCACCTTTCTTTCTACGAGACCGAAGACGTCGACGTCCTCGGCCGATGTCGGTAGTCGTGAGTCTGGTACAGGTCGTGTTACCGCAGCGCTAAAGGTCTCCGGAGGACTGTCACGGCCCGGGCCAGTCGACTCGGACCCGCCCGGGCAGGCTGAGAACAGTTAGTACTGGGCGGGGGCGGGCTCGTCGAGCATGAGGCACCAGGCTCCGACGTAGACCAGGAACATGGGGCCGGGTAGGAAGCTGGCCAGGATCACCCCGACGCGCACCGCGGTCACGGGCATGTTCCAGGCCTCGGCCAGACCCCCGCAGACACCACCGAGAATGCGGTGCTCGCGGGAACGGCGGGGCAGGGAGTCGCGGAAACGGAAGAACTCGCCCGTCCGACCGGAGGCGGAGCCCCCGCCCTCGGAGCGGGCGGACTGGCTGAACTGACCGGGGTACTGCTGCTGCGTCATGGCAACAGTCTGGACGATGAGGCCCGCCACCGACTATCGGGGAGCACCCTGAGAAGTCCCCGATGTTGATCGGGACTCGCCCCTGATTGCTTGCCCGACGTCGAGGGTCCGCGTAACTTATTACCGGCGCTAACGCGCGTTATCGGATCGGCGTAGGAAACGGGGCGGCAGTCCCCGAACACCGCCCGGCCCCGCAACGGCGCCCACCCACGTTCACGCCGAGCCCGCTTCCTGGAGGACAGCACATGAGTCGGACCGTCCGAGCACTCAGCGCCCTGACCGCCTTCTGCCTGCTGGCAGTCGGCTCTACGCTTGCCTCCATGCCCGCAGCCGCCTCCGGCCAGGCCCGACCGGCCTCCGCCGCACCAAACGCACCGACGGCCCCGAAGGCCGACCAGTCCGGCGAGCGGTGGCGCCCGCAGAGCCACTACACCCCCCAGAAGAACTGGATGAACGACCCCAACGGGCTCGTCTACTACGACGGCGAGTACCACATGTTCTACCAGTACAACCCCGAGGGCTCGGACTGGGGCAACATGTCCTGGGGCCACGCCGTCTCCAAGGACCTGGTTCACTGGCAGGAGCTGGGGGTCGCGATCCCGTACGCCTCGCAGTACGGGGTGTTCTCCGGATCGGCGGTCATCGACACCAAGAACACCTCCGGCCTGGGCAGCCCGGACAACCCGGCCATGGTCGCGGTGTGGACGCGGGCCGACGTCGGCGGCAACCAGTCCCAGTCCCTGGCCTACTCCACGGACAAGGGCCGCACCTGGAACCTGTACAACAACGGGGACCCGGTCCTGGACATCGGCTCCAAGGAGTTCCGCGACCCGAAGGTCTTCTGGGACCAGACCTCCGGGCGCTGGACCATGGTGGTCTCCCACGCCACCGAGCACCGGGTCTCCTTCTACTCCTCCCCCGACCTCATCCACTGGACCGAGCAGTCCAGCTTCGGCGGGGAGGGCATCACCTCGGCGGTGTGGGAGTGCCCGGACTTCTTCCCGCTGCCGGTCGACGGCAGCTCCAAGGAGGTCAAGTGGGTCCTCGTGGTCACGGTGGCCGACTCCGCCCAGTACTTCGTGGGCAGCTGGGACGGCTCCACCTTCACCCCCGACGAGATCCCCCACTACACCGGCGATGAGGGCACGACCCTGGCCGACTTCGAGAACGGCTACGCCGGCTGGAAGGCCGACGGCGCCGCCTTCGGCTCGGGCCCGGCCACCAGGGCAAGGCCTACGTGGACTCCTTCGGCAGCGGCGACGCCGACACCGGCACGCTGACCTCGGATGAGTTCACGGTCTCCTCGTCTTACATCAACCTGCGCACCGCCGGCGGCAAGCACCCCTACAACCCGCAGGCCACCGGCGACAACGGCGGCGGCAGGCTCCTGGCCGGCTTCGACGGCTCCTGGGAGGGCTGGACCGTGGAGGGCAACGCCTTCGGGGCCACGCCACCTCAGGGCGCCACCCCAGGCCAGCAGCCGCTGGTCAACCACTCCAGCGCCGGGCTGCTCAACACCTACGTCGACGCCGCCACCGGACAGGGCTCGGATGCCACCACCGGCACCGGAGGCTGGGGACACATCCTCCTGGACGAGGTGCGCGCCTCGGACAAGAAGGCCTCCCCCATCGCGGACAACACCTCGGTCAACCTCGTCGTCGACGGCAAGGTCGTCGCCTCCGCCACCGGCAACAACTCCGGGACCCTGGAGTGGACGAGCATGGACGTGACGGCCTACAAGGGCCGCAAGGCCCGGCTCGTCATCGAGGACCACAACGGCAACGCCGAGGACTGGGGCCACCTCATGGTCGACCAGATCCTCCAGTCGGACACGAAGGCCTTCTCCGGGGCCGACGTCGTCCCGCGCCTGGACTACGGCAAGGACTACTACGCGGCCGTCACCTGGGACAACGTCCCCAACGGCAAGCGCTACCAGGTGGGCTGGATGAGCAACTGGGCCTACGTGCGCGACCTGCCCACCACCACCTGGCGCACCGCCATGTCCACGGTGCGCGAGATGGGACTGACCCGGGTGAACGGCAAGCTGCGCCTGACCGCCCAGCCCGTCACCGCCCTGGAGTCCCTGCGCACCGGCCAGGAGCTCACCCGGAAGGACACCGACATCCCGGCGGGCGAGACCTCTCTCGGCCAGGCCGCTCAGGGCACCTCCCTGGACATCAGCGTGGACCTGAGCCCTGGCGCCTCCTCCTTCGCCGGTCTCAAGGTCCTCGACAACGGCGAGCAGTACACGCTCATCGGCTACGACTCCCAGGCCAAGCAGCTCGTCGTGGACCGCACCCACTCCGGGGTCACCGACTTCTCCCCGAAGTTCCCGGGCCGTTCCACCGCGCCGTTGTCACCGGACAGCAAGGGACAGCTCCACCTGCGCATCATTGTTGACGCCCACTCCGTGGAGGTCTTCGCGGCCGACGGCACTCCGGTCATCACCCAGACCATCTACCCCGAACAGGACGCCACGGGGGTCTCGCTCTACGCCGAGGGCGGCACGGCGCATCTGGCTTCCCTGAGCCTGTGGCACCTGGGTTCCGTCCAGGACGCCGGCGCCCCGGCCGAGGGCCCCGACTCCCCCGGGGCCGGCATGCCTGCCGTCCAGGAGCCGGCCCGCGGCCAGGCGAAGGCGGCTGCGGCGTCGGCGAGCCCCACCACCGCGGCGGCCGGGGACTTTCGACGCCGTCGGGGACCGGAATCCTGTCCCCGACGGCGCAGCATGTCCCCGCCGGGAAGGTTCCGCACCCGTACGCGCACAATGTCCCCGACCGCAGACCCGGCCGGCCACGTCACGCGGTACCGAGCCGGATGCATCGGGCAGTACGCGGCCGCAGCGACGGCGCGACGCGCTATCAGGCCGAGGAGCGACGGATGATCGTGCCCGGCAGGAGCGTCTCAGCGGGCACCTCCTCGCCCTCCATGAGGGCCAGCAGGTGGGAGACGGCCACCTGCCCCATCTCCTCGAAGGGCAGCGCAACCGTCGTCAGAGCCGGATGGACCTGGTCGGCGATGAGCTCCTGGTCGTCGATCCCGATGACGGCTACGTCCTCGCGCACTCGCAGCCCCTGCTCACGGATCGCGGCATAGGCGCCCATCGCCATGAGGTCGTTGCCGCACACCAGCCCGGTCAGCCAGGGATGGTCCGTCAGCAGGCGGGAGGCGGCCGCGTAGCCGTCCCGGGTGGTGCCGTGGCCGACGGCCACGTGAACGGTGCTCCAAGGAATGCCGGCCTGCTCCAAGTAGGTCCGGCAGCCGACGCGCCGCCCCGGAGCGGCCTCACCGTCGTTGGGGTCGAGCTCGATGACGCCGATGTCGCGGTGGTGGCCCTCCAAGAGCGCCTGCGCGGCCAGGCGCCCCATCTGCTCCTCGTCAGGGCGCACGCAGGGAAGGCCGGAGACCGGGTCGATGCAGTGGACCAGGACGGTGGGGATCTCGCGGGCCTGCGCCGGCATGCGAACCCGGCAGTTCCAGCCGGTGGCGTAGATGATCCCCTCGACCCGGGACTTCAGCAGCGTCTCGAAGGCCTCGCCATCCACGGTGGCCTCCGTCGAGGTCGGCACGATGAACAGGGTGTAGCCGGCGGCCCGGACGCTGTCCTGGATCCCGCGGATCGTGGCGGCGGCAAAGGGACTGGTGACGATCTCGGAGACCAGGCCGATGAGGGAGGACCGGCGCGAAGCCAGGGCCCGCGCCCCGCCGTGCGGGCGGTAGCCGAGCTCGGCAGCCACCTGCTGGACGCGCTCGCGGGTCTGCCGTGGGATACGAGCCCCGTCGCGGTTGTTGAGCACGAAGGACACCGTGGTGCGCGAGACGCCGGCCGCCTTGGCCACGTCCGCCATCGTGGTCCTGTAGGTGTCGCCCACCCGCTCTCCTCCCGGCCCCTCCGACTGCGCCGCCACCTGCACACCCCGTTGGGTTCCGGCACGTGCACCACCTGGCGTCCTGACGGCAGTTTGCCAGGACGACGGCGCAACGCATAACCCCGAGCGCCGGCAGGCGGGTCATGAGGCAGCGCACCCAGCGCCTGTGCGCCACGTCACCCTCCGGTTAGGCTATTTCTCATGACGACCTCCCCCACTCCCAACTTCACGGTGCGCGCTGTCCTGTGGGACATGGACGGCACCCTCATGGACTCCCAGCCCTTCTGGGACGAGGCATTCATCCACCACTGCCAGGCCCTGGGCGGCGACCCGCGCCCCGAGCTCGTCGCCCAGATGACGGGGGCCTCGATCCGTCAGGCCCGCGAGCTCATTGCCGCCACCGGCGCCACCCGCTCCTGGGACGATCCGGCCACGCAGGAGGTCTTCGAGGCGATCGCGCACGACGTCGAGGCCTCCGTGAGCGCCGCCCCTCCCCTGCTGCCCGGGGCGCTGCGGATCACCTCGGCGCTGTCGGAGGTGGGGCTGGCCCAGGGAATCGTCTCGGCCTCACCGCGCCGGATCGTCGAGAAGGTGGCCTCCGCGCTCGGCGACGTCTTCGCCGTCCTGGTCACCGGTGACGACGGCGTCGGGGCCAAGCCCGATCCGCTGCCCTACGCCACGGCGGTCGAGCGCCTCGACCTGCGCCCCCAGGACTGCGTCGTCGTCGAGGACTCCCCCACGGGGGCGGCCTCGGCCCGGGGCAACGGGATCCACGTCGTGCAGATCGGGACGACCAAGCACTTCCCGGCCGACCCCGGCCTCGTCGTCGTCCCGGACCTGGCCTCGATCACCCCGCACCTGCTGCTGTGGGCGGACCGCTGAATCGGTCCGGAATCAGGCGGGCCACCCGCTCACGACCGGCGCCCGAGGACAGGACCGGCTCGGGAACGCGAGGTTCCCGAGCCGGATGGGATGGATAGGGATTCTGATGAGGATTCGTGGAGGCGCCGAGCCCAGGGCGACGCGGCGCCTCTGACCGTCAGGCGGCCTTGGGGCGCTGAGGGGTCTCCGGGGTCTCCTGGACCTCCCACTGGCTGCGCAGGCAGTCGGCGTAGAGGCGGATCTCCGCCACCAGGTCGGTGGACAGGGACTCCGCAGCGGCCGTCCCGGGCGTCGTCGAGCACAGCCACTGCAGCTGGAGGCCATCGATGAGGGCGACCAGGCTGCGCGCCACGAGGCGCGAGGGCATCTTCGGGTCCACGAGCCCGGCGGTCTTGCCGGCCTCGAAACTGGACTCGAAGCGCTCGACGGCGCTGTTGAGGTGGTTGGCCATCCACCGGTGCGCGGGGTGCTCGGCATCGAGGACCGAGACCGCCGTCGCGGTGTAGATCGCCGTGAGGTCCCGGTGGGCGACGTTGCGCTCGAGCAGCTCGACGTAGCGCTCCAGCAGGGCCCAGGGGTTGCCGTCCAGGTCGGAGGCACCCGCGACGTCGAGGGTGTCCAGGTTGCCGATGGTGTCGACAGGTGCCTCGGCGGCGTCGCCCTCGGCGGCCGGGGACTCCACGAGAATGCTCAGGGCGTCCTCGCGGTCACGGCGCTCCAGCACCTTGCAGAAGAGCTCGTCCTTGGAGGAGAAGTGGTGCAGGAGTCCGGCCTTGGAAATGTCTGCCGCGTTGGCGATGTCGGCCAGGGAGGTGCCGGCATACCCGTGCTCTCCGAAGAGAACCACGGCTTCATTGAGGATGCGTGCTCGCTTGTCCTCGCTGCCCGCTCGGGGGCGCCCGGGTCCGCGCCGCCTAGCCGGGGCAGCTTGGGGCGAAGTCGGGGTACTGACAGTGTTCATGGCGGCATCATGGCACCTTCCAGTAAGGGAATTGCAAGGCAGAAAGGCCCTCATCGGAATAATCCGCTCAAGTGTGACCTCCGCGTGCCCTCTCCGTGACGTGAGTGACGACTTGGTCTCGGTTTTCACACAATTAACCGGCTCCTACCAGCACAGAGTTCCCCGACCGCGCGGTCTGTTGGGGCTGCTGGGATTGCTGGCCGCCACAACCTCCCGTCGTCACCCAGACTTTTTTGTGATTTCACCCAGGTTCGCGGTGCAGCGCCGCGTTGGTCACAGTTGCATAACACTTGCGAGATTCTTGTTTCCGGTTCAAATACATGCCGCGAACCTCTCTGACGGCCAGCCACCACCCCCACCAGGGGCCGCCAAGACGCATCGTCTATGCATGCACATGCACGCTCGGTGCATTACACTCACTCCATGACTGTTCTTGCCGGCCTGCTCGACCAGCTCGACCTCAGCGACGAGGAGCTCGCGGACGCGATGCGCGAGGCCACTGCCCGCACGTCGCAGGGCGGCGTCGGCCCGGTGTCCGCCGGCATGACCGACTTCCTGGCCCGAACCACCCCTCGCGGCCGCAGCAAGTCCACAGCCCGCACAGTGGAGCGCATCCTGTCCAATCGCACGTACGCCGAGCAGCTCACCACCCAGCATGAGGCCGTCCAGGCGGCCTGCACGCTGGCGCGCTCTCTGAGCACCCGCCAGGTCGCCACCCTGCTCGGCCGGACAACGACGACGATCACCCGTGCGGCTGGGCGCACTCTCTACGCCTACCGCGAGGGGCGGTCGCTGAGGTTCCCCACGTGGCAGTTTCATGAGGGCCGCCCGATCCCGGGCCTGGCAACGGTGGTGCCCGCCCTGCGCGAGGAGCTGACGCCGGCCACCATCGAGGGGCGGATGACGACGTCGGACCCCGAGCTGCTCGACGGGGCGACACCCGCGCAGTGGCTGATCGCCGGCGGGGACCCGGCGGCGGTCGTCCAGCAGCTCTCGGATGCGGACCACCGGTGAGTCCCCGATCGAAGAATCCTCCACAACCGCCGTCGACGCTCCACACCCGCCCGGAGGACGTCGTGACGGTGGAGCACGCCGAGCTCGCCCGCGTCGCCTTCGCGCTCAGCCCTCACCCCCTGCCGTGGGGCGAGCTGCGGACCTGGGGGCCGCACCCGCGATGCCGTTGGGATCCGCACCCGCTGCCGACGGGGGAGCATCCGGAGCACGGGGTCCTGTACACCGCCGACGACCTGCTCACGTGCGTCGCGGAGGTCTTCGCCGATACCCGCGTCATCGACACGCGCAGCGATATGCCTCTTCTGCAGGTCTGGGAGGCGACTCGTCCGCTGCGCCTGCTCGATCTCACCAGCACCTGGGCGCTGCGCAACGGAGCCTCGGTCAGCCTCGACAGCGCCCTGCGCTCGACGTGCCGAGCCTGGGCGCGAGCCATCCGGATTCAGCTGCCCGACATCGACGGTCTGCGCGCCCGCTCGACGATGACCGGGAGCGAGATGACAGTGCTGTTCTCCCCCGCGCGCGACAGCCTGCCGACCCTGCCCCGGGACACCGCCCCGCTGGCCGACGCCACGCTCTACGCCCTGCTGAAGACGCTCGCCCCCGACATCGGCTACGAGATCGTCTGAGGCTCACCCGGCGGCGCGCAGCCGGAGGCGCCGAGAAGCCTGCTGGACGCCGATCATGGGGTCTGCCGGCGCCCCGACGCCGCATGTGACCTTGGGCGCGCAGGGATGCCTCCCGGCGGGTTGGTCGGGCGCACGCCCCTACGATGGTCGCATGCGTCCCTCGACCCCGCAGCCGCCGCGGCGCCCCTCCCGCCCCGGCCGCGCCTCGTCGTCGGCATCTGGAGGCCGTCGAACATCCGCCGGTCATCGACGCAACCCTGAGGGTCGGCCCTCCCCGCAGCGCCCTTCGTCGGACGCGCCCGATCCCGCCAGCCGGCGAGCCCTCACCATCGCCCGCCGGGAGCGACGTCGGCGTCGCGCCCGCAACCGGCTCCTGTACGGCACGACCTTCGTCGTGGCGCTGGCCCTGATCGTCGTCGGACTGCGAGCCTGGGGGCTCCACCCCGGTTTCGCCCTGCCGCTGAGCTCCTCCGCACGCCAGTCCTCAGCCCCGGCCAAGGCCACGGCCCAGCCCTCCGCCCGGGCGTCCGCCAGCCGCGCAGCCTCGCCGTCAGCCTCGGCCACCCCCTCCGCCTCATCGACGCCGTCGGCCTCGGCGCTGCCGTCCCCGTCTCCCGGCCCGCGGCCGCCACCGTCTACCGCTACGTGCTGCGGGTCGAGGGCGGCACACATGTCGACGCCGCAACGGCCGCCCCCATCGTGGAGCGCATCCTCAATGACGAGCGCGGCTGGCCCACCGCGCAGAACACCTCCTTCCAGCCGGTGGCCGACCCCGCGAGCGCAGACTTCACCTTCAACATCGCCACGCCGCCCAGCGCCGACGCCCTGTGCTCACCGCTGGTCACCGGCGGCATGTGGAGCTGCCGCAACGGGGACAACGTGGTCATCAACTCCGACCGGTGGAACTGGGGCGCCGTGACCTACCCCGACGTCGACTCCTACCGCACCTACGTCACCAACCACGAGGTGGGCCACTTCCTCGGCCACGAGCACGAGTTCTGCGCCGGGGCCGGCCTCAAGGCCCCGCTCATGGCTCAGCAGAGCC
>ERZ772958.1044-NODE-1044-length-11838-cov-6.508105_pt1 | contig 11838 bp, 7 predicted proteins | sample MGYA00580681_ERZ772958 | MGnify/ENA primary metagenome ERZ772958 (study PRJEB29015, sample SAMEA2738089) | human oral metagenome | biome: human oral; feature: human-associated habitat; material: saliva | place: China | collected 2275 ...
TTGGTCCTAACGTTTCTGCAAGCACGATTGCCGTACCTATGGTAATGACACGTGGTGCTTCTGAAATTGGACTATATATCGCATCTTCAGGTAAACAATCAGCGATGCTTGGTTTCTTACCATTAGATGAAGGGGATGCTCCTGATTCATACGGAATGGCAACTCACGCGATGAACCAAGTCAATGGGGTAACAGGCGCTGCCGTTAACCAACCATACCTTGGAGATACTCGTCCAGATATGGATGAAAACTTAGAACGTACGGACTGGAAAGGTGACGATAAGGACGGTACAGGCGATGAAGGTATCGACCAAATCTTACCAACAGACTTAAAAGGCAACACAAATGGAATGATTGCCCTAGAACGTACACGTCCAGGAAACTACACATTAACTGTACAAGCAAATACTGGTGGAGCTCCTGAAGCTTACCTATATGGTTGGGTTGACTTTAACCAAAACGGTAAATTCGATGAAAATGAACGTTCTGAAAAAACAACAATTACTAAAGATGGAAATGCCGTATTAACATTTAACAACGGACCAATCTTAAGTGATTTACAATTAGATAAATTAGGAGTACGTATCCGTATTTCGACTTACGCTCCAGATATTGAAAGTCCAACAGGAATGTCAATGTCAGGGGAAGTAGAAGACTTTGAAACACAAGTAATCTTCCCACCAAAAGGAAGCAAGAAAGAAACTGTAAACCTACAAGGCGTGAAACAAACTGCAATCGTTGAATTCACGGCTCAAGGAAAACAACGTTACTCAAGAACTGAAGATGCAGTGATTGATGAAACAGTTGCACCATTTATCGTTGACGAACAAGGCAACAAAGTGGCTTTAGACGCTGAAGGCTACTATGTTGTGAACGGAGAAGGTAAATACCGTGTAACAGGTGCTGGTAAAGACGTTAAAGTGGAATTTATTCCAGATAACGGCTTTGTTGGAACTGCAACAGGTATCACAATTCGTCGTCTGGACAACAATGCTGTAGATACTGGTTGGAATACAAAAGATAATTCTCAACCTGTTATCAGTGACCAAACAAACACAATGGATGGTCGTTACATTCCAACAGTAACTCCATTGTCTGAAGAAGTGACTACAGAAGATTTACAAGGGTTAGAACACGACAAAAAACTTACATTTACAAATGGAGAAGGCGAAGTAAAACCTTCTGCTGCAACACCAATGGTTATTGTGGATCCGGAAACGGGTGGGCTCATTGGTAATGAAGCTCCGGCGATGAAGGATGGTAAGGTAGTTGGATTATATGAAATCGATCCAATTAACGGAACTGTGAAATTTACGCCAAATAAAGACTTTATTGGAACTCCAGATCCAATCTTAATCCAAGTGGTGGACGAAGCGACTGGCCGTTCTTTAGCCGGAATTAAATACACTCCAACTGTAAATCCTGTAACTCCAGTAGGTGAAAACAAAGAAACAACTGGTAAACAAGGACAACCACAATCTGATACAGTAACATTTAAACAACAATCTGGTGCAGAAGAAAAAATCCCTATGGTTGTGAACGCTGAAAACCCAGCGAAATTCATCGACCCAGCAACTGGTGAACCAACAGATGCGACTGAATTACCAGCAATGAAAGATGGTAAACAAGTAGGTACGTACACAATTGACCCAGCGACTGGTAAAGTGACATTTACACCAAATAAAGACTTCGTAGGAACTCCAGATGGAATTACTGTTCAAGCAAAAGACGCGAACGGAACTCCAGCAACAGCAACTTACACACCAACAGTTACTCCAGTAACACCAACTGGTGAAGATAAGACTACAACAGGTAAACAAGGACAAACTCAAAAAGAAACTCCTAAGTTTACAGAAGGTGATCCAGTAGCACCAGTCACAATTAGCGCTGATAACCCAGCTAAATTCATCGATCCAGCTACAGGCGAACCAACTGATGCGACTGAATTACCAGCGATGAAAGATGGTAAACAAGTGGGTACTTACACAATCGACCCATTAACAGGTGAAGTAACGTTCAAACCTAATAAAGACTTTGTTGGAACTCCAGATGGAATTACTGTTCAAGCTAAAGACGCGAACGGAACTCCAGCAACTGCGAAATACACACCAACAGTTACTCCAGTAACACCAACTGGTGAAGACAAGACTACAACAGGAAAACAAGGACAAACTCAAAAAGAAACTCCTAAGTTTACAGAAGGCGACTCTGATGTACCAATGAAGATTGATGCTGATCAACCAGCGAAATTCATTGATCCAGCTACAGGCGAACCAACAGATGCGACTGAATTACCAGCAATGAAAGATGGAAAACAAGTAGGTACTTATACAATCAACCCATTAACAGGTGAAGTAACATTCAAACCGAATAAAGACTTTGTTGGAACTCCAGATGGAATCAAAGTTCAAGCAAAAGATGCGAACGGAACACCAGCAACAGCAACTTACACACCAACAGTTACACCAGTAACTCCAACAGCTGAAAATGTAGAATCAACTGGAAAACAAGGACAAGAACAAAAACAAACACCTAAGTTCACTGAAGGTGATCCAGTAGCACCAGTCACAATTAGCGCTGATAACCCAGCTAAATTCATCGATCCAGCTACAGGCGAACCAACTGATGCGACTGAATTACCAGCGATGAAAGATGGTAAACAAGTGGGTACTTACACAATCGACCCATTAACAGGTGAAGTAACGTTCAAACCTAATAAAGACTTTGTTGGAACTCCAGATGGAATTACTGTTCAAGTGAAAGACGCGAACGGAACTCCTGTAACTGCGACTTACACACCAACAGTTACTCCAGTAACTCCAACTGCAGAAGATGCAGAAACAACTGATGTTCAAGGTAAGACACAAACAGCGAAACCTAAATTCACTGAAGGTGACTCTGATGTGCCACTTGATGACACAGTACCTGCAACATTCGAAGATGGATCAACTACGAAAGTAATTCCTGGTGTAGGAACATTTACAGTAGCTCCAGACGGAACTATTACATTCGTTCCAGAACCAAACTTTACTGGTGTTGCTCCAGCTGTAACAATTCAACGTGTTGACGTGAATGGAACAGTTGTAAAAGCAAACTATGTTGCAACAGTTACACCAGCTCCTGCTAAACCAGTAGAAGTTGAACCTGCAACAACAACACCAGAACCAGCTAAACCACAACAAGAATTACCAAATACTGGTACAGCTGATGAATACGGAGTATTTAGTGCAGCAGCATTAAGTATCCTAGCATCAGTAGGTTTAGTAGCTACATCTCGTAAAAAAGATGAAGAGCAAGAAGCTTAATTTAAAACATTAAGAATCAGTATGAGGCTAGGGCAACCTGGCCTCATATTTTTGTGCATTCAATCAGTAAGATAAATTGAAGAAATGCTGTAGATACGATAAAATTAGGAGATTAAGTAACTCAGATTTGAAAGAAAAAAAGGAAGGAGGTAGCTATGTTTAGTTCAAAAAATATTCAGATGAATGAGCGTAAAAATCGTTCGAAAGTAACGCGCTATGCGATAAAAAAACTCAGTATGGGAACAGCTTCTGTGGCGGTCGCATTAGGATTTTTATTCGTACAGGGACAAAGCGTTGTGTTAGCAGATACGGTTGAAACGACTCAAAGCGCTACTGAAACTACATCAGAGGAAACGACTGAAAAAGTAGAAACAACCACTGAAGAACCAACAACTACCTCCCAAGAACAAGCAACTCGCACACGTACAAGACGTGAAGCAGGAGACGCTCCAGCAGCAACCCCTCCAGTCGGGGCGGATGTTGAAGATGCTACGGCGACTCCTAAAGTGACCAAACCTGGATTTACAAAGGATTTATCCCAAGAAGAATTACTAAGCCAGGTAAGTTGGATTGATTTTAGTGATGTTGCGAACTGGAGTGGAACAACGACCACTTCCACTGGGCAATTAGCCTTACAAGAAGGGTCAACGTATACAAAAGAAATAAGTCCAGGGTATATCGTGACGGTTCGCGTGAAGTCGCTAAAACCATTTAACGCAACGGAACTGTATAAGAAGAGACTCGAAGCACAAGGCGCTACTGTTGCTGAAAAGAATACCTATGATCCAAACGCCAAAAATGGATATATGAATAGCGCCGAAAGTGCAGACGGGAAACGTGAATTTAACGCAGGGAAAGAAGCGCTGATTGTCGGTGAACCGCAAGACGCGTGGAGTGAAATTTATAATTCAGGAATTGATACTGGCGAAAAGAGAACAACGATTACGACGCAATATGAAGGTGGCAATGTCGGGGTTCAATTTGAAATTACAGGAACGTATAAAGGAAAAACGGTCCAACCAACTGTTCTCATGACAGAAGGAGATTCATCTAATCTAGGGGAATTATCACTGTATACTACGAACGGAACAGGCTGGCAGCATTTTGCAGAATGGTATAAATACGACAGCCCTTATACCCTGAATTATTTCCCACAAAATACAAAAGACTTATTCGATCCGAATAAAAAAGTCATTGGATATAGGCCTCTACCGATTAATGGAGTGAACTACCATAGTGGAGAGTTGGCAGCGATTCGTGAGGCTACGCAAGTTGGGCCAGATAAAAAACCTGTCGCGTGGAAATATTACGGAAGTCCTGATCAGAAAACAGGCGGACTTGGAACACGTGTATTTGGACCAAACTTATCTGCGGGGATGGTCGCTGTACCGATAGTTATGACGCAAGGGGCTACCGAAGTGAGTCTCTATATGGCTTCGGCAAGCAAGCAGTCTGCCATGATTGGATTCTTACCACTTGACGAGAGTGATGCTCCGGAAAGTTACGGAAGGGCGACGCATAGTATTAACCAAGTCCACAATGTGACAGGAGAAGATGTAAAGCAACCGTACCTTGGAGCTACACGTCCGGACGTCGACGATAATGTGGACCGTACAAACTGGAAAGGCGACGATGGTGAAGGGGTGGCGGATGAAGGTATTGACCAAATCTTGCCAGAGAGCCTTAAAGGGAAAACGAACGGTATTTTAGTATTAGACCGCACGAAAACAGGCGATTTAACCTTATCCGTTGAAGCACATACAGGTGGAGCGGACGAAGCAACACTATACGGATGGGTAGACTTTAACGGAAATGGAACTTTTGATGAGGATGAACGCTCTGAAAAGCTAACGATTAAAGCAGATGGCACAGCTACTCTTGTCTTTAAAGATGCTTTCAAAAAAGTGAACGGTTTGCTAAGTGAGCTAGGTGCACGTGTGCGTATCGCAAAAGACGCCACTCAAATCGAGAAACCAACAGGGATGGCCTTGTCAGGTGAAGTGGAAGATTTCGAAGTGCATTTAACCTTCCTACCAAAAGGAAGTAAGACGGAAACAGACGGACTACAAGGAATTCCACAAACGGGAACCGTAGTCTTTACACCAAACGGGAAACAACGCTATTCACTAACAGACGATGCGACTATCGACGAAACCATCGAACCAGTAATCGTTGATGAGACAGGTGCCAAAGTAGCGCTTGACGCTGAAGGGTACTATGTGGTGACTGGCGAAGGGAAATATAAAGTGGCGGGAGCAGGAAAAGATGTGACCGTTACATTTATTCCAGAAGCTGGATTTGTCGGAACAGGCAAAGGAATCACGATTCGTCGAACGGACGATAATGGAAATGATACCGGATGGATGCCAGTGAGTGCGAATGAGACAATCGTCAGCGACCAAACAGGAACCATGGATGGACGCTATATTCCAACGGTTGTCCCAATGTCAAAAGAACTCACAAGTACAAAAGTACAAGGGCTCGTCCATGTGGAAACACCGAAGTTCGAAGGAAAGGACGGAGCTGTTACACCGTCAAGCGAGAAACCAATGGTCTTAGTCGATCCAAAGACGGGCAAGACGCTTGGGGTGAGTACTCCAGCGATGAAAGATGGAAAAGAGGTTGGAACGTACACGGTCGATGAAACGACGGGAAAAGTAACGTTCACACCGAATAAAGACTTCACAGGAACAGCAGATCCAATTGTTGTTCAGGTGATTGAAAAAGAAACAGGAAAAGCAATTGCTGGCTTGAAATATACACCAACAGTTACGCCTGTAACGCCATCAGGAGAAGATGTGACTTCAACTGGTAAACAAGGAAAAGTACAAATGGGAACACCGAAGTTTACCGAGGGAGATGCCAAAGTACCGTTGAAGGTCGACGTGGACCAACCAGCAAAATTCCTGGTGAACGGAACTGCAGTAGAAGAAACAACAATTGACGCCTTGAAAGACGGCGCAAAAGTTGGGACTTACACGATTAATCCATTAACAGGAGAAGTAACGTTCACACCAAATATTGATTTCGTAGGGACACCAGATGCGGTGACCGTTCAAGTGAAAGACGAGAACGGAACAACTGCGACTGCGAAGTACATACCAACTGTAACGGCAATCACTCCAATAGGAGAAGATGTAACGTCTACAGGTAAACAAGGAAAAGTTCAAACGGGAACACCGAAGTTTACCGAAGGCGATGCGGAAGTACCGTTAAAGGTCGATGCAGATCAACCAGCCAAATTCGTGGTGAATGGCACTGTGGCAGACGATACGACAATTGACGCCTTGAAAGATGGCGCAAAAGTTGGTACTTACACGATTAATCCATTAACTGGTGAAGTAACCTTCACACCGAATAAAGATTTTGTTGGAACGCCAGATGCGGCTACCGTTCAAGTGAAAGACGAGAATGGAACTACGGCAACGGCGAAGTACACACCAACTGTAACGGCAGTGACGCCAACTGGAGAAGATGTGACTTCGATGGACGTTCAAGGAAAGACACAAACTGGTAAGCCAACTTTCACAGAAGGGGATGCAGACGTACCGCTAGATGACAGCGTACCAGCTACCTTTGAAGATGGAACGGCTGAGAAAGTCATTGCAGGTGTTGGAACATTTACCGTAGCACCGGATGGAACGATTACCTTTGTTCCAGAAGCAAGCTTTACAGGAGAAGCTCCAGCGGTCACAATCCAACGAGTGGATATGAATGGGACCGTTGCAAAAGCAAGTTACACAGCAACAGTGACGCCGGCTCCAGAGGAACCTGCTAAGCCAGAGAAACCTGTAAAACCTGAGGAACCAACGAAGCCTGAAGAACCTGCCAAACCAGCAGATACTGAAAAGCCAGCGGTGACAGAACAAGAAGCACCACAGGAAACAGTTGATTCCCTAGCAGTTGAAAAAACAACTCAAACAGAATTACCAAATACTGGGACAACGGATGAGTTTGCCATCTTCAATGCAGCTGCACTTAGCATTTTAGCTTCGTTAGGCCTTGTTGCGACTTCTCGTAAAAAAGAAGAACAGGAAGCATAATCGATAACAAACACAAAGCGTGAGACTAGAATTCCTAGTGTCACGCTTTTTTTGACGTTGCAAAACTTTCATTATAAGAGTAGACTAGAAAGGTACACACTGAAAAGGAGTGATTTGAATGAAGAAAATCGAACAAAAAGATTTATTCGAGTTGAAAAATGTAGGGCAACCTGTTGTGGCAGGAGATGCTTTCTTTTTTACAGAAACAAAAATGAATGAAAAGAAAAATACGTACGAGACAGCCATCTATAAGTACACAGCTGACGGCAACGTGGCGTATGGAGACGAAGGGACAGTGAATTCATCACTGAAAGTCTCTCCAGATGGAAAATGGATTAGCTTTATTAGCAATGTAGGAGAAGAAAAGACTCCACAACTAAAAATCCAATCGGTCCATGGTGGGAAAGCCATCGCATTAACGGAAGAGAAAAAAGGCGTATCTAGCTATGTTTGGGCAAAAGATAGTGAGTCGATTGTCTTCCAAACTACAAAACCAGAGGAAGAAGAGAAGAAAGAAGAATTCCCTCAACCAATCGTTGTGGAAAAAACAACGTATCGTTTTGACGGAGGAACCTTCTTACCAAACGACGAAGTCACTCAAATCAAAAAAGTGGATATCGTTACAAAAGAAAGTTCAACACTGTTCGAATCAAAAGAATCCATCGGTCTCCGCGATGTATTGCATTATGGAACAACACTTGTAGTGGACCGCGATTTATCAAACGTTCGCTGGACATTAGATAGTGCAGAAGCATGCTACGTGGATGTGACTACAGGCGACATTCATCCGATTCTTGAAGCTGGAACAGACGAGTCTTATCGTTATGTCTTAGATGCAAAAGACGGAGCAGTTCTACAATATAGTTCAGGAGAGCACGGATTCGTGACGCAAACAGACTTAATTGTGAACTTCGATAGCACTCCAACTGCAGAAGGGCATATTTTAAACTTAACCTCAGATCTTGATGTGGAATGGGGAGACTGGCTCGTGGCGGATTTCCAACAAGCCGTGACAGGAGTTGAGCCACAATGGTTTGACGAAGAAAGCTTCTTAGCCTGCGCGAGCGTTGAGGGCAAAACCGTTCTTTACCGTTTATATGTAGACGGACGAGTAGAAAAAATCTTCGATGAACTCTTACACCTAACAGGAGCGACAATCATCTCTGAAGACGAGCTACTCATCACGTATTCAACAACAACAGTACCAAGCGTATTAGCGCGTTTAAACTTAACAACAGGAGAAATCACAGACCTATACAATCCAAACGAAGCGTACTTAGCTGAGCACATCGTTACTACACCTGAACGTTTCACTTATAAAGGATACGACAATTGGGATATCCACGGATGGTATATGCCGCCAGTAGAAAAAGCGGACAAGCATGCGGCGATTCTCTATGTTCACGGTGGACCACAAGTCGCTTACGGAGAAAGTTTCTTCCATGAAATGCAAGCACTTGCTGCAAAAGGCTATGGTGTGATTATGATTAACCCACGCGGAAGTAACACTTACGGACAAGACTTCGTGAAGAGTATTCTTGGCGACTACGGGAACCACGATTTTGACGACTTAATGATGGGGGTAGACTACATCTTAGAAACACACCCTGAAGTCGACGCGGACCAATTATACGTTGCCGGAGGAAGCTACGGTGGATTCATGACCAACTGGATCGTAACGCATACCGACCGTTTCCGTGCTGCCGTGACACAACGCTCTATCAGTAACTGGATTAGCTTCTACGGCACGAGCGATATCGGACCATTCTTCGTAGAAAAACAATTGCTTGATGACATTAACCACACTCAACGCCTATGGGAAATGTCACCTATAGCTCATGCGAAAAACGCGAAGACGCCATTACTCGTCTTACACGGACAAAGTGACTTACGTTGCCCACAAGAACAAGGGGAGCAAATGTATATGGCCATGCGTAAAAACAACGTGCCAACAAAAATGATTCTATTCCCACAGTCTAGTCATGGATTATCTCGCCAAGGATTACCAAACCTTCGCCAAGCACGTCTAAAAGCTATTACAGACTGGTTTGAGGAATATTCGAAATAGAAATAATACGGGAATCAATTTCCCTCAAAATAGAGTAGATTTGTTGACGAATTTGAGGGAATACTGTATTCTACTAAAAGGAAAAATTAATAGTGACCTGTAAAGGGATATGTGTTGACAGATTCTCTATTATTTGGTAGACTATTGGAGTTGAGAAAACAAGCAGAAGCATCCCGCTTCTCGCCTAAGTTGACAAGGGTCCTTGGGCTGATAGGAAATGTTCAAGTTTTAAAAAGACATTGGCAGCGGGAGTATTCTAATACTTTCGTTGCTTTTTTGCTTTTTTTCTCTCAAAAATTCTTGGAGGTGAATATCATAGCAAAAGATATGATGGTCAATGATGGAATTCGCGCTCGTGAGTTACGTGTTATTGACAATAACGGTGAACAAATTGGTGTTCAAACGAAAAACGATGCTTTACGTTTAGCAGAACAAGCTGGACTTGATCTAGTATTAGTTTCGCCAAACGCAAAACCGCCAGTTGCCAGAATCATGGATTATGGTAAGTATCGCTTTGAACAACAGAAAAAAGAACGAGAAGCTCGCAAAAACCAAAAAGTCATCAATATCAAAGAAGTGCGTCTAAGCCCTACAATTGATGAGAACGACTTTAATACGAAGTTAAAAGCGGCGATCAAGTTCCTTGAAAAAGGCGATAAAGTCAAAGCAAGCATTCGATTCAAAGGTCGTGCCATTACTCATAAAGAGATTGGTCAAAAAGTTCTCGAGCGTTTAGCAGAACAAGTTTCTGAAATCGCGACAGTTGAACAAAAGGCTAAAATGGACGGACGAAGCATGTTCTTGATGTTAGCACCTAAGAATGATAAGTAAAAAAGTAACAGGAGGAAAGTCTCATGCCAAAACAAAAAACACACCGTGGTTCAGCTAAACGTTTCAAACGTACAGGTGGTGGAGGATTAAAACGTTCTCAAGCCTTCACAAGCCACCGTTTCCATGGCAAAACTAAAAAACAACGTCGTCACTTGCGTAAACAAACAATGGTTCACGCTACTGACATCAAACGTATTAAACAACAATTAAGTCAAATGCGTTAATTCAGCACGCAAACTATTACATTTTCAACCAGTCGCAAGAGACTGATAGACCAAGGAGGAATTAATTATGCCACGTGTTAAAGGTGGAACAGTTACTCGTCGTCGTCGTAACCGCGTTTTAAAATTAGCAAAAGGTTACTACGGAGCGAAATCAAAATTATTTAAAACAGCTAAACAAGCAGTCATGAAATCATATATGTATGCTTACCGTGACCGTCGTCAAAAGAAACGTGACTTCCGTAAATTATGGATCGCACGTATCAATGCGGCAGCTCGCTTAAACGGATTAAGCTACAGCAAATTAATGCACGGCTTAAAATTAGCTGGTATCGAAATGAACCGCAAAATGTTAGCTGACTTAGCAGTTAACGATGCAGCTGCTTTCACAGTATTAGCAGACAAAGCTAAAGAAGCATTAGCAAAATAATTTTATTTTCTAGATAATAGATCCACATTTGAGCCCCGTTAAACTCAATGTGAAGAATACCAAGAAAGAAATTGGAGGAAACAATCGTGCGTACAACATACATGGCAAAAGCTAGCACTACAGAACGTAACTGGGTTGTTATCGACGCTACTGATGTGCCATTAGGACGTCTTTCAGCTGTTGCAGCAAGCATTTTACGTGGAAAAAACAAACCAACATTTACACCTAACGTTGATACAGGTGATTTCGTAATCATCATCAACGCTGACAAAGTTGCCTTAACAGGTAAAAAAGCAACTGATAAAGTTTACTATCACCACTCAAACCACCCTGGTGGATTGACAGCTCGTACAGCTGGTGAATTACGTGCTAACAACTCTCGTAAATTAGTTGAATTATCAATCAAAGGCATGTTACCTAAGAACTCATTAGGTCGTCGTCAATTTACTAAATTACATGTTTACGGTGGAGCTGAACATCCACATGCTGCACAACAACCAGCAGTAGTAGACATCCAATCACTAATCTAAGGAGGAAAAAGCATTGGCTCAAGCACAATACCGCGGCACTGGACGCCGTAAAAACTCAACTGCCCGTGTTATCTTAGTACCAGGGACAGGAAACATTACAATTAACAAAAAATCAATCGAAGAATACATCCCATTTGCTTACTTACACGAAGTAATCAAACAACCTTTAAACTTAACTGAAACATTAGGTTCATACGACGTTTTAGTAAACGTTAACGGTGGTGGATTCACAGGTCAATCAGGAGCTATCCGTCACGGAATCGCTCGTGCATTATTAACAGTTGACCCTGACTTCCGTGGAGTGTTAAAAGCTGCTGGCTTATTAACACGTGACCCACGTATGAAAGAACGTAAAAAACCAGGTCTTAAGAAAGCTCGTAAAGCATCACAATTCTCAAAACGTTAATCAA
>ERZ772958.1045-NODE-1045-length-11835-cov-10.911290_pt1 | contig 11835 bp, 8 predicted proteins | sample MGYA00580681_ERZ772958 | MGnify/ENA primary metagenome ERZ772958 (study PRJEB29015, sample SAMEA2738089) | human oral metagenome | biome: human oral; feature: human-associated habitat; material: saliva | place: China | collected 2275 ...
TTCTAAACTTACAATTTCAACTTCTGTTAAAGTTACAGGAATTGTGGTAGAATCGTTGGGAAAAGGGCAAGATTATGAAATTAAGGCAACAAAAATTTCTGTCTACCAAAAGGCTGACTCAGATTATCCATTGCAAAATAAAAGACATACATTTGAGTTTTTGAGAACGATTGCACATTTACGTCCTAGAACTAATGCTTTTTTTGCAACATTCAGAGTACGTTCAATCTTGTCTTATGCAATTCATAAATTCTTTCAGGAAAAGAACTGTTAGTATGTGTACGAGGAACTACTGGTGTTGTTAGTTTAGTAGATGAGTCTTTGCAGGGAGCCAATGTTACGCGTGGTATAGCACCATTACTTTTCTCGGAGAATGTAGAACGATGGTTTATGTACTATCAAGTTAAATCCTCTTCTGTTAGAGGAGTAATTAGTTCTTTAACAAGAGGTATTGCATTAAAGCAGATTAATATGTCAGATTTACGTAAGATACGACTAATCCTTCCTCCTCTTTCCTTACAACAATCTTTTGCACATAAGATAGAACAGATTGAGCGTCAGAAAGCAGCTGTTCAAAGTACTATTACCGACTTAGAAACACTACTTGCTGCACGAATGCAATATTGGTTCGATTAACTTTGCAGTACAGTAAGCAATCAGAACACTTGAAATATAAAGACAAAGAAAGACAATATGGCTAAAAACTTTGATTACATACTATTGGTAGCTGACAAAACACCAAGCTTTAAAAGCCTGCATAACTATTGCAAGTTGGCTGAAGAACAACAACCAATCTACCCTGATGCGTCTGCTAATAACGCACGTAAAGCCCTTGAATGGCTGATGAAGCAGATGCTGAAAATAAAAGGTGTGACCGTTGACGAGCGTATGACACTCAACGATATGTTACGCCTGCCAGAGACAGATGCCTTTGTCAACCATGATTATGGATTCTCTAAAGACATCTATTTCGTAAAGAAGGTAGGCAATGCTGCCAGCCATGATGGTGGTGAACCTATCACTCGTGCGAGGGCTTTCCGCTGTCTTCGTTCGCTTTATAACGTCGTTGCGGGTTTTATGGGTCGTTGGGATGCCGTGAAGAATATCCCACCATTTGATGCAACAACTATCTCTACACCGACTACCACTGTTGCCTTCATCACGAGTCCAGAACCAAAGGTAGAGATGGAGGTGGTCAACAGCGTACAGAAAGAGTCGCTCGATGACCCACAGCCAGTGGTGATTCCTCGCGAAAGTCTTGAAAGTGAGGCGGTGACAAGGAGGTATCTCATCGATTATATGCTCGAGGAGGCAGGCTGGGAACTCTTAGACGTGAAGGGAAAGGTGCAGGGCGGAAAGGCTTGTATAGAAGTGGAAGTAGACGGAATGCCTACCGCTTCGGGGAAAGGCTATGCCGACTATGTTCTCTTTAGCCGTGGGGGTAAACCCTTAGCCGTCATTGAAGCCAAGGCTACCAGTCATGCCGTGACAGAAGGACGACAGCAGGCAACGCTTTATGCTGACTGTTTGGAAAAGCGATATGGGGTGCGCCCTGTCATCTATTACACCAATGGTTTTACGACAAAAGTCATTGACGGAATGGGCTATCCCGACCGTGATGTAATTTCCTTCCACTCTATGGACGACCTCGAACGACTGATACAGAAGCGAGGAAGAGCAGAGATAAAGGACGTAACGATAAAGGCTGATATCACAGACCGCCCTTATCAGCAGACGGCTATCAAGCGTATTGTGGAGTGGTTTAACGCTAAGCATCGCCGTGGACTGCTCGTCTTAGCAACAGGAACAGGCAAGACACGTGTGAGTATATCGCTCTGCGACATTCTCATGCGCAATGACTGGGTGAAGAATGTACTCTTTCTTGCAGACCGTACGGCACTCGTCGGTCAGGCACATAAAAACTATGAAGCCTTGCTGCCAAGTGTTTCTATGTCGGTGCTCAGCGAAGAGAAGGCACCTGACATGCAGGCACGCATCCTCTTTTCAACCTATCAAACGATGATAAACTACCTCGACAGAGAGGATAAAACCTTTAGTGTTGGCCGCTTCGACCTCATCATCATCGACGAAGCTCATCGAAGTGTCTTTGGACGGTATGGTGCCATCTTCAACTATTTCGACTCGTTGCTCATCGGTCTGACAGCCACCCCACGTGATGAGATAGACCGCAATACCTACGACCTTCTACAGTTAGATAACGGTATGCCTAACTATAGTTACGACATTGATGAGGCTGTCAGGGATGGCTATCTCTGTCCTTATAAGACACTGCAGTATCACTCTAAGATAATGGAACGTGGTGCAAAATGGGATGAAATGTCGAAGGAGGACCGTGAAGAAGCAGAAAGACTAATGGACTATGAGAAGTCTTTAGCAGGCTTAGGACCCGACGACGAATATCATCGTGATATCCTTCCGCAAGAGATTTTCAAGTATCTTTTCAACATAGATACCGTTGACAAGGTATTGATGGAGTTGATGGAAAAAGGTTTGAAGGTGAAGAGTGGGGAGGAGATAGGTAAGACTATCATCTTTGCCATGAACCACAAGCACGCAGAACTCATCGTTGAACGCTTCCGCACGCTCTATCCAGAGAAAGATCCCGACTACTGTCAGCTGATTGATAACTATGTCAACAAGGCGCGTGGTCTTATACTTGACTTCGAACAGATGGATAAGAACCCACAGATAGCTGTCAGTGTCGATATGCTTGACACAGGTGTTGACGTGCCATCGGTGCTTAACCTCGTCTTCTTCAAGTGTGTGAAGTCGAAGATTAAGTTTATGCAGATGATAGGACGTGGCACACGTCTTTGTCCGAAGGTCTTTGGTGATGCTGACAAGAAAGAGTTCTATATCTTCGATTGGTGTAATAACTTCGAGTATTTCTCAGTGAATAGTGATGGCGCAAACCCAGTCGCTGTGAAGTCGTTAACCGAACGACTCTTTGCGTTGAGGCTCGATATCGCTGCTGCATTACAGACGGCAGAGCATCAAGAGAAGGAAGATGACCGTCGACTACATGACGAGTTGAAGGATATCCTACATGCACAGGTGGACAGTCTGAGTCTGTCGCGCATAGATGTCAGAGCACATCTGCAGACGATCGAACCCTATCGTGACCGTGAGGCATGGGTTTGTTTGAGCGATTTAGACGTTGTTGAACTGAAGGGAATAGCCCATTTGTTGCCCCGTCCAAAGGAGAATGAGGCTGCAAAGAAGTTCGATGTGCTGATGCTTTATCTGCAGTTAGAGGCGGTAGATAGTACGGTGAAGGCTGATAACAGTCGTGCGAGTGTGATTAAGATTGCGCAATTGTTAGAGAAGAAAGCCACGATCCCCGCTGTGAGAGAGCGGATGGAAACGATTAAGGAGGTACAGACTGCCGCCTTCTGGGACCATTGTACGCTGAATAGTCTTGAACGAGTGAGGAAGGAACTACGTGAGTTGGTGCATGTGTTAGCTGAGAGTAGGGACGAGAGAAGATTTGTTATCAACATCGAAGATGCAATCAGTTCGGATGCTGTGGCTGCTCCTGTCACGCTGAAGGCTACCTATCACGACCGTGTGATAGACTATTTGGCAAAGCATACGGACAATGAAGTATTAAGGAAGATACAGAACTTTGAGCAGCTGACGACGGATGATGTCAACGAGTTGCAACGTATCTTCTGGGAAGAATTAGGTACACGTACGGAGTTTGATGAGGCTACGAATGGAAAGAAATATAACCATAATGTGGCTGCGTTTATCCGTGTCATACAGGGTGTCGACCGTCAGAAAGCGTTAGCCCTCTATACCCGCTTTATCAAAGACGGCAACCTGACAGGTGAGCAAGAACAGTATCTGAAAGAGATACTGAACTATCTCAGCGAGAATGGTGACCTGCAAATGAGTGACTTCATGGAGTACCCACTGAACCGAAACAAGTGGCGGGATGTCTTTGGCGAGTATTTTGTGGGACTAAAAGACTTTGTGAATGAGCTGCATAAGGTGATTAGTTGACGAGTTGACAAGTAGACAAGTAGACGAGTTGACAAGTTGCTTGCGATGTTGGCAATCATTTAGATTGTCGAGTTGATAAGTTTACAAGTAGACGAGTTGCTTGAATGTTGGTGGGTCAACCAGTTAACTCGTGAACCTATTATCCCATCACCCCATTAATCCATCAACTGAACAATGTTACAAGCAATTTGTCCACTTATAAATTCGTTATTTTTCCAATACTTGGTAGGATCTGTAGTTATGCTGTTAGGCATAAAGGCAATGATATACTTGTGCAATTATATTTTCTACCGTTTCTCTCCTGTCCGTTCTTTTCCTGATGTGACAACACTCTCAGGATGGGCAATGGTAGGACTTCTTGTAGCCTTTGTTTGTCCTGTCGCCTTTTTTTTCTGCGAATTGGGAGGATTATTTTCTGATCAACTGGTCTGGACGCTACTTCCCATTATAGTAATACTGATAGTAGTCTCGCCAATAGGCATCTTCAAGTATGAGAAAAGGGCTTGGTTGCGCCGTAATCCTAAGCATAGCAGACTGTTTCTGCCAAAATACAATAAAAGAGTCAGAAATTTCGGGGTGTCAATCAGCAAGGTTGATGATATCACTTATGGACGTGGCGTAAGTTTCTCGTGGGTTGATGGATATTTTATCGCTGCTGGAAGGCACAGGGTGACCTTTCAATTCTATGAATACAGGTTTTTGAAATACCGCGCTGGGCATAAGATTATCTATAAGAAAGAAATGGAATTCAATTTTCATCCGGGTACAGTCTATGTGATAGAGGTCTTGCCGGATATACAGACATTCCGTATAGTTGAAGATAAAACACGGTTTGTGTAGGGATAGAACGATAAGGACTGTGGTTAACTGCTTGGGTATTGAAATAACATGATATAGATTTTTTAACATGAGGAAAGTTTCATTCTACAAAATAAAACACTATATTTGCGAAGAATCTTTTGTGTTAACTAACCCTATAAATAAATATACGTATGAAATATTGGAAAGCTATTAACAGTCTGGCGATGTGCTGCCTATCAGTGCTAACGTTGTCATGTACGACGGAGAACGCAGTTGTTGGGAATGTTGGGATAAGTGATGTGAAATCGTCAGGTTGCAAGGCCTCAGCCTCTCTGATGGAGTCTCGTCCTGATTACTATAATCATTTCATAGGGCAGCGGTCTGTGTTGCACCTCTTGCTCGGTAAAGAGAATACTGTCACGGCACGTTTTGCAGACGTCATGGATAACTGTGCAATCGACCTGTTCCATGTAGCAGCAAGCAGCAGTGAGGGTAAGATTGTTCTCATCCTGTATCCCGATAAGGACATGATGACAAACTGCATCTGTCGCTATGATGTTGATTTCAAGATAAATAATATCCCTTCTGGCAACTACCAGTTGGAGGTTTATCACACTACCGCCGATAAACAGATAAACAAAGATAACCAGATTTTTAGCGGAACTGTAAATCTGGAGAAAGGGAAGGAACTTATACTGACAATGAGTCGGTAAGGAATAAGTGTGGAGAGTAGGGTTGTGGTGGCTTGGTTATACAAGTGCCTCTGCCTTACTTTCTACAGCTTTATCGTGGAATGGTTAGCTGTGATGTCAGCTTGAAGTTGCTTTTAAGCTACTGGTTCAATTGTTCTTTGAGGATAAGAAAATCCCTAAAATATATTTTCCTGTCATATCTGTCATATAAGAGTAGTGTTTAACTTGTTGGTTGATAGCGTATTTACGTGAAATGTTAAATGTGACAGCAACTAAAAACAAAACTATTTTCGTAATAATTGGTGTTTTCTCTTACTAACGTAAGTAGATTTTATTGCTACCTATTTTGAGGAAACCTATAAAGTAAAAGACAAAAGAATAAAACGGTAAAAGAGTATTTTGCTGTTTTATTCTTTTGTCTTTTTGTTTTCCAGTCTTAATTCGCAGTAAGAAGCACATTAGACACAGGTAATCATAATTATGAATTAAAAAGGTTCTCTCACAGAGTTCACAGAGTTCACAGAGTTACACTGAGGTTTAGACAGCACTTAAGTCCACAGAGTGACCATGCGGTCTGGGGAGTTCACAGAGTTTTTTGCAAGTGAACAAGCTTACAAGTTCATAAGTAAACGAGTTTGCGGGTTTACAAGTGAACAAGTTACTTGTAGCAATAAACACAGCGTATAATAGTAATCATAATTATGAATTTTGAATTATGAATTACGTCTGTTCTATTACAACTGCATAATTCCGTCTTTGTTCACGCTTGTCACGCCCTTTACTTTCTTGAAGTCGGCAATGGCTTTGTCAACGTCGTGCTTCTCGTCAACTTTGACCGCTACAGCACTGAACTCCTTGTATTTATAGAGTAGGGTGCAGTCCTGCTTTTTGATGGCTTTCAGTAGAGGTTTGTTGCCTGTCTTCTTGTCAAAGAAGATAATCAGCGTGTGGCTGACAGGAGTCTTTTCGCGTTCACGTTTTGCCTTTTCCAGACCTTCTCCGCCATCGTCTCCATTCATTATCTGTTCCTTGATGGGGCATTGTGCGGATGCTGTTGTTGACTGGATGAACAATAAGCCCATCAGCAACATACTTGCTTTAAAATATTTCTTCATCTTGTTTTCTCCTTTTATTATTAATGACAAAGATAGTCATAAATGGGCAGAAAACTACTAATATTTATAATTATTTCAGTTTTACCCCTCCTTATTTATTGTGCTACCTTTGCAGAGTTTTAAGGCAATTAGCTTCAAGATAGGTTGATAATTGCTCTTAATCTGTTTTGTTTAAGGCTATTCTGCAACGAAAAAAGCAACCAAGCGTTGTGCTCGGTTGCTTTTGTATGGTGTTAACCTTAATAAAAAGGATTATGCTTCTGCATTCTCTTCTTCCACAGCCTTGAACTGCTCAAGGTCTTCAGCGTTGAAAGCCTTGATATAAGCTGTGTGACCGATAACCTCTTCCTCAGCCATACGAACGAAGACATGGGCAGACTTCTTGAAGAGGTCTGGTGCCTTAGCAGCATCTTCGATGAGGAGGAGAGAACCGATGATGTCGGCAGTCATATTGTAAAGACGACGTGCGAGGAAGTCGTGAACATCCTGATTCTCGCTTGCGTTCACCTTCTCCACAGCCTCTTCATAGAGCTGGATGAGTTTAGCTACACGCTCACGCAGACCCTTCATGCAGTCGCAAGCAAGTTCAGTTTCGAGCATTTCCTTCATGATAGAGAGGTAAGTGCCGTTAGTGATGTAGCGCACAGCAGCAACAACCTGCAGCTGAGTTGTACCCTCATAGATCGAGAAGATACGTGCATCACGATACAGACGCTGACACTTGTATTCCATGATGAATCCTGAACCACCGTGGATAGAGATAGAATCGTAGGCTGTCTGGTTAGCATACTCAGAGTTGATACCCTTTGCCAATGGTGTGAAGGCGTCAGCAAGGCGGGTGTACTTCTTCATCTCCTGACGCTCTTCAGCAGTGAGTTTCTGGTCGCGTGCAATATCTTCCAATGCCTTGTAGATATCAACATAGCGAGCAGTCTGGTACAAGAGAGAACGACCAGCATCGAGTTTTGCCTTCATACGAGAGAGCATATCGTAGACAGCAGGGAAGTTGACAATCTTCTTGCCGAACTGTGCACGATCCTTAGCGTAAGCCAAACCCTCGTTGTAAGCCTCCTGCTCAAGACCGACAGACTGTGCAGCGATACCAAGACGGGCACCGTTCATCAATGCCATCACGTACTTGATAAGACCCATGCGGGCATTACCACAGAGTTCTGCCTTTGCGTTCTTGTAAACAAGTTCGCAAGTAGGAGAGCCATGGATACCGAGTTTATGCTCAATGTGGCGCACGTCAACACCGCCATCACGCTTGTCATAGATAAACATTGAAAGACCACGACCATCGCGTGTGCCCTCTTCCGAACGCGCAAGGACGAGGTGGATGTCTGAGTCGCCATTGGTGATGAATCGCTTCACACCATTCAAACGCCAGCAGTTCTCCTTCTCGTCGAAGGTAGCTTTGAGCATTACACGCTGGAGGTCAGAACCTGCATCAGGCTCGGTGAGGTCCATTGACATCATCTCTCCCTCGCAGATACGTGGGATATACTTCTGACGCTGCTCCTCGTCACCAAACTCATAGAGTGTGTCGATACAAGACTGCAATGACCAGATATTCTGGAAACCAGCATCGGCAGCAGCGATAAGCTCAGACATCATAGAGAAGACAACGTTTGGTAGGTTTAGTCCACCATAGCGACGAGGCATAGAAACGCCCCACAAGCCAGCTTGACGAGTAGCCTCAATGTTCTCTAAGGTCTTGCTGGCATAGTGCATACGGTTGTCGATGAGATGTGGACCTTCGAGGTCAACAGACTCCGAGTTAGGTGCAATGATGTTTGCTGTAATGTCACCAGTGATATCCAAGATGCGCTTGTAGTTTTCTATTGCATCCTCGTAGTTTACCGGTGCATCAGCGTGTGTAGCAGCATCCTCGTAGTTACGCTCTTTCAGCTCTACGATGCGTTTCATCAATGGGTGCTCCAAGTGAAACGCTATTTCTGGGTGGTCAGTATAATAATTTGCCATGATAAAATGTAAAAGCGGCCCCTCCCCCTTGCCCCTCCCCCGAAGGGAGGGGAGTAGAATGTACTGATTCTTACGGTTAGGGTACTCTTTTTATTCGTTGTTTATAAATTCGGTTATTTGTTCTATCACATTGTTTATGTCCGTGTATATTTCTTCGTTGGTGAATCTAAGCACATTAAAGCCCATTTCATTGAGGTATTCTGTTCTTGTTTCATCGTCAGCCTCTTGTAGCGGTTGCTTATGGTAAGCCCCATCTACTTCTATGACTAAGTTCTGTGAAAGACAAGCAAAGTCTACAATGAAGTCACCTATAGGATGCTGTCTTCTGAAATGATATTCGCCCCTTGTACCTTTTAATTCTTTCCATAGAATATCTTCTGCTAAAGTCATCTCGTTTCGATTCTCCTTTGCAAAGTCTTTCAGAATATGGTATCTATCAGGTGAAGCTGTCTTGTAGGTGCACTTCTTTCTATTTTCTTTAGTCATAGGTCGGTAGTTAGTCAATGATTATACACGCTATGCCTCTTGTGATAATAAGTATTTAGCGACAGTAGTCCTCTTATTCCCTTTTCGCATTTTACTCCCCTCCCTTCGGGGGAGGGGCAAGGGGGAGGGGCCAGTTAGTTGTTCAGTCAGCTGGCTTTACTTACTATTCTGCTTATAATACTTTATCAACTTCGGAACAACCTCCTCAACAGAGCCATTGATGACATAGTCGGCAATGGTATTGATAGGAGCGTCTGGGTCGTTGTTGATAGAGATGATGATACCACTGTCCTGCATACCAGCGATGTGCTGAATCTGACCAGAGATACCACAAGCAATGTAAACCTTTGGATGGACGGTGACACCGGTCTGACCAATCTGACGATCGTGGTCTACCCAACCTGCATCAACGGCAGCACGGCTGGCACCAACCTCACCATGAAGTTCCTTAGCCAACTTAAAGAGCAAGTCGAAACCTTCTTTAGAACCTACACCATAGCCGCCACAGATAACGATAGATGCTTCCTTCAGGTTGTTCTGTGCCGGCTCAACGTGACGGTCGATAACCTTAACGACATAGTCAACCTCTGGTACATACTTCGCTACATCTGGATAGACAACCTCTTTCTTAGCTTCGCCTTCATAGATAGCTTTCTGCATAACGCCAGAACGCACGGTAGCCATCTGTGGACGGTGGTCAGGGTTGACGATGGTTGCAACGATGTTACCACCGAAGGCAGGACGAATCTGATAGAGCAGGTTCTCATAACGCTTACCAGCTTTCTTATCTTCGTAGTCACCAATCTCAAGTTGAGTACAATCGGCAGTAAGACCACTTGTCAGGGATGATGACACACGTGGACCGAGGTCACGACCGATAACAGTAGCACCCATCAAACATATCTGTGGCTTCTCCTCTGTGAAAAGGTTAACAAGAATGTCTGTGTGTGGTGCTGATGTGTAAGGGAAGAGTCCCTCACCATCAAAGACAAAGAGTTTGTCAACGCCGTATGGCAGGATTTGGTCTTCTACCTTTCCTTTGATACCACTACCGGCAGCGATGGCATGGAGTTCCACACCTAACTCATTTGCGAGCTTGCGACCCTTGGTCAACAGCTCCTGTGAAACCTCCTGTACGGTGGTTCCCTCTATTTCGCAATATACAAATACGTTGTTCATAAATAAAATCTTCGACCAAGCACTAATCCAACTAACTGACCTCAATTGGCCCCTCCCCCTTACCCCTCCCCCAAAGGGAGGGGAGTGAAATGTGTCACTTGCTGTAGGGTAACTGGCTTATTAGAAGGTTGTTCATAAAATTTCTTTCCCCTATAATGTCTGTAGCTAATAAAAAGCATCAGGACATTCTACGCCCCTCCCTCTGGGGGAGGGGTAAGGGGGAGGGGCCAGTCGCTTGTTTTGTTGGTTAGTTGTTCTGTCGTTTTTTAACCAATAATCTTCTCTCCTAACAGTTCCTGGATGAGTCCTTCTACATCCTCGTCTGAGCTGGTGAGGGTCTTACTCTCCTTAGCTTGGAAGACGATGTTCTGAACAGACTTTACCTTTGTTGGTGAACCACTCAAACCACACTGCTCCTCGTCACCGTCAACATCGGCAACTGACCACTGGTTCAGTGTGAGATAAGGACGCTCCTCATAGAGCTGTGTCCATGGCTCATCACCTTTGCGCTCCATAGGACAAGTAGCATACTTGTACTTCATAACGAGCTTGGCATTGCAAGGACGTGCAGGAGCAGCAGTACCATTCACTGTGATGAGAACTGGCAATGGAGCAACAACGGTCTCTACACCACCATCGATATGACGGCGGATAGTAGCCTTACCATCCTCAATCTTCAGGATTTCTTCTGCGTAAGTAACTTGGTTGAGTCCTAACTTCTGTGCAACCTGTGGTCCTACCTGTGCGGTATCACCATCGATAGCCTGACGTCCACCGATGATGATGTCTACATCACCGATTTTCTGTACAGCCATCGCCAAAGCGTATGAAGTTGCGAGTGTGTCAGCGCCAGCAAACTTACGGTCAGTAAGCAGCCAGCCGGTATCAGCACCACGATAGAGTCCTTGTCGGATAATCTCTCCGGCACGTGGAGGTCCCATGGTTAAGATTCCTACAGTAGAGCCTGGGTTCTGATCCTTCAGTCTCAGAGCCTGCTCCAAAGCGTTTAGGTCTTCTGGGTTGAAGATGGCAGGCAGTGCGGCACGGTTTACCGTACCTTCGGCTGTCATGGCATCTTTGCCCACATTTCTTGTGTCAGGTACCTGCTTAGCAAGTACTACAATTTTCAAACTCATAAATATAATAATGTGTTATTTAAATATTCAATTGTTTTGGTTGAGGGCAAAAGTACAGTTTTTTTGTAACATAAACAAAAAAAGTTGCACAAAAACCGCTTAACTGTGTTTATGATTGTTAGGAGCTATTCTATGAGAGTAAGAAGAGAGGTTGTCGTTTAACGAAATTGTACTTTTATTTATTTTGCAGCTGTAGAATCCTAATAACTGATTTAAACTTGAATGTATATCGTAAAAATGGTGTAGGGGTTGATGGATGGCAACTTCTTTTTTACTTTTATAAAACCCTTAAATCCAATGGAAAAGTTCTATCAGAAAGCTCTTTTATAGCTTGTTCTATCTTGTTACATTTGCTTATCTCGGAATTATTTTCACGTAAATAAATATTTTTTGTCGTGAAAATAAATATTTCTT
>ERZ772958.1046-NODE-1046-length-11824-cov-8.041975_pt1 | contig 11824 bp, 13 predicted proteins | sample MGYA00580681_ERZ772958 | MGnify/ENA primary metagenome ERZ772958 (study PRJEB29015, sample SAMEA2738089) | human oral metagenome | biome: human oral; feature: human-associated habitat; material: saliva | place: China | collected 2275 ...
TGTAATAAAAAAGACTAAAGTCAGACTTTTCATCTTTTTTTAGTCCCTTATACAATTTTATCCAAATACATTTCTATTCACAAGTTCTCTCTTGATATATTCAGGATTATTTGCTGCCTGCAAAATTTGTTCAACCGTCAAATGTCCTTGCATAAAACGCTTGAGGAGGCTTTCTTCCATGAGTTCCATACCAATATTTTTACCAGTATACATTACAGATTTAAGCTGGTTGAGTTTATTTTCTCTAATAAGATTTGCCACGGCTGTTGTGTTGATCAAAACCTCTTGGGCAAGGGTTAAACCTTGATTATCTTGTCTTTTGAGGAGTTTTTGAACAATGACTGCAGAGAGATTTTCGGCGAGTTGAGTTCTAATCTGGTTTTGTTCATCAGAGTTAAAGGATCCAATAATCTTATTGAGCACTTGTTCAGCAGATCTAGCATGAATCGTAGTGAGTACTAGGTGCCCCGTTTCAGCAAGTAAGATCGCATTTCTAATCCCATCCAGGTCTCTAATCTCTCCAAACAAAATTACATCAGGTCTTTGTCTGAGAGAAAACTTCATTGCACTAGAGAAGCTTGTTACATCCTTCCCCAGTTCTTTTTGATCGATAATACTTTCTTTAGGTTCAAAAATATATTCGATTGGATCTTCAATGGTCAAAATATGTTTCTTGTCATTTTGATTAATTTCTTCAATCATTGCAGCAAGGGTGGTAGATTTTCCAGATCCTGTTGCTCCAGCCAAGAGTACAATCCCATTTTCTCTATGAGCGAGTTCCTTAAAAAGAGGTGGAAGTCAGAGCTTTTTGAGAGTTGGGATTTCCTTTCTGATGAGTCTCATTACGATCATAATGTGTCCCCTTTGTCTAGAAATATTGACTCTGTATCTTCTCTCTTGGTAGCCGATACCCAGATCAATACTTCCATGTTTTTCAAAAAAATCAATACCAGTCTGATTCATTAGCGTGAGTGCAATACCATTGAGCATATCATCATCTAGCTTTTCAAGCTCCTTTTCTCTGATGACATCTTCCATTACTCTAAGGGTTGGTGGCTCATTATAGGTCAGATACATATCACTTGCCCCTTTCTCTGCCATTAGGCGACTAAGATATTCTAGATATTTAGCAGGATCGGTTGATTTGAATCAGCTTTTTTCTGGCATTTGTATGCAAAAATATAAGATAAAGAACAATCCTGATTATACATATCATTCTCCCTTTTGTCAAAAAAAGCTCTTGAAAACTCTTTACAAAAACTTATTATGAAAAGCAAGTTTTACTTTTGATTTTTGGACTATGGCGATTAAACTAACTCCTAGAGCGCAAGACTTCTCCCAGCGATATAATGACTTGGTAAAATATGCAGATTTAGCTGAAAATTCAGCCGTGAGAGGTTGTATGATTATCAAGCCTTATGGATATGCAATTTGGGAAAACATGAGAGATATTCTTGATCAAATGATCAAAAAAACCTGACATCAAAATGCTTATTTTCCTCTCTTTATTCCAAAATCTTATTTTTCCAAGGAAGCGTCTCATGTTGCAGGATTTGCAAAGGAGTGCGCTGTAATTACCCATTATAGACTCAAAAATTCTGAAAATGGAGAAATTATCGTTGATCCAGAAGCTAAACTCGAGGAAGAGCTTATCGTTCGTCCAACTTCAGAGACTATTATCTGGGATTCGTATAGAAATTGGATTAATTCATATCGTGATTTGCCACTTATGATCAATCAATGGGCAAATGTTGTGAGATGGGAGATGAGAACGAGAATTTTCTTGAGAAGCGCAGAATTTTTGCGACAAGAAGGGCATACCGCACATGCCACACCAGAAGAAGCTGATGTTGAATCGAGAAAAATGCTTGGAGTATACTCAGATTTTGTGCGTAACTTTATGGGAATTTATCATTACAAAGGGGAAAAACCTTTTCATGAGAGATTCGCAGGAGCGGTTGCAACCTATACTTTTGAGACTATGATGCAGGATGGAAAAGCTCTACAAGCCTGAACTTCTCACAATCTTGGTCAGAATTTTGCCAAAGCCTTTGATGTAAAGTTCACCAATAAAAATAATGAGCAAGAATATGTTTATGCGACATCTCGAGGGGTAACTACTAGGCTTATTGGAGGATTGATTATGTCTCATTCTGATGATCAGGGATTGGTATTGCCTCCAGCAATCGCACCGATCCACCTTGTTGTAGTGCCAATTTTTAAGAGTGAGGATGAGCTATCTGAGATTATGCAGACTCTTCAGCCTCAGCTTGATCAACTTACTGAAATAAAGATCAATTCTGATATTCTTGGTCAGGTTTCACTTCCTTTCAAGATTAAAATTGATGACGATACTCAAAAATCTCCAGGACGAAAATTCAATGAGCGAGAGCTTAAATGAGTTCCTTTGAGAATCGCTGTTGGGAAAAGAGATCTTGAACAAGGACAGGTTGAACTTTTCAGAAGAGATACTATGGAAAAAAAGCTTGTAAAGGTTGAAAATCTAGCAGAGGAAATTCAAAACTTAATCCTAGAAATTCAGAAAAATATCCTCGCAAAACATCAGCTTTTCACTTTAGAAAATACCTTTACTGCGGATACTTATGAGGAGCTTAAAGAAAAAGTTGAAAAATGATTTGTGCTTGCACACCGAGATGGGACACTTGAAACTGCAGAAAAAATCCAAGATGAACTTAAAGCAACGATCAGATGCTTGCCATTTGATATGGGACTAGAAGAAGGTACAGATCCTCTCAGCGGAAAACCAAGTCCAAGAAGAGTAATTTACGCAAAGAGTTACTAAAAACAAAACTCCAAAATCAGCTTTTTTATCTTTTTATCGAGACAAAAGGCAATGTATGGACTCTACCAATCTCCGATCCGAAGGAGCCTCCAGGCAGATATTTATCGTAAACCGCATGGTTTTATCTATCTTTTTGGCAAAGAGTATTTTTATCTCATAAAAGAAAAAAAAGTCTGACCTTTTACCTTTAGAGAGTTTCAAGTGATGGGGCTAGAAATCCCTGATGATCGATCTAAAGTCAGAGAAGAACTCAAAAAAGTTAAGCACTACTTTGGCAAAAAATGGGGAAATATTTGTTTCCAATTTGGAATCATAAATGAAATTACTAGCTTTGATAATTATCGAGCTAGATCTCAAGATATCATCGGTAAAGTAAGGGGAATGAGACTCCAGAAAAGAGCCACCATCATCAAACAAACAGGGCTCAAGCTTGCTTTCAAGGAAAATATGCCTCAGTCAACAATTACGATTAAACTTGCCAAGTCAGATGAGGAGCTGCTTGCAGAGATGAATAGTGGATGTGCGGATAGAGTCAAAAAAGCTATAAAAAAAGGAGTAAAAGTCAGACTCTGAACCGAAAGAGACGATGCTGTCTTCTTTGAAAAACGACAAAATACCGCATGAGGAAAAGGATTTCATACTATCACAAAAGAGCAATATACTATGTTACTCAAAATTCTCAGAAAGCACAATCGAGGAAACGTGTTTATCTCTGAGCTTAATGGAGAGCAAATTGCTGGAAGTATCTGTCTTTTCCGAGATAAGACGATCGTATATCTCTATGGATTTACAGATAGAAAATATACTAACCTCTGAGGACATCACTATCTCAAATATGGAATGTTTGAATGGGCGAGAGATAATGGTTTTGAATTCTGTGATCTCATGGGAGGAGCTCCAACAGGATTCCCTGAGCATCCTTTAGCTTGAGTGAGTAAATTTAAGGAGTCACTCGGTGGAATGAAGTCAGAATTTTATGGCTCTTATGATTTGGTGCTCAATCCGGTGCTTTATTATCTCTTCAAAACCTTTACGCGAATCAGAGCAAAATTTAAAAAATAAAAGCTACAATTTGTAGCTTTTTTATTAAATTATTGATAAATAATAAAAGTATAAAAAACATTGACATATTTAATAAAATATGTATACCTATAAAAGTAAAAGAGGGTAGAAACAAAAAACCTCGCTATAAAGGTTTTAATACATACTACTAACTCTTTACAAAAAAACAAAATACTAACCAACTAAATAACGAAAACGATGTTAAAGATTAGCAAGAAACTTATCTTTGGAGAGAAGAATGTCCATCTCCAAGATTTCGGAGGAAGGGAGATAAGAACCTTCCAAAAATCAGACTTCCTCATTAGTGGAGGACGCTATAGGGTAACGGAATCCCTTTTGGGAAAAATCTCGGGAAAATTACTTATCGAGATTAATGTACCAATAGAGGTTGAAGTTACCTTTGAGGCTCAGATCAATGCCAATGTGAAAGGCGCAATAGCTCATGCGAATGCACGAGGAGCTAAAGCTTATGCGAATGCACCAGGAGCTAAAGCTCATGCGAATGCACGAGGAGCTAAAGCTTATGCGAATAAACCAGAAGCTGAGGCTCATGCGAATGCACCAGGAGCTATTGCTAATGCGAATGCACCAGGAGCTGATGCTCATGCGAATGCACTAGGAGCTAAAGCTTATGCGAATGCACGAGGAGCATTTGCTTATGCGAATGCGGAAGGAGCTAAAGCTTATGCGAATGTACTACTAGCATTTGCTTATTCGTCTGCATCAGGAGCTAAAGCTTATTCGAATGCAGATGGAGCATTTGCTTATGCGAATGCACGAGGAGCTAAAGCTTATTCTACTGTAATAGGAGTTCTCGCTATACCATTACCGTAGATGCTTCGGAAGCTTTTGAAGTATACTACTAACTCTTTACAAAAACAAAATACTAACCAACTAAATAACGAAAACGATGTTAAAGATTAAGCAGAGACTGATCTTTAGAGAAGATAATGTCATTCTCCAAAATTTTTGGGGATTCTGGAGATGGGATATAAAAACTTTCCAAAAATCAGACTTCCTCACTAGTGGGGGACGCTATAGGGTAACGGAATCCCTTTTGGGAAAAATCTCGGGAAAATTGCTTATTGAGATTGATGTCCCAATAGATGTTGAAGTTATCTTTGAGGCTCAGATCAATGCCAATGTGAAAGGTGCAATAGCTCATGCGCATGCACCAGGAGCTATTGCTCATGCGAATGCACCAGGAGCTATTGCTTATGTAGATGCACCAGGAGCTAAAGCTTATGCAGCTGCACCAGGAGCTAAAGCTTATGCAGCTGTACCAGGAGCTATTGCTTATGCGAATGGAGATGGAGCAATAGCTTATGCGAATGGAGATGGAACTATTGCTCATGCGAATACACCAGAAGCTAAAGCTTATGCGAATGTAGATGGAGCAATAGCTTATGCGAATGTAGATGGAGCTGAGGCTCATGCGAATGCACCAGGAGCTAAGGCTTATGCGATTGCAATAGGAGCATTTGCTTATGCAGATGCACCAAGAGCTATTGCTAATGCAAATGCACCAGGAGCGATTGCTCGTGCGATCGCACGAGGAGCTGAGGCTCATGCGAATGGAGATGGAGCTATTGCTCATGCGAATGCACCAAGAGCGATTGCTCGTGCGAATGCACCAGGAGCTATTGCTCATGCGAATGCACCAGGAGCTATTGCTTATGCGAATAAACCAGGAGCTATTGCTTATGCGAATAGACCAGGAGCTGAGGCTCATGCGAATGCAGATGGAGCTGAGGCTCATGCGAATGGAGATGGAGCTAAAGCTTATGCGAATGCACGAGGAGCTAAAGCTCATGCAGATGCACCAGGAGCTGAGGCTTATGCGAATGCACCAGGAACTGAGGCTCATGCGAATGCACCAGGAGCTAAAGCTTATGCTACTCTAACAGGAGCTCTCGCTATACCATTACCGTAGATGCTTCGGAAGCTTAGGCTAGAGGATATGTGAATTTGGCATATCTCTCACTTATTTAACGCCCCCCTTAGTGTCCTAAGGAGGCACCCCTCTTAGGTATCCCTAAGGGGGTTTTTGTTTTGCTATTTTTTTATACTACTGAAGGAATAAAAAGCTGAAGTTAATGATTTTTTTTGATATAGCAATAATTACTATAATATGTTTTCCAAAATACTAAGAAATCAAGATAGCAAAAACTTTTTCACAATTTCAAATTGAAACTGCTAAGCAAAATCATATTATAACAGATGTATCGATTTTACTTTCTAGTGAAAGTAAACCTACGGTTTGTGAAGCTTTTATCCTCTATATGATGAATATGGCAAATACCGCACTCATTCTGATCAATTTTCAGTCTGCATGGAGGGATCAATCTTCCGATTACTATTTAGAGCACTTTGAGAGCCTTATTCCTCAGGCACAAAAACTCCTTGCTCATGCTAGAGATATGCAATATAAGATCATCTTTATCAAGCATATTGATCCTCATGGACCCTTTTCAGAAAAAGATGAAAATTCTGAGATTATACCAGAGTTAATGCCTCAAGATTGAGAGCTTGTTATCTCCAAGAGAAATATCAGTTCTTATTATCAAACATTTCTTGCTGATGAGCTCGAGGGGATTGAGAACCTTATCATCTGCGGAGTCCCTACCAATCTCTGTGTGAGAATGGCCGTAGAAGAGAGTTATGATAGGGGATTTAGAATTGCATTGATCGCTGATATTTGTGCTGCATTTTCTGATGAAGCTCAGGAGTTTACATTAGAAGACTTGTACAATACAAGATCTGGACTAGCCGTACTCTCTCTTGAGCAGTTTATGCAATAAAAACTTATGCTACTGCTACCCAAAAATACGATTTGGTGCAATAAATCTCTCATATAAAGTCAGACTTTTCAACTGTTTTTACTCTGTAATACTGATATACCTATGGAAGGAGCAAAACTTGTAACTAATCTTATCGAATCTCAGCATCCAAAAACGATTCTCGATCTTGGAGCAGGAAAGGGATATTTTAGCATCTTGGCCGCAAGTTATGGAGCACAGGTTGATGCAGTCGAAGATACCTCAATCAGAAATCATTATCCAGATTATCTTAAAGCGCATCCAAGTATCAATTTTCATGAAAGCCCCCTTGCTGATTTCAAAATTACCAAAAAATATGATCTCATCATAGCAAAACATATCGTGATGTATATGAACAAAGAATATGTCTTGGGAGAATTTATTAGTTCGATTTATGAGCATCTCAATAGGGGGGGATTTATATTTTTGACCTATCATCATAGTGATTCTCACTTGATGAAAGAAAATGAAGATGCTGTCAGATATACCCTTGATGATTTCAAATATCTTAGGCATAATTTTTCCATCAAGGATTTTGGAGACTATACCAACCCTGCTCCTTGAATCAATAAAGAGTACAAGATCGGATATATTATCTTGCAAAAAAACTAGTTCTTATCTATTAAAATCTTATCTATGCTTATTGATCCAACAACTTCCTATGACCAGAGTAAAATCGCATATCTTCTAGAGCTTCGAGAGAAAATTATTCTTCATCTTGCAGCTTCTTTTCCTCCAGAAAAAATCTTGATGTCATTGTCCAAGGTAGGGATTATCGATATTGATGAAAATAAAAAGGAGGTTATTTTTGGTGCATCCAATGATTTTATGCTTACTCAGGCCAAAAAGTTTTTCAATAAGGCATTGAAAGATGCAGTTCAAAACTGTTATAACCCGCAATATGGGGTTAACTATATGATCTATAATGGTTTTTCAGATGAAAAAAACCACCTTTTGCTTGATCTAAAATCTTTTCTCAATATTCAGTCTCCCAAAAAAGAAAAAAAATCTGACTCTCATGTAAGTTCTCCCCTCAATCCAAGTATAAAAAATGAATTGAATCAGTATTTTGGTATTCTTTTTTTGCCAGAATATCGTTTTAATACCTTCGTTGCAGGAGCTGCAAACCAGATGGCTTTTGCCGCTGCCAAAGCTGTAGCTACAGCTCCATGAACTGCGTATAATCCGCTCTTTCTCTATGGAAATGTGGGACTGGGAAAGACGCACCTTATGCAAGCAGTAGGAAATGAAATTATGCAAAACTTCCCAGATAAAGTAGTAATTTACCTTCCTGCGACCAAGCTCATTGAGGAAATTGTTACAGCTCTCAGATCCAATAAAATGGATGCTTTTCACAAAAAAATGGCAACCATCGATGTACTTTTGATAGATGATGTACAGTTCCTGGCTGGAAAGGATAGGACACAAGAAGTCCTTCATGATATTTTCAATGATTTTCATATGAGAAAAAAACAAATCATCCTTTCTTCAGATCGCCCTCCAAAAGAGCTATCTCAAATCGAACCAAGACTAAAATCAAGATTCTGACTTGGATTGGTGGTTGATATTAAGGCTCCAGATTTTGAAACAAGAATCGCCATCTTGCAGGAAAAACTCCAAGTCAAAGGTATGCAAATCGAATTTGAATATCTTTCTCTTATTGCCCAATATGTAACAAGTAATGTCAGAGAACTTGAATGAGCCTTAAATCTTTTGTTGACTCGTCAGCAACTTTCTGGACAGGAAATTTCTCATCAAGATGTGCTAGATACCCTTACTACGCTGGGATTTGCTGTTGATCCTTCAACCCCTAATGTCGAAAATCTTCTCAAACAAAATAAAAAGTCTACCAAAAATTTTGACACTTTAGTAGAGATTGTCGCTGAGTATTATAATATTGCGATTGCAGACCTCAAGTCTGATAGTAGAAAAAAGGAAATTACAACAGCTCGCCAACTCCTCATGTATATCGCCAAACAGCATTTCAACTGGACTTTGGAAAAAATCGGAGATTATTTTGGTGGAAAAGATCACGCTACTGCAATTTATGCAATCAAAAATATTACCAAAAAACTCAAATTGGATGCTCAAATTCAGCATGATTATAGAGTTTTCGAGGATCGAATTAGCTAGTAAACTTTATTCTTTTCAATACTAATGATTAATACACAGAATTTAGTTCAGTTACTTAGAAAACTTGACTTTGTCCAAGATAATCAGGTATGGATCAAGGAGATAAATGGATATGAACTCAAAATAGATACTAAAAATGAGGAAATTGTCTATCCAAAAGGATTAAAAGCTTATCGTGATACGACAAAAAATTTTTCTCAGCCTGAGAATTTTGTAGTATTTGAATGTGTTCACAATCTTTTATCTAGTGGATACAGACCAGAGCATATTGAGCTAGAAAAATGAATGCCATGAGGTCACGGTATGACGGGCTGATTCTGTGATATTATCGTTCAAGACAATGATAAAAACCCCTATCTTTTGATTGAATGTAAAACTCCAGATGAAGCTTGAACAAATAATAAGGAATTTTCGAAGGCCCGAAATAAAATGCTCAAGGATTGAGGGCAACTCTTTAATTATTACAATAGTTATCGTAAAGCACAGTGGATCTGTTTGTATTCTTCGGACTTTTACAAAGAAACCGAAAAAGTAAGTCAGACTTACCATCTTATTTCTATGCAGGATAATGATAATTATTTAGCGAGCAGTCCAAAATTGAGAAGCTTCGAACAAATAAGAAGAGAAAATGGAGGTAAAGAAGACTATTTCAAAGTCTGGAAAGAAACCTATCAATGTGATTTTATTTCACATAATTTATTTGAAAGCGAGATTTTTTCTATTGGGAATCGTCCTTTTCAGCTTTCAGACTTGAAAATCGTAGACGGTGAAGCTATTCAAAAAAAATATCACCAATTTGCAACAATTTTGCGTCAATATAATATCTCAGGGCGTGAAAACGCTTTTGACAAGCTCGTAAATCTCTTCCTTTGTAAAGTAGTAGATGAAAATAAGAATCCTGAAAATCTCAAAGTCTATCGAAAATGAGCTGCTTCTGATGATCATTTCAGTCTTCAAGATCGCTTGCAAAAACTTTACAAAGAAGGAATGTATAGCTTTTTGTGAGAGGATGTAACTTACATTGAAGAAAAGGAAATTGAAGAGGCTTTCAAACTTTTTAAAAATAAAAAAGATGAAACCAAAAAAACAATTTTGGAATATTTTAAGCAACTCAAATTTTACTCAAATAATGCTTTTGCTTTCCTTGATGTACATAATGAGAATCTCTTCTTGCAAAATGCAGTAATCTTGAGAGAAGTGGTACAAATGCTTCAGGATATCAAGCTCAAAAATGAAGAAGAGCAACATCAATTTTTAGGAGACTTATTCGAAGGATTCTTGGATCAAGGAGTCAAACAATCTGAAGGTCAGTTTTTTACCCCTTTACCTATTGTAAAATTTCTGATTTCATCTTTACCACTTGAACAAATTATCGATCAAGAAACTGCCCCCAAAGTGATTGACTACGCTTGTGGAGCAGGACATTTCTTGACTGAGTATGCAGTTCAAATCAGGAATTTAGTCGATAAGAATATGCTCAAAGACCATTATCAAAATATTTATGGTATTGAAAAAGAGTATCGTCTTTCAAAAGTTGCGAAAGTATCAGCTTTTATGTATGGACAGGATCAAATCAATATTATCTACGCTGATGCTCTTGCTCAAAACAAAAAAATCAAAGACAATACCTTCTCTGTCCTCATCGCTAATCCTCCATATAGTGTCAAAGGATTTCTTTCAACTCTTTCTCCTGAGGACAAACAACGCTTTGAACTTTATGATAATCTCAATGAAGACAGTTTCAATGCAATAGAAACCTTTTTTATCGAAAAAGCAAAACAGCTTCTAAAAACTTGATGAATTGCTGCAATCATCCTTCCTTCTTCGATTTTGACCAATGGAAATATCTACGTCCGCTGTCGTGAGATTATTCTTAAGTACTTTGATTTGATTGCTATTGCCGAATTTGGATCCGGAACTTTTAGCAAGACGGGAACCAATACTGCAACTCTTTTCCTCAGAAAAAAGGGAGAAAAACCTGATCTCGCAGCTCATTATGCCAATCGTGTAGAGACTCGATATAATTGAGACTTCGGATTTGATGGACTTTTTGAAGATAGCCCGCTTTTAGCTTCTTATTGTGAGTATTGTGCTTATGATTTTGATCAGTATAAAAACTTTTTAATGGGAGTTGAGAGCGCAATTTTTGATACAGAAATGTTCAAAGAATATCAAAAAGAAGCTGAAAACTCTCCTCAAATCAAGGATCTTAAAAAGAAAAAATACTTCAAAATATCAGACCAACAAACGCAAACAGATCTTCTTCAAAAAGAACTCATTCAATATATCAAAAAGATAGAGCAAGAAAAGCTTTATTACTATCTCCTTGCTAAGACCAATCCAAATCAGGTACTTATTATCAAGAGTCCAGAAAAAACTGAAATCAAATCCTTTCTAGGATATGAGCGAAGCGCAACTAAAGGAAATGAGGGAATAAAATATCTATGAACAACAGAAAAATCAGATACCGATGAAGGTATTTTTCAGTCATTAAAAGGGATACAAGGGATCAAAACTCCACTTTTTGATCCAAATGATCTATCAGCTCAAGACAAGCTCAATACCTATATTCGCAAGCATTTTCTCAATCAAGACTTCACCATTTCGCCAGAAAATAAAAAGTTTGTAAGTCTGATTCCGCTCACTGATATGCTTGATTTTTCTCGTACAAGTTTTGACAAGACGCTTCGTACTTCTGTACAGAAGAAAATTGACATCAAAAGTAAGTATCAAGTTGTTAAGTTAGAAGATTTTCCAGCAGACATAAAAAAGGGGACTTCAATTACATCAAAAAATGCTATTGAATGAGAATATAAGGTCGTAGCTGGAGGAAAAGAGTTTGCATATATGCATAATGAATATAATAGAGAAGAAAACACAATCACTATTTCTGCCTCTTGAGCCAATGCTGGCTTTGTAAACTTCCGAAAAGAAAAGATTTTTGCTTCAGATTGCACTACAATTAGAGGGGTAACTGATATATCAACTAAATATATTTTTGAATATT
>ERZ772958.1049-NODE-1049-length-11800-cov-15.193955_pt1 | contig 11800 bp, 10 predicted proteins | sample MGYA00580681_ERZ772958 | MGnify/ENA primary metagenome ERZ772958 (study PRJEB29015, sample SAMEA2738089) | human oral metagenome | biome: human oral; feature: human-associated habitat; material: saliva | place: China | collected 2275 ...
ATCTGTAACTTCTGCCTAAATAAGTAAAAGAATCGGTGGATTTGCCTGATTTTGTCAAAGAATCGGTGGCTCAAATACAGATTCTTTGCACTTTTCAGGCTCGTCTGACTAAAACGTTTGCACTTTTCAGGATCGCAATCCAGAACTCCAGCACGCACGGTCGCGCGCGACAAAAAGAAACCCCAGCCGAAGCCGGGGTTGTCAATTCACTGGAGGCGAGACCCGGATTCGAACCGGGGATAAAGGCTTTGCAGGCCTCTGCCTTACCACTTGGCCATCTCGCCATATGAAAAAGGCCGAAACGAATCCGGCCGAAAAATCATGGAGCGGGCTACGGGGTTCGAACCCGCGACCTCAACCTTGGCAAGGTTGCGCGCTACCAACTGCGCTAAGCCCGCGAACGCGAGGAATAATATACGCAAGTTCACGGCTGAGCGCAAGTGTAAATTTCAAAATCGTCAAACTTTTTTAGAAAAGTCACGAATCCCGTGGCACTCAAGAGGTGGATTTTTCTTGCAAAACTTGCAAATAAGAGCAGGTAAATTGCCAAGTGTGACTGCTTGCCGTATCATGGAACAAGAACTTTTTGAATGAGGTTGTATGTTCTTTATTCTTGCGTCGCTCATAGCGCTCTTGACCCTTGCGTATCTTGTCGCAAGCGGTTTTGTTCGCGTGGTGCGCTATTTTTGGGGCTGGCTTTCATCTGGCGAGAAGATCGATGGGCTTGCAGGCGATGCCGTATCAGCCGCGTCCCAGACCACTCCGTTCTCAAAGCCAAAACCAACGCAAGCGGAACTCTCAGCATATTTGGACACGATGCATCTTGGCTGGTATCAGGTGGTCATCCTCTTCATAGTGGGCTGTATGGCCGGCCTTCTTATTGAAGAAATCTGGATGCTCATTACCGCTGGCCTGACCGAGAGTAGGGTTGGTCTCATCTGGGGACCATTCTCTCCGCTTTACGGAACCGGCGCCGTGTTTCTGACTGTTATTTGTTACCAGCTGCACAAGCACCATGCCAATAGCCTTATTATTTTCTTGGTATCGGTTGTTGTTGGCGGCACGCTGGAGCAGCTTACCGGATGGGGAATGCAAGAGATTTTCCACTCGGAATCGTGGACGTACGCTCATCTTCCAGACGCAATCACACAGTGGGTGGCCTGGCGATTCTTGGGATTTTGGGGCATTTTGGGTTTGATTTGGTGTCGGGTTATTATGCCTCGCGCGCTCTACAAGATTGGTGAGCCAACATCAAAAAGGCAAGCAATTTTTGTTACCCTGCTTACGGTGTATCTTGTCGCCGACATTTCAATGACGGTGGCATGCCTAGGTAGAAAGGCTCAGCGAGACGCTGGCGTTCCTCCGTCAAATTCGTTTGAGATGTGGGTAGATGCTCATTACGACGACAGCTTTGTATCTACTCGTTTCCAGAACATGACCTTCACACCGCCAGACTCGGCTGACAAGTCGTAGCCACCAAGCGTCGTGCGCGGCACGTCCGCAAGACCGCACGTGCGCAAGACGTACACCGCAAGCACGCAACGCCGCACGCCCGTAAGCCCGCGAGAAACCCAAAGGATTTGTAATGCACATGCCTTCTGCAAAACCAGAACATCCAACAGGCAACGTGTACCTGGACTTTGCCGCAGCTACACCTATGGATCCACGTGTAGTTGATGCAATGATTCCGTACTTCACGGAGAAGTTCTACAACCCTTCAGCTCCGTATGCTCTGTCTCGCCAGGTTCGTGACGAGGTAGAACGTGCCCGCGCTGTCTTGGCGCATGCCATTGGTGCTCGTCCAGGAAACGTAGTGCTCACAGCAGGTGCTACAGAGGCCAACAATCTGGCGTTTGCCACAGTTTCAGAGGACGCACACGTTATTGTTGACGCTATTGAGCATGAGAGTGTTCTAGCGTGCGCGGGGGTTTTCTCGCACAAGACGCTTCGTGTAGAGGCAGACGGTCGTGTGGATCCAGAGCGCGTTGCAAAGGCACTCAAGCCAGAGACCGAGCTGGTATCCATTGAGCTTGCAAACGGGGAGATTGGCACCATTCAGCCTATCCGAGAGATTTCGCAGGTGCTTGCCAAGGAGCGCTCACGCAGGCTTGCGGCGGGGGAGACTCGTCCGCTGCACTTGCACGTCGATGCCTCTCAGGCGGCGGCATACTTGAGTGTGAACGTGTCGTCTTTGGGCGTGGATATGTTGACGCTTTCCGCAGCAAAACTTTCCGGTCCAAAGCAGGTGGGCCTCTTGTGGGCTTCCGACGATGTGCGCTTAAGACCGCTGGTGCTCGGCGGCGGACAAGAAGGCGGTGTTCGTTCAGGTACGGAAAACGTCGCAGGCGTTATTGGCTTTGCGTGTGCTTTAGCGCTTGCTGATGAGACTCGCACTGACGAGGCAAAACGAATTTCTCGCCTCAGAGATCAGCTACAGGAGCTGCTTTGTACAGAGTTTCCGCAGATGATTGTCTCGGGACCAAAGAACGCCAAGCTGAGGCTTCCTAACCTGCTACATGTTTCTTTCCCGGGACTTGAGGCTCGCCGTCTGGTCATTCTGCTGGAACGCCTGGGTGTGTCGGTGGGAACGGGCTCTGCCTGCGCCGCATCAAAGATGCAAATATCTCACGTGCTTGAGGCGATTGGCGCGCCGCGAGAAGTAGCAGCGGGAAGCCTCAGGTTAACGCTTGGAAGAACTACCACAGAAGACGACATCTTGTACGCAGCTTGGGCAATCGCTGAGGCCGTCAAGCAGGAATCTGCTCGCGTAGGAGTGACATGGGAGAACTAGTTTACCTTGGCATGAGTGGCGGCGTTGATTCGGCGCTGTCTGCGGCCTTGCTTCTTGAAGCAGGCTACAACGTCAAGGCTATCTATATGCGCAACTGGTCAAAGGACTTGCCAGGCTTTAAGTGCCCCTGGGCAGATGACTTGGCTGATGCAGAGCGCGTGTGCGTGACGCTTGGCATTGATTTGGATGTATGGGACTGTGAAGCCGAGTATAAGGCTACCGTTGTGGATTACCTGCTTGATGCCTATGAGCACGGCCGTACGCCTAACCCAGACGTTATGTGCAATCAGACGGTCAAGTTTGGCACCTTTGCAGAACGTGCTTTTGCTGAGGGTGCCGATTTTGTTGCAACGGGTCACTATGCACAGAACGTCCCGGGCACCAAAAAACTTTTGCGTGCCGCAGATGCTCACAAGGATCAGACTTATTTCCTATGGCGTGTACCAGGTCATTTGTTTGAACGCACGCTTTTTCCTATTGGACACATTGCCACCAAGGCAGAGGTTAGGGCTCTGTGTGCAGAGCGAGGTCTGGGCATAGAAACAAAGCCAGACTCCGACGGCATTTGTTTTATTGGCCCCGTTGGTTTGCGCACGTTTTTGCTGGACACTTTCCAGAAAAAACAGGGCGACGTCATTGAGTGGGAGACAGGCAAGGTTCTTGGTACCCATGACGGAGCATTTCTCTTTACTGTTGGACAGAGAAAAGGTCTGAACATCGGTGGAGGTCCCGCACGCTATGTTGTGGCAACCGACACGCTTAAGAATGTGGTCTACGTTACCTCTGACCTCAACTGTCCTGCACTCTGGACTCGTCGCATGGAGCTCTCGGACATGCACTGGATTTCTGGAGAACCTGCAGATAACGGCAGGTATGTGGTCAGAACTCGTCACACAGGCGCGCTGGTTCCCGTAACGTTTACGCTCACAGACAATCAATGTGGATTTATTGAATTTGACCAGCCGGTAAAAACTGTTGCAGCAGGTCAATCGGCGGTTTTATACGATGGCCAGGAAGTTTGTGGCGGTGGCATTATTGAGGCCGACAAGAGTATACTTGAGCGGTTCATGTAAAATGAAAAGCAGGTAGTTGGCGAGAAACCCTCTGAGGTTGCATCGTTTACCTGCAAAGAGTGTTGTTTCTGTACACGTATTGTGATCCAGAGTCCAAGGAGGTGCCCATGGATCGCCCAGATGGCGCGTCTGAAACCGAGCACCCCTCATCTACACCGAAGGTAACGGTGAAGATTGGATCTACAACCGTTAAGGGTGTTTCAACCAAAAAGCCTAAGATTAGTGTTGCTCCAACTTCTTCATCTGAGCAGGTAGAAGAGGCAAAAGAGAGCTTTGGTCAAGTTAGAAAGAGCATTCTCTTCCTCTTTGCGGTTGTAATACTGTACGCACTTTATATCGTTTTCTCCGGTCAGTTTGATGAGTTTGTTGTTGCTCTGGCTGACGTAGATACAGGTTGGCTCATTGCTGGCGCTCTTTGTTACTTTGTTTACTATCTTCTGGGTATTCTCGCCTATGTTATCTCGGTCATTACAGACCCCGAGAGTCCTGTTGGTGTCCGTGACCTGATGAGCGTTGAGGCGTCGGGAATCTTCTTCATGAATCTCACGCCAAACGGTGCAGGTGCTGCTCCTGCTCAGATTTATCGTCTGACTCGCGCAGGGATTTCTGTAGGCCAGGCTGGAGCTTTACAGTTCACCCGCTTTGTTATGTATGAGGCGGGCGAGGGCATCTTTGCAGCTCTGATGCTTATCTTTAGGGCCAATTATTTCTACGAGCAATTTGGCGATGTAACCGTTATTGGCGTTATTTTGTTTGGCGCAAAGATAGTGATGGTTGCAGTTATCTTGGCCATTTGCCTGCTTCCTAAAATGGTTAAGACCGTGGGCAACTGGGGCTTAAGGCTGCTTTCACGTCTTCGTATCGTAAAGCAGTACGACCACTGGCATGGCATCATTAACACGCAGGTAGATGAGTTCTCAAACGGCTTTAAGACTGCTGCAAAGAACATCCCAGAGATGTGCGTTGTTCTGCTGGTTACCTTGGTTCAGCTCGGCTGCCTCTATGCACTTCCATACTTTGTCCTGCGTGCACTCGGTCAACCCGCAGACCTTCTGACCTGCCTTGCATCTGGTTCAATGCTTGAGCTCTTGACCTCGGCCATTCCACTTCCTGGTGGTACTGGTGGTGCAGAGGGTGGCTTTGCCTTCCTGTTTGGCCATATGTTTGGCGAGGAAATTGCCGCAGGCTTTGTGCTTTGGCGCGCTATTGAGTATCTGCTTCCAACCCTGGCAGCAAGCATGCTTTTGGGTCTCAGATCTCATGATCATGAGCCTATCTACCACAAGTGGAATCGTTTCCGCCAGCGTTTCTCGGCTTTTGTAAATGGCGAGAAACCCGCTGTTGCTTCTACATCACCTCGTCCAGAGACCTCTGGCATTCAAATTAAGGTTAAGCGTAAGAAATAGGGAAGAAGAGCCAGTATATGGCTTGATACGTGTCTTTGCTCTATTGGACAGCTGCACGTGCAGCATTTGGAAAAGAAAGCATTCTCATGCGTAAACCACCAAACCCCATTCTAATAATTCTGGCGCCAATTCTTATTGCTATTGCCGTTGGTCTTGTCTATGATCTGCAGAATTTCTTACAGGACATTCCGGAAGTGCGTGATAATCCAATGCTCTTAGCAGGCGTGGCTGTGTTTATACCAATGCTTGTGGCTTTGGTTAAGGACACGTTTGACGCACACGGTCTCTAGGCGAAGGTTATTTTTGTTGAGTTGGCTTTGAGAAAAAGAACAGGTATATTCCAAAGCCAAGTTTAATTGCTGCATCAATATAGGCAGTTGTTGTCAGTGGGATGTCTGGAAAAATATAACCTATAGCAACATTGATGGCACAGAGTATTGCCAAATAAATCATCGATTTTCCGTGCACAAAGTAATAGAGGAAAAAGTGCAGCGCCGTGGCCATTAACGCACCCAACCAAATAAGTCTCCAGTTTTCAGTTGCAAAAAATGGCCCACCTAATAAAAACATCAAAATGAATAAGAAAATTACGGCGTATAGAGACATTTTGTTCTGGAACTTACTTGAAGGACCATCGGAAAATTTATTGAGAACTTTCTTATTTGTATTTATTGATAAGAAGGCTGCAACATATCCAAAGCTAAATACGGACATATTGATAATTTGCTTTCCACCTATTACGGTAGCTGCAAAAATGATGAGAGCTACAACAATTAACCAGAGACCGCATGATTTCTTATAATTAAAGTGAAGCTTCTCGTCTTTGTTATATTCCAGAAAGTTCATAAGTTTCTCCCTCAATCGAACGACTTGCCATAATACTTCTGACCGTAAGCTTTTACAATTCAGTTGCCTATCTTTTAATAATTGAGGTGCAGAAGACATACAGGTTTAAAAGGAGTCATTCAATTCAAAGGCTACAGCATTTACGTAGCCATCAATGTTGCGACGAACCGCTCTTTTGCAGATTTCAAAAAAAGTTGTGTTTGACGGTTGCAAGAGGGGCGGGTTTCTCGTAATATATCCCTTGCTGCATCCCCAGCAGCAAACATATTCGGGCGTTTAGCTCAGGGGGACGAGCGCTTCCCTGACACGGAAGAGGTCATAAGTTCAAATCTTATAACGCCCACCAACTGTTCACAGGTCAGAGTAATCTGGCCTGTTTCTTTTTGTGGAAATAAATAGTAATCATTATTGTTATTGACAAAAGAGTTAAAGAGAGTAAACTTCTAATTAGCACGTTTTACAAATTGTTTTACTTACAGAAAGGAACTGACTATGTCTCTTATTGGTAAGCAAATTGGTGATTTTAAGGTAAACGCATTCCACAACGGTGACATCACTGAGGTAAGCAAGGAGTCCACACTGGGTAAGTGGAGCCTGTTCTTCTTCTATCCAGCTGACTTTACCTTTGTCTGCCCAACTGAGCTCGAGGATCTTGCTAACAACTATGACAAGTTCCAGGCTGCTGGCGCAGAGGTTTACTCCGTCTCTTGCGACACTGAGTTTGTCCACAAGGCATGGCACGAGGAGTCCGAGCGTATCTCTAAGGTAACCTACCCAATGCTCGCTGACCCAGCTCACGTTCTTGCAAGGAACTTTGAGGTCCTCATTGAGGACGCAGGCCTCGCTGAGCGTGGCGCCTTCATTGTTGACCCTGAGGGTGTCATCCAGGTTGAGCTTGTCACCGCTGGTGGCATTGGCCGTAACGCTGAGGAGCTTCTCCGCCTTCTCCAGGCTGCACAGTTTGTTGCAGAGCACGGCGATCAGGTCTGCCCAGCTAAGTGGCAGCCAGGTGCTGAGACCCTGAAGCCAAGCCTTGACCTTGTTGGTCAGCTCTAAGATTTAGGAGCTTACAATGACCGACGTCAAAGACCTCTACGACGCGGTGATTATCGGCGGTGGGCCAGCTGGGCTCACCGCCGCCCTCTATCTGGCCCGCGCTCGCTACCGTGTTCTAGTTGTCGAGAAGGACCATTTTGGCGGACAGATCACTATCACTAATGAGGTCGTTAATTACCCGGGAGTTTTCTCTACTAGTGGCTCTGAACTTTCAGAAACTATGCGTAAGCAGGCTGAAGCCTTTGGCGCAGAGTTTTTGCTGGCAGAAGTTACTGACCTGGACATGTCCGGAGATGTCAAGGTAGTTCACACTACCAAAGGTGAGCGTCCCTGCCTTTCAGTTCTTTTGGCCTCTGGAGCGCATCCTCGCCATATTGGCTTTGTGGGAGAAGAAGACTACCAGGGCCATGGTGTTGCCTATTGTGCTACCTGCGATGGTGAGTTCTTTACCGGCAAGGAAGTCTTTGTTATTGGTGGAGGCTTTGCTGCCGCAGAAGAAAGCGTATTTTTGACCAAGTATGCAAAGCACGTTACCGTCCTAGTACGCGAGGAGGCATTTACCTGCGCTCCTGCGTCGTCTGAGGCTGCTCGCACTAATCCAAATATTACGGTTCTCTACAACACGCAGGTTGAATCCGTTGCCGGAGATTCCGCACTTAGGTCTATTACGTACAAGAATCTCAAGACGGGCGAGAAGACCACGTTTGCTCCAGAAGATGGAGATTCCATTGGCGTCTTTGTATTTGCGGGCTATGCACCAGAAACTGACCTGGTAAAAGAGCTGGCTCAGACTGATGACCAGGGCTACCTGATTACCAATGAGCACCAAGAAACAACCCGTGAAGGTCTTTTTGGTGCAGGCGATGTATGCCAGAAGCCATTGCGTCAGGTTGCAACAGCTATTGGTCAGGCAGCAACTACCGCTACCGAGATGGAACGCTTTATCAAGCGCGCCCAGGAAAAGACAGGTCTTGTTCCACAGATGAACGTCACGCGTATCTCGTCTAAGAAGGATGCTCCTGAAGCCCCAGCTGCCAAGACTACCTCTGCCTCCGGAGAGCTCTTTACTGATGACATGAAGGCGCAGCTTAATGCCGTCTTTGAGCGCATGGCGCGTCCACTTGTGCTTCAGCTTGAGCTTGATCAAAGACCTGTTTCTGAGGAACTTGTAGCTTACATGGAAGAGCTTTCTTCCATGACCGACAAGCTGAGCGTTCAGATGGTTTCAGACACAGGCGAGAAGAACCTTCCAGTTGTTCGCGTATGTACACAGGATGGCACTCCCACAGGTCTTGCATTCCATGGAGTTCCCGGTGGTCATGAGTTTACTTCGTTTGTACTTGGCCTCTACAACGCCGCAGGTCCTGGTCAGCCAATTAGCGACGAGGATAAGGCATCCATTGCCGCCATCGAGTCAAAGACGCATCTGCAGGTCTTGGTAGGACTTTCTTGTACCATGTGCCCAGATGTTGTTGTGGCTGCTCAGCGTATTGCTGCGGACAATCCTCAGGTTACCTGCGATGTCTACGACATCAACCACTTCAAGGAGCTCAAAGACACCTACGATGTCATGAGCGTTCCATGCTTGGTTATTAACGACGGTCAGAAGGTTGACTTCGGTAAGAAGAACCTCTCTCAGATTTTGTCGCTGATTCCTTAAGATCCATTCGCGTCCAGGAGAGGGTGACGCTTATGAATATGCCGAGAAGATCAACGGTCTTCTCGGCATTTTTTATGACTTTTATGTGAGCACGTAAAGCTGGTTTGGAAGTGCAATGCTACCTTTTACAGGGCTTTTTGCTGGTAGAGTCCTGCATCGCTAAAGCCTTGTGCACGATAGTAAGCGCGCGTTCCAATTGAGCTAATGACGTTGAGGCTGGTATAACCCGCCTCAGCTGCGATAGATGACGCTTTGGCGAGAAGCTTTTGGCCCAAGCCCTGGTGTTGAGCAGACATTCCTTCTGAGCCCAGCGAAAGCGCCTGTCCGTACACGTGGAGCTCTCTGATCATGGCCTGACCTGGCTGTACCAGCAGCTCATTGGCAGTAACATCACATGTGCCAGCGGTCAGTTTATCCCAGTGGGGAAGTGAAAGCCTACAGAAACCTGCGATTTTATTGTCAGCAGTTACCCACTGCAGGAAGTGCTCGTCACTGACTGCGGTAGTGTAAATAAAGTCTTGAAGTGTAAGTTCTGCGGCACTTACCTGCTGCTGGTTAATCTCTCTAAAGCGAATTTCCTGTACGTGGCTTGCGACGTCTTCGGTGGCCAGCTCTTGCTCCACCATCTGACGAAGGTTGGTATGTTTGTTTCCCACCAGAATATCGGTGGCACTAATATCTCTAATCATGCGAGAAATACGCACGTATGGAGGTGTTGCAAGCACGTCTTGAACAAGCACGTTTACCAGCTTATCTTTGGTGTATGGCTGCCATGCACCCTCACGGTATTTCTGGACCAATTGCGTTCCAGACACCAGCGCGCAGGGATAGAGCTTAATCTCGTCAGGGAGAAATCCTGGATCAGTAACAAATGTTTTGAAGTCCTGTTTATCTGCTTCGGGTGTTGCGCCTAACAGATTAACCATCAGGTGAGAGTGAATTTTAAATCCATACAAGCGAATCAGCGAGAACGCTCGTTTAATCTGGGCAACGCTCATCTGACGCTGGTTTGCGTCAAGGATTTTTTGGCGTGTGCTCTGAATGCCAATTTGAATTTTGGTGCATCCAAGCTGCCTAAACATGCGTAGGTTATCCGGCGTAATAGTGTCAGGTCTGGTTTCTATTACAAGGCCAACCACACGGGCAGCAGCTGTCTCGTTAACGTGCTGTTGCTCCATCAGCTCATCATAGGTGCTTTGCATCTGAGACCACGCGTTTTGGTGAGGCTGACTAGTGTCGTAGAGCTTATGAAAAGCCTGGTTATACGTGGCAGTATCATCAAAGACTGCCGCCTGTTGTTCAGCAACAAAAGAAGAAAGTGCTTCTTCAGAGTTCTGCAAGCCAAACGAGGTATACCAATTCAGGCTCTCCTTGATGTGATTAGGAGAGTTTGGCCACTCGTTGAGTGCACGGAAGAGCTCTTTGATAAACCAGTACTGGTAGCTCTCTGGATAATCGCTCCAGGTGCCACCAAGCACAATAAGTTCTACTTTGTCGGTTGAGTGACCCATCTGATGAAGCGCTTGAAGACGGGCTGCAACCTGCACGTATGGATCAAAAAACGTTAGTTCAGCGCGCTGACAGGCAGGCTCGTTAGCAAGATAGCTCTTAGGCATACGCAGATCACACGGACAATAAATGCAATTACTTGAGCAGGTATGCGGCCTGGTAATCACGGTAATGGTAGCCACGCCAGAAGCGGTGCGACGAGGCTTCATACGCACAGAGCGGATAAACCTTTCTTCCAGCTCAGAGGTCACATTCCACGATTGCCATAGCTCATCATTATTCTGCTTGACCTGCAAAAAATAGGGGAGAATTGCTCGTTTAGGAATGAGTTTCTCGCGCTCTGTACTGTGGGCGCTGGAGTCAATTCCGCTGTTGTGCGAGTTAATGAGCATCTCAAGCTGATGCGTATCAAGAGCACCTTGTGAGCCATCTCTGAGCTGCTTCAATATGTCCAAAATGAGTTCATCCATATAAACAGTATAGGCAATAAGGTGAGCTTCTGACCTTTGGGAGCAAGGTGATGACGTAAAATCTCTGTATGGAAACTTCTTCAAACAGAACACATACACAATCTATCAGCACGTCTACCGCTGAGCAGATGAGTCACGTAACTTCTGAGTTTTATGCTCAGCAGACGCAGAGTTTCTCGGCCACACGACAGATGCCTTGGCAGGGGTGGCAGCAGTGCCTAGATGCCACGCCTCAGCTTTTAGCTGGCGAGAAACCCTCCGTGCTTGATGTAGGCTGCGGAAATCTACGCTTTGCTCGCTTTTTACGCGATGAGGCGGGGATTGTCCCTGCAAAGTATTTTGCTGTAGATAATTGCAAGCCACTGGTAGAGAGTGGTGAGGCAGACACTCATGTCTCTGAGCTGGCATTTATTGAATTAGATGTGATACAGAGCTTGCTTGATAACACGCTTTCTTCGCGTCTTACTGTTCCGGCCTGTGATTTAGTGGTTGCGTTTGGCTTTTTGCATCATGTACCTGGCGCAAAGAAGAGGACCGAGTTTCTGCACACTCTGTTAGATAGGACTAAACCTGGCGGATTTGTCTGCGTTTCTTTCTGGCAGTTTATGAACAGCCAAAAACTTGCTGCTAAAGCTCAAGAAACCACTGCTCAAGGGCTGCGTGCGCTGGGCATAGATGCATCAGAACTTGAGGAGTATGACTATCTGATTGGCTGGCAAGATAAGGCCAATACCTGGCGCTATTGTCATCATTTCTCTCAAGAGGAACTTGATGAGCTTCTTGGGAGCCTTGGCTCTGACGTGCACGTTTGTGCGCAATTTAGTGCAGATGGCAAAGATAACAATCTTAATCGCTATGTGATTTTGCAACGCGTATAACTGTCCAGACAATATCTTGCTAAAAATGACCTCGTACAAGATAATCCCCCGCACAGAAATTGAACTGCCTCCCATTTCTTGGACACGAGAAATAGGAGGCAGTTCAAAACA
>ERZ772958.1051-NODE-1051-length-11776-cov-9.850695_pt1 | contig 11776 bp, 3 predicted proteins | sample MGYA00580681_ERZ772958 | MGnify/ENA primary metagenome ERZ772958 (study PRJEB29015, sample SAMEA2738089) | human oral metagenome | biome: human oral; feature: human-associated habitat; material: saliva | place: China | collected 2275 ...
GGTTAACCCGATAGGTGGAGCGTGGGCAGGGCCGCCCACGCTCCACCTATAGGGCCCAGCTGTGCATCATCGGGCTAGTACTGCCACATCTCGGGCCCAGGTGACACCGGCAGTCAGCACAGAACCACCCGCCCAGCGACAAGTCGTTCGACCAACACGTTTTGCCCACGCCCCACATTGGTCACCACGATCTTCAATACCGAGTTTTCCGCACCAAAAAGCCGAAAAGTCACCACAAAACCAACACGTAGTGTCCTATAACCCGAAAACCACCGCGTTCAACGTGGGTCGGTCGCCGACACACAGACGCCGAGGGGCCGACCGTGCGGTCGACCCCTCGGCGTATCCCATCAACACAGTGCAAGTTCTCCCAGATGACTCCTCAAAACGATTCCCGTCGGCATCTCCCGGACCCGAGGCCCGTGCCGTATTCCCTTGAGATGACACCTACTGTAGGGATCGAGTCTGTGGAGACCACTGGAGTGTCCTGAGAAAACGCTGGGATTATGCGTTGGCGCGGGTCACTAGTGGATCCACTTGCCGCTCTCGGAGAACTGGTACCAGGTCAATCCGATCTTGACCCAGCCGGTGACCATGATGCCGTCAGCGGGGTTCAAGTAGTACCAACCGTCGTTGCCGCGGTACCACCCCTTCACCATTTTTCCGGTGGTGTCGCCCAGGTAGTACCAGTGAGAGCCGTCCTTGAACCAGCCCTTGACCATTGCGCCGCTGACGGGGTCCAAGTAGTACCAGTTACCCTTGTCCTGCACCCAGCCGGTAACCTGCTCGCCCGAGGAGGAGTGGTAGTACCAGTGGTTGTAGTAGTAGGTCCAACCGGTGTGCATGTAGCCGTCACCGTTGAAGCGGTAGATCTTGCCGTCGATGACGACCGCGGTACTGCGGGCGTAGGTGCCGTCCGGGTAGGCGTACCACCATCCGAAGATGTTGTGCTTCCACGTGCCAACGCCCTTGGCCGCGTTGACGTCGAGGGTTCCTCCCACCTCGACCGCCACGCTCACCTCAGTGCTGACCTGGGTCGCGTCGCGGGCCTCAACGCGCAGGGACCTGGCAGCCCCGGTGGGCGTCCAGGAGAAGGTCAGGGACGAGGCATCATCCCCGTCGCCGCCCATCGCCGTCCAGTCCTGCACGACGGTCTCGGTGCCGCCCGTGCCGACCTGGATGACGCGCAGCTCGCGCCCCTGAGCGATGGCGCCGCTCACGGTGGCGGTCGTCTGCACGGGAGCACCCACGGCACCGCTCCAGCGAAGCCCATCCCCGGCCTCGTCAATGCCGGTGCCGGACAGCGAGATTGACGCGGGCACGTAGGCGTGCAGGTGGGACAGGTCGATACCTTCCTTGACCAGCTCAGCCTTCGCGACCTCCCAGGCGGGCGATCCCTCGGCGGCGGCCACGTAGACCTGCGCGTCGGTCTTGTATCCCTCCGAGGAGAAGGGGTCGAGCTGGAAGGTGGTGATGGTCGAGGGCAGGACGATGATCCTGGGGCCCTTGCTGCGCACGTCGACGCGCGTCATTCCCTCACCGAAGAACGCGGTTTCGATGCGCCCGTTGGAGGGCTCGCCATCGGTGTAGTACTCGCCGTTGATGCCGCCGCGCACGATGAGGTGACGGGGTGCCAGGTTCTCGCGCGTGGGCATGTAGAGCTCGCGCGTGTTCTTACCCAGGATGACGGTGTCCAGTCCGGTGTTCTGGACGCCACGCACGACCTCCAGGGATTCGGGAAAGTCCATGTCCACCAGGTTCGTGCAGCCGTAGAAGGCCGCGTAATCGATGGTTGTCAGCCCTTCGGGCAGGGTGATGCGGGAGAGCGAGCTGGCCCCGTCGAATGCCAGGGAACCGATCTCCTTCGTGCCCGCGGGGACCTCGAACTCGGCGCCGGGCTTGGCCGGCGGGTAGAGGGCGAGGCGCTGCCCACCCTGGTCGTACAGGACCCCGTCGACCGCCTTGAACGAGGCATTGGCGGGGCTGACGGTGATGGTGGCCAGCGCCGTATTTCCAGTCAGCGCCGCGTTTCCAATGGTGGCCAGGCCCGCTCCCACGTGTACCTCTTTGAGTGAGGTGTTGTTCGAGAACGAGGAGCTTCCGATGGAGGTGACGCTATCGGGCAGGGTGAGGGAGGTCAGGGCGGCACCCGTGAAGGCGTTTTGAGAGATCGTCGTGAGACGGCCGAGGTCAGGACGCAGGTTCAGCTCGCGCAGATTCCTCGCATAGATGAACGCACCGTCGGGCAGGGTCGTGATGCCACCCACGTCGAGGCTGGTCAGCTTCTCCATGTTGGAGAACGCCCACGTGTCGGCGCTTTCAACACCATCGGGCAGCGTCAGAGACGTCAGCTCCGCATACGAAAAAGCCCATGCACCGATGTCACGCAGCGACGAGGGCAGCGTGAGGGTCGACAGCTTCGCGCCATAGAAGGCCTGGCGCTCGATCGTGTCGGTCCCATCCAGGACCGTGTAGGTCCCACCGGGCGCCTTGGAAGCGGGGTAGGCAACCAGGTGCGAATGGTCCTTCGTGTACAGGACCCCGTCATGGCTGGAGTAGTTCGTACTGGCCACATCCACCTCGATGGCCTCGAGCTGGTAGGAACCCACGAACGCGTCGGTCAGCTGGCCCTCGTCAATGTTGGGGCCCAGGTGGATGGTCTTCACCCTTCCCATGTTCTGGAAGGACTCGTAGATCGTGCGCACGGAGCGAGGCAGCGTCAGGTGCTCGATAGCCGTTCCACCGAACGCCTGGTCACCGATCTCGGTGAGCTGGGAGGGGTGTTGCTCGTCATCCTGGAAGGTGATCTCCTTCAGGCCGCTGCCATAGAAGGCCCTATCGTCGATCGAGCGCACGCTGGCGGGAACCCACACCGTGTCGAGCGATATGGAAGAGAAATCAGGGCCGATACCAGTTACGCCCTCGGGGATGACGACGTTCTTGTCCTTACCCTTGTAGGAGGTGAGCACGCCGTTGTCGTCCGTGATGAAGTCGCCGCGAGGATCGGGCTGGACGGTCACGGAAATCGTCGCAGTCTTCGTCTGCCCCGACGAGTTCGTCACGCTCGCGGTGAGCGTGCCGGTGCCGGGCTGCTCGTAGGCCACCAGATCGATAGCCGTCGGGCTCTTGGCCTCGTCGATCCTTCCCAGCGAGGACGGGGTGAAGCTCCACGTGATGTCGCCGTCGTGGAGGGAGGGAGCCAGGAGCGCGTTGACGGACTCGACGTGGTTGAAGATCATCGTCATCTCGGGGACGGACAGTTCGATGCCGACATCCTCGGAGACCTCCCGGACCTGGACCGCGGCCGTAGAGGTCAGCGTCGCCTCGTCCCTGTCGGTCGCAGTGATCGTTGCGTCACCGACTCCCACAGTGCTGACGTGGCCCTCCTGATCCACGGTCACAACCGAGGGATTCGAGGACGTCCAGACGACGTGGTTGGGATAGGCGGGGCCGGAGTCGTAGGACGCATCAAAGGTAAAGGACTGGCCAAGGGCCACGGCCGTTGACTTCGGCCATACGTACAGCGCCGTCGTCGGCACCCCGATCGTGGGGGCGAGCGTCGTCGTGGGCTGGAGGGAGCTGGTCGCGGCCGCCGCGCCGGCCCCTGCGGCGGATGCTGGGGATACACCGAGCGCTGTCAGCGCCAGGGCGCCGACAGCCGTCAGCGCCACCGCGCAGAACTTTCGATGGGACATCTGGACCTCACTGAGTTAACTAATGGATGAAGGAAAACGCGCGCTGCTTTGTGGCGAAATCCTCGTTTAACACTAGTATGGCTTCCCCTCAAACGGGCACGATAATGAGACATTTTCTCAGCATGTGTCAAACATGTGATGCGTTTAAACTCAGCATTTTTCGCCCAGCTGATAACAATCCATCACGCCGTCACAAGCGGCTTAACAAGTGCCCTTGCGGGATCGTCGCAACACACCAGTGCAGGCCTCACTCCGACAAGGAGGGCGGGGCCGACCATACGGTCAACCCCGCCCACGTCGCATTCGACGTTTTATTCGACCCACTGGCCGGATTCTGAGAATCGATACCACGTCACACCGGAGAGCACCCAGCCGGTAGCCATCGTGCCGGACCCGGGCGTCAGGTAGTACCAGGAGGCGCCCTGCTTACTCCACCCGGTCACCATCGCGCCACCCGTCTCACTCAGGTAGTACCAGGAGCCACCCTCCTGGAGCCAGCCCGTCACCATCGCACCCGTGCCCGGGGCAAGGTAGTACCAGGAGACGCCATCGAGGACCCAGCCGGTCGCCTGGGCCCCCGAGAGCTGGTGGAAGTACCAGGCGCCACGCTCGAAGACCCACCCGACACGCATGTACCCCTCGGCATCGAACCGGTAGACCCGGCCAGCGATCGTCACGGCCGCACCGGCCGGGTAGGAGCCGTCGGAATAGCGGTACCACCAGCCGCGAGCGCCCCACACCCACTCCCCCGTCTGAGGAGCGGGAGCAGGCTCGGGGCTCGGAGTCGGCGCGGGGCTCGGCCCTGGCTCAGGGCTGGGCTCGTCATCGAAAGCCGGGGCGGGCTTCGCCGCGTTCGCAGGATCGGGATCCTCGTTGGGCACCGGAAGCGGAATGGGCGGCAGGACGTGGGTGACGACAACTGTCATCGGCACTGATCGAATCAGGCCGGTGGCGTTGCGGACATCAACACGCACCGAGGTGTCCTCGGGGACCGGAGTCCACGTGTAGGACGCGGTAGCGAAGCGCCCATCCTCACTTGCGACCATCGCACTCCAGTCCTGCAAGACCATCTCGCCACCATCCTCGCCGACGCGAACGACGCGGACCTCACGCCCGGTGGGCACGCCTCCACTCACGGCGATATCGACGCTCACCGACGCACCGAGGGACGCGGTGAGCACGTACCCCTCCCCGGCCTCGGCGATGCCGGTGCCCGACAGGGACAAGGTGGGACTCTCGAGCGACACCAGGCGCGAGGCCTCGTAGCCGGCTGCCTCCATCGCGGAGCGCGTGACCGTCCACGCCGAAGAACCCTCGGGGCCGGCCACGTAGATGGTCGTGTCTGCCTTGAGGGCCTCGTCCATGCTCGCGGCGAGCGTGACCTCCTCGGCACTGGAAGGCAGGACGAGGACGCGCGGCACCTCCTGCTGGAAAGAGAATGACGTCATCCCGTCGCCGAAGAAGGCGCTGTCCGGGCGATCCCCCGTGTTCGTACCAGCGGAGCGGAAGGAGCCCTTGACGCCGCCGCGTACGATGATGTGGCGCGCAAAGCGCTGGCCGTGGGCGACCATCGACAGTTCGTGCACCTGCGCGCCCATGTCGATGGTGTCCAGGCCGGTGCCGACCAGGCCTCGGGCGACCTGCACCGACTCCGGGATGGGCATGTCTGTCAGGTTCTCGCAGCCGCTGAACGCGTCCTCGTCGATGGTGATCAGGCCGTCGGGCAGCGTGACGCGTTCAAGCCTGGCACTGTTCTCGAAGGCGCCCGCCCCGATCGTCACCGTACCCGGAGCCACCGTGGCCACGCTCGCGGGGGTGGCGGGGGCGAATCGGACCAGGGCCTGGGACGAGGAGTCCGTGTGATAGAGGCCGCCACCCTCGACGAAGAACGAGGAGTTCGCGGGGCTGACGCTCAGGGTCGCCAGGGCGTCGTCGCCGCCCAGCGCATAGTCGCCCATCGAGGACAGGGATGCCCCTACGTGGAACGAGGCCAGGGCGCCGTTCTGGGAGAAGGCCTCCACGCCCACGGTTGACACCGTGTCCGGTAAGGTGATCGAAGGGTCTGAGATTCCAACGAAAGCGCCTTCGTCCACGGTCCGCAGGGTGCCCAGGTCGGGGCGGAAGGTGACGTCGCTGAGGGCCGCGTCGTAGCGGAAGGCGTTGGAGGAGACGGCGGTGGCGCCGCCCAGGTCAACGCGGGCCAGGTTCGGCATCTGCCAGAAGGCGGAGGCCCCCATCGTCTCAAACGCGTCGGGCAGCGTCAGCGACGTGAGGGCAGCGCCCTCGAAGGCCTGCTTGCCCACGCGGCGCAGCGTGTCGGGGAAGGTCACGGAGCTGACCTGCGCGCCCAGGAACGCCAGGTCGTCAACGTCTGTGGTCCCCGAGACGACCTCGTAGGAGCCGCCCGCGTTCTTCACCGCGGGGAAGGCAATCAGGTGCGAGCGGTCTTCGGAGTAGAGAACGCCGTCGATGCTCTCGTAGTGCGGGTTGCCCGCGTCGACACGGATGCTACCCAGCGCGGGAGTGGAGGCAAAGGCCCCCACCAGCTGGCCCCGCTCGACGGACAGGCCTAGGTCGATCGAGGCCAGGTTCGCCATGTCGACGAAGGCGTCGGTGTCGATCGTGGTCAGTGAGCGGGGCAGCGTCAGCGCGGACACACTCGTGTGGCTGAAAACTCGGCTTCCCAGCTCGACAAGCTGGGAGGGCACGTCCGCGTCGTCCTGGAAGGTGACGGCCTCAAGGCCGCTGCCATAGAAGGCCTCGTTGCCGATGCGGCGAACGCTCGCGGGGATGTGAACCGTTCTGACGGTGGCCTCGGAGAAGGCGCGATCCCCGATCGCGGTGATGCCCTCGGGGATGCTCACGTCCATGTCGGTCCCCCGATAGGAGATCAGTTCGCCACTGCCATCCATGACGAAGTCGCCCGAAGCATCGGCCAGGACCTCGACGGGGATCGTCATCGTCTTACTCTGACCAGCCGGGGTCGTGACGCGAGCGGTGAGGGTACCGGTTCCCGCGCGCCCGGCGGGGTGGAAGACGGCTGTCGGCTCGCCTTCGTCTGGGGCGATGGTGCCCAGCGTGGACGGGCTCAGCGTCCACTGGACGTGACCGCCGTGCAGCGAGGGGGCCAGGAGCGCGTTCAGGAAGAAGGACTCCCCGGCGATGGAGACCAGGGACGCGGCGGACAGCTCGATCCCGCGTTCCTCCGGGACAGCGCGAACGATGATGGGCACGGCCGTATTGAGGGAGGGGTCGGAGCGATCATGCACGGACAGTGTCGCCTCACCGGGGCCGACCGCGTTCACAGTCCCCTTGTCGTCCACGGTCAACACCGACGTGTCGGATGAAGCCCACGTCAGGTCGGGCAGGACGGCGGGCACGGTGTCGTACTCAACCGTGTAAGCGACGCTCTGCCCGGGCACGAGAGCCGTGCTCCCGGGCCACAGGCGCAGGACGGCCGTGTCGGCGTCACGCTTCGAGCCAGCGAGATCGCCGGACTGCTCGCTGCCCTGCTGGGCGGCCATATCAGCCGTGACCGCGCGGGCGGCGGGGACGCCGAGCGCGGTCATGGCGAGGGCACCGGCCAGCGCAAACGACAGCGCCACGTGTGTTCGATGGGACACCATAACTCCCTGTGTCGACAAGCATGTGAAGAACGACTGCGCGGCCACACGCACAGTTTTCTGTCAAACATGATCCCAGGAAGTATTACCGCGTACCTGCTGGAAGGTTTATTCTCACCGTGTTCGCAGGGCACTCATATCCAGATGAAGTATGCGCACACCAGTGATAACAACGAAAATCGCGGGACTGTTGACTGCCGCACTTACCCCATACGCAGGCGCACAACGAGGCCCGCGCCTCCCGGGAAACTGACCGGGGGCGCGGGCCGATGAAGTCAGGCGTGAGCCTGGAGCCAGGCGCTTAGCTGATCAACTGGCCGTTATCGGCGAAGTGGTACCAGGTACCCCAAATCTTCAGCCACCCCGTGGCCATCGCGCCGCTAGCGGGCTGCAGGTAGTACCAGTGGCCACCTTCCTGAAGCCAGCCCGTCTGCATCGCACCAGTGGCCGGGCTCAGGTAGTACCAAGAACCACCAATATGTGCCCAGCCAGTTGCCATCGCACCGCTGCCCGAAACCAGGTAGTACCAGGACGACCCCTGGCTCAGCCAGCCGGTCACCATCGCACCCGACGCATCCAGGTAGTACCAGGTCTCCCCCAGCCGCAGCCAGCCGGTCACCATCGCACCCGTGTTGGGGGCCAGGTAATACCAGGACGAACCGATCTGGGCCCAGCCCGTCGCCTGGGCACCCGAGGCGATGTGGTAATACCACGAGCCTGACTCTACAACCCAGCCCGTCCGCATATATCCGTCAGCTCCGAAACGGTAGGTGGAACCACCGATGACGCGCGCCTCGTTCGCCGGGTAGGTTCCATCCGCGTTGCGGTACCACCAACCGTGAGCGTCGCTCACCCACTGCCCCACCTGCGGGGTAGGCTCTGGGCTCGGATCGGGCACGGGGTCCGGCGTGGGCTCCGGTGTCGGGTCCGGCGTGGGCTCCGGTGTCGGGGCCGGCGTGGGGTCCGGCGTCGGGTCCGGTGTGGGCTCCAGTGTGGGTGTCGGTTCCGGTGTGGGTGTGGGTGTCGGTTCCGGTGTGGGTGTGGGTGTCGGTTCCGGTGTGGGGTCCGGTGTGGGTGTGGGTGTGGGTGTCGGTTCCGGTTCGGGGGCTTCCCCGAACAGCAGAACGGCGGAACTGACCCGGTACGAAGCATCACGCGCGTCGACGCGCAGGCGAACGCCCACACTGGCAGGAGCCACAGTCACGTTCATCGATGCGGTGTCCATCCCGTCACTCTCCGGCATGTCACTCCAGTCCTGCAGGACAGACTCCCGGCCCTCTGCGTTGATCTGCACAACACGCACCTGGCGTCCCTTCGGTACGCCTCCCGATACAGAAACAGACACGGTGGCGGGTATTCCCGCCTGCGCGTCCACCTTGAATCCGTCATGCACTGCGACGACGCCAACGCCGGACAGCGATACCGCCGGAGACGTGTAGGGATGCAGGTTCTCGCGAGCAATTCCTCCCTCCTGCATTGCGTCACTGACGCTCGCCCACAACTCCGATCCTGCAGGAGCTGCAAGATAGACCTCGGTATCTGTCTCCCACTGGAAGTAGTGAGGGCGAACAATCTGGAAGTGTGTGACGCTCGAAGGCAGGACCACGACGCGCGGCACCGAACCGCGGAAAGAGACGCTCGCCACCCCTTCCCCAAAGAAAATACTCTCCCCGTACTCAGGATTCCAATTACTATTGAAGTCAAAAGTTGCGTTTACGCCTCCACGCACGATGACGTGAGCCGGCATGTTAGCCCACGTATTTGAGAGTCGAAACTCTCGCACCTGCGAACCGTACTCGATGGAGACGAGCCCCGAGCCGGCAGCTGTGTCAACAACTTCTACAGAATCGGGGATGGCGAGGTCGACCAGGTGCGTACATCCCTTGAACGCGTTCGCACCAATAGTCGTCAGGCCGTCGGGAAGGACGACTCGAGTCAGCGCCGCAACATCTTCGAATGCTTGTGGACCGATCTCATTGGTCCCTGCAGGAACCACAAACTCTGTCGCAGAACTCGCTGGGGGCACGAAGACCAACGATTGTCCAGCCTCTCCCTTTTTGTAAAGGCCGCCACCATCGATGAAGTAGTGGGAGCTACCTGGGCTGAGAGTAACCGAAGCAAGCTGCGGATCCCACTCAAAGGCAGAACGCTCAACAGAAACAAGGGCTGCCCCGAGGTGAATAGACGCCAATGTTCTGTTGCGCGAGAACGCATCCCGACCGATGGTCTCCACCGAATCCGGTAGCATCACGGAGGACAGACCAACGATTTCGAATGCGCCCTCACCGATCTCAGTGAGCCTGTTGAGATCCTGACGGAAATTAACCTCAGTAAGATTACTATCGAACGTGAACGCCCGCGCATCGATACTCCGAGTGCCTCCTAGATCAACAGTCTGAAGATTACCCATATATGCGAATGATGACTCGCCTACGCTCTCACATCCGTCAGGGAGGCTCACAGATGTCAGCCTGCTTCCGTAGAATGCATGGCTGCCGACCGTACGAAGCGAACTCGGAAAAGCGACTGAGGTAATCTGCGCGCCCGCAAAGGCCCCCGCACCGATGGACTCGGTCCCCTCCAACACCTCGTATGTGCCGGCATACTCCTTTTCCCGCGGGAACAGGACCAGACGCCTGGGATTCCGTGAATACAAAACGCCGTCGACACTCTCGTAATTGACGTTGGCTGGATCGACGTCAATATGGGTCAGCGTCATAGCATCGATACTCGCCCCCTCCAACTGCCCAGCCGCAATGTTGGGGCCAAATGAGGCAGTTTTCATCGGCGTGCCGTCAAACAACTCCTGGCCGAGCAATACAACTGATCGAGGTAGCTCGATTCTCTCCAGTTTCGTGTTGACAAATGCCGAGGGCCCAAGAGTCGTTAGCTGCGAAGGGGAGGCCTCATCATCCTGAAAAGCGATCGCCTTCAGCCCTGACGCGAAAAAGGCCTTCTCGCCTATAGTTCGAACGCTCGCGGGAACCCAGACATTCTCCACTTCCATTCCGGAGAACACGCTCGGAGCGATCTCGGTGACACCATCAGGGATTGCAAAGTCCACCGCCTCACCATTATAGGCGGTCAGCACACCCTTCTCGTCGACAACGAAGTCTGCTGCACTGGCCTGATTCACCACCACCGGGATAGACACTTCTTTTGTTTGTCCAGCACCCGTCGCAACGCGAGCCGTCAGCTTCCCAGTTCCGCCTACATTCGCTGCATGCAACGTCACAGCGGGACCATTGTCGACGGTAACAAGTTCCCCCAGAGAGGAGGGTTCGACCGACCACGTCACCGAGTCTTCCTGTAACGACGGGGCGACAAGAGCATTCACGAGAGCACTGCGTCCAGCTGCAAGCGACACCGATGTCTCGGAGAGCTCGATGCCGACCTCCTCAGACACAGAACGAACATGGACGTGGGCGGTGGCGGAAGCAATGGCGTCATCCAGGTGGGAGACAGTAATCTCCGCCTCACCAACGCCCACAGCCGTCACACGACCGGCGTCGTCGACGGTTGCCACTGATTTGTTGGAACTCTTCCACACAGCCGCGCCGTCCTCGAAAACATACGGGCCCACAGCCGCGTAGAAAGGGAGGCTCTGCCCTGGCGCCATCGTGGCGCTGCTAGGCCACACCCTGGTGGGACGATCCGCGCCTTCAGTCACATGTGCTGACTGGAGACTATCGAGGGAGTTCAGGGCAGTTATTTGAGCCGCGTACGCTGACTGCACGCCGACGATGGTCAGAGCCAGGGCACTGGCTAGCGAGAGCGCCAGCGCTTTGATTATTCGTTGGGATTTCATTGTCTCCCCTTGCGTTGCACGTGGGTAAGGGATCAGTGTGAGCCGCAACTCCGCGGCTACCTCTCAACGATACCCCTCCAGAGGTTATCCCGTAACGTTTTGCTGATTTTTCTCGCATTTTCTCCACCACTTCTAACTCGGGGCACGCAAACCCCTACGTAAATCTCTGCCGCTTATTCTCGTGACAGGTGAACACCTACACACACTCGACCGACGTTTCAGGCATACATTGATGCGATTATTCAGGGGTTTGACAGGGCTACTATCCTGCCCGGCGTGAGCGCAGTCACCTCACGCATATTGTCCACAGACACAGGCCCGCGCCCCCGGGGAAACTGACCGGGGGCGCGGGCCGATGAGGTCAGGCGTGAGCCTGGCGCCAGGCGCTCAGCTGATCAACTGGCCATTGTCGGCGAAGTGGTACCAGGTACCCCAAATCTTCAGCCACCCAGTGACCATCGCACCACTAGCGGGCTGCAGGTAGTACCAGTGACCACCCTCCTTCAGCCACCCGGTGACCATGGCCCCATCAGAGGGATTCAGGTAGTACCAGGTGGACCCCACCTGCACCCAGCCCGTCACCATCACGCCGCTGTCAGGACTCAGGTAGTACCAACGCGCACCAGAAAACACCCAACCCGTCGTCTGAG
>ERZ772958.1057-NODE-1057-length-11760-cov-39.282614_pt1 | contig 11760 bp, 11 predicted proteins | sample MGYA00580681_ERZ772958 | MGnify/ENA primary metagenome ERZ772958 (study PRJEB29015, sample SAMEA2738089) | human oral metagenome | biome: human oral; feature: human-associated habitat; material: saliva | place: China | collected 2275 ...
GATAGCCGCAAAATATGGCTATTCAGTTCCGCGTGAAGACAGTATTCAGCCTCGCCTGGATCGCTGGAAGAAGCAGGATCAACAACCCCAGGCTTGGAAACAAGCTCAAGAAAAATGCTCGCAAGAGGCAGTTAAAGAGCCACTTGCACAACAGATCGAACACGACGGAGGAATTTCTTCTTCCTCAGCGCAGCATTCTGAACCTGAGGGCCTTAAAGAAGCCGCCCAGCGTTGGCGTAAATGCATGGAACCATTAGGGATAACTGATTTAGCAGAGCATCCTGATGGAATTCCCTCCAAATCGCTATACGATAAATTCAATGGGGTTTCGGGAGAAGTGCAGTACAAGGATCCCTTTGTACACCCCGTAACGGCTTATGAATTAAAAGTCGCTACCCAAGATGCACGTTGTCGTACAGAAAGCGGATACACCAAACTGCAATATGAAGCCGAGTGGAGCGCCAGCTATGTATACGTACAAAAACACTTATCTGAACTGACTGCATTGCGCCAAAAATCCCAGAAAATTCAGGCCAAAGCAGTCGAATTCTTGAAAGCAAACGGCAACTACATCTCATAGCGTAGGGGGCGAAAGCTAAGCTTTCGCCCCCCTTGTTTAAACACAGTCTTTAGAGCCCGCCGCACTTACGACGTGAAGCTGGCCGCTTTCGCTGGCTTACGGTACGTCAGCCTGGACCAAGGTGCCGTGACCGCTAACGCTAACGGCGCCGTCGTCGGCACGCACAAAAACAGCCTGACCGCGACGCAGCGGCAGACTCTTACCGCCCGCATTAACAGTTAGCTCGCCGTCAACGTTTAACAGCGTGCGCGGCCCGCGTCCGGGCACCTTAACAGAGCCATCAGCTTCACTGACCGTGGTAACTACCAGCTCAAAATCCTCCACCGGCACGTTATAGGCGCGGCAGTGCTCGCTGAGGTACTCGGGGGCCGGGCGCATAGGCGGGGCCGCCACATAATCCACGCAGGCCAGCATTTCGGGGGCATCAACATGCTTATGAGTCAGGCCCGCACGCAGCACATTGTCACTGGCAGACATGATCTCCACAGCCAAACCAGAAATATATGCGTGCACCGCACCTGCGGGCACAAACAACGCCTCCCCCGGGTTCAAAGTAACCGGGTTTAATAGCAGCGCCGCCGCCACCCCCGGGTCGCCCGGGAAAGCCGCCTGCATAGCCATGATGTAAGCATCAAGGCGAGGAGACGGCGAGGCCCCCGCCGCCGCTCGCGCCGCAACCTCATCCACCAGCTGCTCAACCTGTTCAGCTGTAGGGCGAGTCTGCGGGCTAAGCAGCCAGCTAAAAGCCTTCTTAATCCCAAAACGGGTGGGGTTAGCGTGCAAGAACTCCGCTACCGCGCAAGCCAGCGGCGATTTAAGGCCATCAATCACCTCAATGGCACGCCGAGGAGTACGGAAGCCACTAACCGCCTCATAGCGGGTCAGGGCCAGCACCATTTCCGGCTTGTGGTTGCGGTCTTTGTAATTGCGGTTAGGGGCATCAATGGCAATGCCAGCTGCATCCTCATCATCAAAGCGAATGCGTGCCCGCTCGATATCGGGGTGCACCTGCAGCGACAGCGGCTGGTTGGGAGCAATCACCTTAAACAAGTAAGGCAGCTGATCGCCAAAGCGCGCCACAATATCAGCGCCCATCACCCCCACCGGGTCGCTAGCTACCAGCTGGTCCAAGGTGGTAGGCGAGGTGGTTAGAGCACTGCCATCATCTGCGAGCAGCTGGGTTGGGCCGCCAGCATGGCCGCCAAACCACAGCTCTCCGAAGGGTTTACCGTCTGCGGGAACATTCAAAAACTCGGGGATAGCATTCGGGGAGCCCCAGTCATAGTTCTTAACCGCACCACTGAGTCGATCCATCAAATTTGCTTTCATCTGGTGTGTAAGACTAGATCTACGCTAGCCGATAAGTCCTAAATTGTCAGTTAAACGTGGCCCGCTCTACCCGTTTTGTGGCGCACACAAGCCTTTAACCAGCATTTTCGCCTTAACAAGACCCCTTATGCCCCAACCACTACCCGCATTTAGCAAGCCCACCGGGGCAAATAGGTGCATTTAGAGCGCAAATAAGAAACAATGGGACTTATGCGTGGCATCGTACTAGCCGGTGGTTCCGGCACTCGACTAAACCCCATCACCCTTGGCACCTCAAAGCAGCTGGTGCCTGTCTACGACAAGCCCATGATTTACTACCCGCTGAGCACTCTTATGATTGCCGGCATTAGTGAAATCCTGGTTATCACTACCCCCCACGACGCGCCGGCCTTCCACCGTCTACTAGGCGACGGCTCGCAGCTGGGCGTAAACCTGTCCTACACCGTACAAAAAGAACCCAACGGCCTGGCTCAGGCTTTCGTGCTGGGTGCAGACTTCATCGGTAATGAGTCTGCCGCTTTGGTGCTGGGTGACAACATCTTCTACGGCCCCGGCATGGGCACGCGCCTGCGCCGCCACACCCAGCCCGACGGCGGCGTGGTCTTTGCCTACCAGGTGGCCAACCCCAGCGATTACGGCGTGGTGGAGTTTGACGCCGACTTCAAGGCCCTATCCATTGAAGAAAAGCCGGCCAAGCCGCGCTCCAACTGGGCCGTGCCCGGCCTGTACTTCTACGACAATGACGTGGTTTCCATTGCCCGCGACCTCAAGCCCAGCGCGCGCGGCGAATACGAAATCACCGACATTAACCGCACCTACCTTGAACAAGGCCGCTTGCAGGTAGAGCCGCTGCCGCGTGGCACCGCCTGGCTAGACACCGGTACTTTCGATTCCCTGGCTGACGCCACCAGCTTCGTGCGCACCATCCAGGCCCGTCAGGGTCTGAGCGTGGGTTGCCCCGAGGAGATCGCCTGGCGCAACGGCTTTATCGACGACGACGGCCTGCGTCAGCGCGCCGAGCCGCTGGTTAAGTCCGGTTACGGCCAGTACCTACTAGACCTACTAGAGCGCGGCAAGTAAATCAGCGTCGTATCAACGTCGCACCAGCTAACCGGCTTTAGCTGAAAGCTACTAATGCCGGCTAGCGCCACAGCCTTTTAGGCTCCTAGGCCCCGCCAATGGCGGGGCCTATTTAGTGCTCACCCAGGCTTTAACTGCGCTTTAAGCGGGCCTAGCACAAGGCAACTTTGTACGATACGACACTTTTACACCCCAGCATGTTCACATTTACAATTGAGGGCATATATTCGAACGCGCAAGTTAGTAACGCTACGGTGAACGGATTGTTATGAGTTCTTCCAGCCCCACCACACTATCGCAGCTGCAATTTGAGGTTTTACGAGCCCTGCTGCACGCAGATAAACCCCTCACCCAGCGTGAACTGCACCAGCTCACCGATATCTCCCTGGGCAGCGTCAACTCCACCGTGCGCCAATGCGAAGCCGCCGGTTACATCAGCGAGCGCGCCCTAACTGAAGCCGGTCGCCAAGCCCTAGCCCCCTACAAGGTGGATAACGCCATCATTATGGCGGCGGGTCTATCCCAGCGTTTCGCCCCCTATCTCCTATGAGCGCCCCAAGGGTACTTTGCGTGTGCGCGGCCAGGCTCTAATTGACCGCCAAATTGAGCAGCTGCATGAAGCTGGCATTAATGACATCACGGTAGTGGTGGGTTACAAGAAGGAGCACTTCTTCTACCTGGCCGCCAAGTACGGGGTCAAAATCGTGGTCAACTCTGACTACGCCACCCGCAACAATAACGGCTCACTGTGGCTGGTGCGTGAGCAGCTAGCTAACACCTACATTTGCTCCTCGGATGACTACTTCACGGTCAATCCTTTCGAAGACTATGTTTACCAGGCCTACTATTCGGCCCAGTATGCTCAGGGCCCCACGGCTGAATGGTGCATTACTACCGGTGCTGGTGGACGTATTACTGGCGCTAGCGTAGGCGGTGCCAACGCCTGGTACATGCTTGGCCATGTCTACTTTGACCGGGCTTTTTCCGCTACTTTCCGCCGTATTTTGGAAAGTGTCTACCACCTGCCTGAAACTGCCCCCAAGCTGTGGGAGTCAATCTACCTAGACCACATTCGTGAACTGAATATGGTGATGCGTCCCTACCCGGAGGGAGTAATTAACGAGTTTGATTCGGTAGATGAGATTCGCTCTTTTGACCCGATGTTCCTGGAGAATCTCGACTCTGATATTTTCACCAACATCACCTCCACACTGGGCTGCCAGGTTGATGAGATCACCGATTTTTACCCGCTTAAGCAGGGCATCACTAACCTGTCTTGCCACTTTAGGGTGGGCGATCAGGAGTACGTCTACCGTCACCCGGGTGCGGGCACGGACAAGATCGTGGACTGCGCAGCTGAGTTTGAGGCCCTAAATTTGGCCCGCGACCTGGGCATTGACCACACCTTCATCACCGGCGACACGGTTAAAGGCTGGAAGATTTCACGTTTCATTCCCGACGCCGCCAACCTAGACGTTAACGATCCGGCCCAGCTCACCCGGGCTATGGATATGGCCCGCACGCTGCACAGCAGTGACATGCGCCTGTCGCGCCACTTTGACTTTGTCACTGAGGGCCTAAAGTATGAGGCAATTTTGCGCCAGTTTGGGCCGATTGATGTGCCCGACTATCAGGTGATGCGCGACAAGATCGCTCGCCTAAAGAGTTTCACTCAGGCCGATGGCTACCAGTTGGTGCCCAGCCACAATGACTTCTTCCCGCTCAACTTCCTGGTTTCTAACGATGCCTCTAACAATGAAATCGATCTGATCGACTGGGAGTATGCGGGCATGTCAGACCCGGCCGCCGACTTTGGCACCATGGTGGTTTGCGCCAGTTTGAGCCGGGCCCAGTCCGACGCCGCCTTGGCCGCCTATCTTGAGGCTGAGCCCACCGCTGCTCAGCAGCGTCACTTCTACGCCTACGTGGTTTTCGCTGGTTGGTGCTGGTACGTGTGGTCTTTGGTTAAGGAGGCTGAAGGCGACGACGTCGGCCAGTGGCTCTACATCTACTACCAGGCCGCCAGCGACAACATTGACTGGGTACTAGCCGCCTATGAGTAGGCCGCCAGCCAAGACGCAGCCTCTGCCCAGGACGCCCAGAGCGAGGCCGCCAGCGACGCCGTCGCCACGCCGGATCAAACCAGCACAAACCACTAAAACCAGCGCAATAAGAACGCAATAAGTAGGAGTAAAACCATGCGTTACGGAATTGGTTCAGGTGCCCTGTGGGGCCTAGACACCGTCATTTTGAATCTTGCGCTGGCGCTTAACCCCTTCGCCACCGACGCCCATGCCCCCCTAGTTTCGGCGCCAGATGCCAGATTCTAGGGGTGGTCGCAACACCCTTCACGATGCTATCTGCGCCCTGATCCTACTGATCTTCATGGCTGTGCGCGGGCGCCTAAAAGACACTTGGCGGGCAGTGCACACGCGCAGTGGCCGCGCAGTTATGGTGGCCGCGCTGCTGGGCGGGCCTATCGGTATGAGCGGTTACCTGCTGGCTATTGACCAGATCGGCGCCAGCTACACCGCCATCATCTCCACCTTCTACCCGGCCTTGGGTACGGCCCTGGCAGTGGCGGTGCTTAAAGAGCGGATGCGTCCGCGGCAGGTGATTGCCCTGGCCGTGGCTATTGGCGCCATTATTGCCACCAGCATTATTGCCACCAGCCACACCTCCACCAGTGCTTCTGGCTCAGCGCTTTGGGGTGTGCTCGGCGCCCTGGCGGCTGTGGCCGGGTGGGGCTGTGAAGCCGTGATTTTGGCTTGGGGTATGCGCGACGACGCCGTCGACAATGAGACGGCCCTGCAGATCCGCGAAACTACCTCGGGGCTGACCTACCTGGTGCTAGTGGTGTCGTTAGGTGGCGCTTTAAGCAGCACTGGGCAGGCTTTAACCAGCCCCGGCGCCATGGGCTTGGTGGCTTTGGCTGCCGCTGCGGGCACCGCCTCCTACCTGTTCTATTACAAGGCCATTGATCTGCTGGGGGCCGCGCGGGCCATGGCGCTTAACATTTCCTACTCGGCTTGGACAGTGCTGTTTGCGTTCCTTTTGCAGTCGATCGTGCCTGCGCCTATCCAAATCGTGCCTGCGCCTATCAAAATACCTGTACAAATCGTGCTGTGTGTAGTGATTTTGATTGGCACCGTACTGGCGGCCACCGAAAACTGGCGTGAGCTGACTTTTTTCAAGACCCAAAGCCGCTAGAATCGCTGTATCGCTCACCTGCAAGTTAGGAAACCTATGAGCGACCAGCAGCTCCTAGACAATATTCACGCCCTGCTGAAAGAAATTTTGGCGGAGTTTGACCGTGTATGCACCAAGCTGGAGATTCCTTACGCCGTCTATGGAGGCACCGCCATTGGCGCGGTGCGTCACCAGGGCTTTATCCCTTGGGACGACGACGTAGATGTGCTTATGCGGCGCAGTGACTATGAACGCTTTGCGCTACACAACACGCGCACAGTAGTTAACTTCCCGTTCATGTTCACCAAGATGGTGCTTAAAGACACCCTGCTGATTCCTGACTTCGCGGTAGACAGCGACTACCGGATGCCTTTCTTTATCGACGTACTGCCGGTAGACAATATTCCTGCCGACCCGGCTGCCTTTAAACGCATGGCTAGGGCCTCTTGGCTGTGGGGACGCCTGCTGTTCCTACACGGCACTGCCAAGCCTTTCCTGCCCGGCATTAGCGGCACTAAAAAGCAGCTCATTTACACTGCCACCACCGGCGCTAACTGGGCTCTTAAAGCCGCTAAGCTCTCGCCGCAAACCTTGCAGCGGCGTTGGGAAAAAGCTGTGCGGGCCTGGGAGCACACCCCCACCACGCGCATGGCTGACTTCACTATGCGCGACCCGGAAAACTGGATTATCACAAACTCCGAGCTGCTGCCTACCGTGCGAGTGCCCTTTGAGGACATCACCGTGCAGCTGCCGGCCCAGTATGATGCCTGGCTGCGACGCGGCTACGGCGACTATATGCAGCTGCCCCCGCCCGAGGCTCGTATCGGTCACATTCCGCGCATCGTAGACTTTGGCCCCTACACGGATCTACTGCCTTACCCGCAGGTAACCGGTATTGGTTTAGAGGACTCCCCTGGTGCGGCTACCGGCCCCGCAGCTAACGGGCAGGGTGGGCGTAGTGCCGGCGACGACGCCGGCACTGGGGCCGCTACCAGCAGCGCTATTGACCCAGATGAGGGCCTAGACCTAGCCAGTTTACGGCAGGTGCAACTGGCCACCACCTATGTTCTAGGTGAGCTTGACCGGGTATGCAACCAGCTGGGGCTAAACTACGCGGCCTACGGGGGCACTGCCATTGGCGCGGTACGTCACCAGGGCTTTATCCCTTGGGACGACGACGCCGACGTGTGCATGGCGCGCGCCGACTACGAAAAGCTACTGGCCCAAGCCCCGGCCCTGCTGGGTGAAGACTTTGAGCTACTAAGCCACCACAGCCACGCCAACTACCCTGGCACTGTGGCCGTACTTGGGCTTAAAGGCACCAAGTTCATCTCGCAGGCAGCTGCCGGGCGTAACTTTGAAATGCCGATCGGTGTGGACATTTTCCCGCTTGATGCACGCCCAGCCAGCCAGCGGGCTTTTAAAGCCCAATGCGCCCGCACCTGGGTGTGGTCGCGGGCCCTGTACCTGCGCGGTAGTGCCACCGCCTCCACCGGTTTAAGCGGCGGCGTGGATAAGGCCGTGCAACTAGCTATGCGCACGGTACACACAGGCCTTAAAACTGCCCATCTAAGCCAAGCCAAGCTCATTAAGCACTGGGAACGTGCCGCCCGCAGCTACGAAAAACAGGCCGGGGCCAAGACTTGGCTGGCAGATTTCTCCACCCGCAACCCCCAGCAGTGGTCACTGCCCGCAGCAGAGCTTAAAAACACGGTTGAGCTACCATTTGAGCACCTGACCATTAAACTGCCGGCCAACTATGACACTTGGCTTAAGCGCGGTTTTGGTGACTATATGACCCCTCCCCCGCCGCCCCAGCGTGTGGGCCACCGCCCCTACCGGCTAGAGCTTGGCGGCTGGCACTTTAACGAAGACGGTAGCCACAGCCGGGATCCCCAGTGAGCGCTTCGCAGCTTAGCCGCGACTATTTTTGGAACACCGCCTCCAGCCTGATCAGCTCATTTTCCATTGTGATCATGCTGGCGGTGGTCACCCATAGCGCCGGCGTGGCCGCAGGTGGGGTGTTCTCACTAGCCATTGCTATTGGCCAACAATGGCAAACCCTGGGCATGTATGAGGTGCGTACCTTCCACGTCACCGATGTGCGTCGCGAGTTTGATTTCCCTATCTACCTGGCCACACGCATACTCACTGTGGCCGCCATGATTGCTGGCATCGTGATCTACTCGCTATTTTCTAGCGGGTTGAGCACCAGCGTGGGGTTGGTTATTGCAATTGCTTTACTGCGTGTTTTTGATGCCTATGAGGATGTTTTTTACAGCGAGTTTCAGCGTGAAGGGCGCCTAGATTTAGGGGCGCGCGCCAGTTTTGGCATCACCCCCAGCTGGAATTGGGGGGCCATTAAGCGTCTACTAATTGAGTGTGCACCCCTGTTTTTGGCCTCGTTTACAGCTATGTACCTGTCTAACGCCCCGCGTTATGGCATCAAGTACTTTATGGATTTCACCGCCCAGGGCTACTTCGCTATCATCTACATGCCGGCGGTGGCCATTAACATGCTTTCCCTGCTGGTGTTTAGGCCGCTACTGACGCGCATGGCCACCTACTGGGTGGAGAATAACTGGGGCGGTTTTAACGCCATTGTGCGCCGGGGGCTGCTAGCAACTGTGGGGGCCTTCGCCATAGTGGCTTTAGCTACGGTAACTATTGGTGTGCCCATCTTGAATCTGTTCTTTGGCCAGGACATTTCCGGCTACCGTCTGGAATTGGTGGTGTTGGTAGGGGGCGGGGCTTTAAACGCTGCCGCCGTGATTTTGTATTACGCGCTTACCACCATGCGCCTGCAACGGGCTGTATTCTGGGGTTATGTTGCTGCCGCTGTGGTCATTACCGTGCTGGTAGTGGCAGCTATCCCGCCATTAGGGTTGCTTGGTGCCTCACTAGCCTATCTGGGCGCAATGGCCACCACGGTAATCTGTTTTTGGCTCACTATGCAGCTGCGTCGCCCGAAGGAGAAGTAATGCGTTTCGCAATGGTGTTAAACACCTACCCGCCGCGTTTAGGTGGCGTAGAGATGCACGCATTTAACCTGGCTGATCAGCTCACCCAACTGGGCCATAAGGTGTGGGTGCTGACCTTAGACTCTGAGCGATCCGTCCGCCAGGACGGTAAAGTACAGGTGCTTACCGGTATCGGTCATCTGCCTATCGCAGAAGTAATCAGCTACCCCGCCCTGGGTAGTGCCAACGCTATCAGCAGCTTCCTTAAAGCCAAGCGGATCGATGTGGTTTCCACCCACACTCGCTTTTTCCCGATGAGTTTCGTGGGGGCCCGCGCCGCTCAAAAAGCGGGTATCCCCTATATCCACACTGAGCACGGCTCAAACTTTGTCAACAACTCCAACCCGATTATTGCTATCGGTTCGCGGGTTGTGGACCTGAGTTTAGGCCGCTACGTAACCACCCACGCCGCCCAGGTTTTGGGGGTTTCTGAGGCTGCCGCTAACTTCGCTGGCTATCTAGGCGCCAAAGACCCACAGGTGTTCTATAACGCCATTAACCTGCCTGAGACCCCTTACACCGGCCCGCAGCGCCCCAACCCACCTGGTGTTTATTGGCCGCATGGTGGAGGGTAAAGGTTAGGAAACCTACCTGCGTTGCTTAGCTCAGCTGCGCGATGCAGGCCAGCAGCTAACTGGGCAGATGCTTGGTGACGGCGCTCAGCTACAGGCGGCCCGCAACTTGGCGGCTCAGCTTAAGCTCGACGACGTCGTCGATATCCCCGGGCGCGTCACCCCCGCCCAGGTACGCCAAGCCATTGCTGGAGCCACTCTAGTGAATCCCACAGTCTTGTCTGAAGGCTTCCAAACCACCCTGCTGGAGGCTATCGCTGAAGGTGGGCGGGTAGCTACCTTCCCCGTGCCCGGAGCCCAACTGCTTGAGGCTCAGGGGGCGCCGGTAAACATTACTAACGCCCGCACGGTGGAGGCCATGACTAAGACCATCACCGCTATGTTGCGCGCCCCTAAGGCTCTTGCCAGCCGTGAGCTGCTTGAACAGTGGAGTTGGCCGGTGCGCGCACGCCAGTATGAGCAGATTGCCGCCCGGGTGCTAGCTAACTGAGCTTGCTCTAACTAGCGGAGCCTGCTCTAACTCTAACTAGCGGGACTTGTTTGCTGGCTAGCTGAGCTTGGTAGGTGGGCGCTGGTCGCGTTCTTGTTTTAGCTGCTCCACTTCTTGGCGCAGCAGGGCGATTTCTTCAGCTAGACGGCGGCGTTCGGCGTCGTCGTGAGATAAATCAACGCTTAACCGCAGCGATAGCAGCAGTAGCACCACCCCGGCACCAAAAAATGCCAGGTTCATGGAGGAGAGCACCCCCAGGGCCCGCGACAAGCCGTTTAGCAGGTTGGGGAACACCGAAAACAGCACTGAACCAACCGCAATAACAATCCACCAGGTGCAGTAGCGTTCCTTCATGCCGTAGTTACGCAGGCGAATAAATACCGTCACAAATACAATGACGCCAAAAACAACGCCTAACCAGTAGCTTGACTAATGCATTATGCCTCCCCAGCGCTAGCTTTGCTTTGGGTTAGGGCCACGCCCAAAGCCAAAATAGCTCGCAACAAAAACTTGGCAGCCCTCAAGGGGTTTTGGGAGGGTTCTCCCCCGGCGCGCGGACGCATCTGCACCGGCACCTGGGTGACTTTTAAGCCTGAGCGGGCAGCAATAACCAGGGCTTCTACCGTGTCGCCTAGATATTCCGCTGAGTAGTTAGCTGCAAACAGTTTAATTGCGCGTTTATCGCAGAGTTTAAAGCCGCTAGTGGTGTCAGTAAGGCGGGTATGGGTTACCCGTGAAAGCACCACTGAAAGCAGCTTCATAGCCCAGGCACGCGGGCCGCGTACCTTGTAGTTGCCCTGGCCCGCAAAGCGGGCCCCAATCACCACATTGGCGCCGCTTTGCGCGGCTGCCTGCAGCAGCTGAGGAATATCAGCAGGGTTATGCTGGCCGTCGGCATCAAGCTGGAGGGCATAGTCATAGCCGTGGCGGTAAGCATACAGGTAGCCGGCACGCATAGCTCCACCCACCCCCAGGTTGTAGGGCAGTTCTAGCACTTTAGCGCCATGGTCGCGGGCCACTTGGGCGGTGGCATCAGTGGAGCCGTCAGAGACCACCAAAACCTGTGCGTCAGGGTAGAAATCTGTAAGCTCTTCAAGCACTGAGCCAATAACCTCAGCCTCATTCCAGGCCGGGATAATAATCAGCAAAGAGTTAAGCACTGATTTCCTTAAATTTTAGGCCGATGCGTTGGTGGCTTCAGTAACGGTATTGGCTTTGGTGCCGGCCTCGGCAACTGCAGCTTCAGTAGCGCTGTTAGGGGCAGGTTCGCCGACGGCGGCCGCAGCTGCGGCCTTGGCAGCGTCGCCAGCGTGTGCAGAGGCGCCGTCGGCTACAGCAGCGCCGCTTGGGGCCGCTAACTCAGCGGGCGCACTAATAGCTCCGGGCCCAAACAGCAGCCAGATAACAATCCCTGAGGCTAGCGCGAAAGCCAGAGCCCCCACCATTGAACTGCTCCCCTTTAGTTGGACTGAGAAATCAGACACCGACTAATGGGGAGTG